>Ga0193753_10000423_pt1 | contig 41969 bp, 24 predicted proteins | sample H1c2metaG_FD_144925 | JGI IMG/M metagenome (GOLD analysis project Ga0193753, IMG submission 144925) | Soil microbial communities from a riparian zone of the East river system, Colorado, United States - H1c2 | ecosystem: Environmental > Terrestrial > Soil > Riparian zone | place: USA: East...
GTCGTGCCCCCCGGACACTCGCGCGGGGTCCGCAGCACCTCGGCCGGCTTCGGCGGTTGCTCCGTCGCACGATGTGTGTGCGCGACGTCCGCCCTCCCCCACGACTCCATCGCTCACGGTGACTCGATGATCAACTCCCTGCGACACCACGTTCAGCACCTCTTCCCGCAGCACGTCTCGAACATCGCCTGCGCTGCCGTCATCGCGGGCGTGGTCGGCGTGCTGCTCGCACCCGCGCGCGGCCAGGACCTTCCCGTCGCACGGCAGGCGGGCGCCGGCTACGAGCTGTGGTCCGCGCCGGCCGGCGGGGCCGCGGCGACGCTCGTGCTGGACGGCGCGAGCTTCCTCCCGCTGCGCCTCTCGGGGGCGACGTGGCGAGAGCGCTTGCGGCGCGGCATTCCCGTGGAGGCCGTCGCGGACACGGGCACACCGCTTCCCGCGCGCCACATCCGCCTGCCGGGCGGCGGGAGCCTCTTCCTCGCCGATCTCCCCGGGCTCACGGCGCTGCTGCACGTCCGGGCGGACGGCTCGCTGACCATCGCGTACGCGGCGATCCCGGGCCCCGGCGGCCCCGCCATCCTGCCGTCGGTCGCGGTCCGCGCCGACGGGCGCGCCGCACTGCTCGCCACGGCAGCGGACGCAGGCGGGGACCTCGTCGTGGTGGATCTGCCGCCCGTCGCGGGGACGGCGCTGCCCGAGCAGGTGCTCACGCTCGCGCAGCCGCCACTCGATCTCGTGGCGGCATCGCTGCGCCTGTCGGCGACGCACGCCTTCGCCATCGCCGGCAGCGGGAGCGCCGGTCAGCTCCTGCGAGCCGCGCTCGGCGCTCCGTCCGCAGCGACGGTGGCGCTGCCGCTGCCGGCCGGGAGCACGCTGCTGCCCGAGACGGTCCTGTCCGCGGAGGGCGCCTCCCTCGCGCTGATCGGGCAGGTGCCGGGAGGTCTGCGGCACGTGATCGTCGTGCGGCCTTCAGGCAGCCCGGTCGCGCTCACGAGCGCTCCCGCGGCGCTCGACGCGCCCTCGCTGCAGAGCCCGGTCGGACCGCTGCTCGCTCTGGCCGCGGATGGTTCGCAGGTGGCCTGGCGCGCCACCGTCAACGGCTCGAAAGAGCTGTTCCTGCGCGCCGTGCCGGCCGCCGTCCCGTCGCCGCCCGCGGCGCAGGTCACCGGCGACGCGTTCTTCACCGACACGCTCGACAACGCGGGCATCCTCGGCTTCGCGCCCATCGCCGCGCCGATGCTCGTCTTCGCGGCCGGCGAGCAGGAGGGCGGCGGCACGCTGGACAGCGGCGACATCTACACCGCCACGCTGGCGCTGTCCGGCGCACCGATCCTCAGCAACGCGACGAAGACCTCCGGCGACACCGCTGCGCCCTTCCTCGTTCCGGGCGAGCTCGAGGTCACCGGCGCCGTGCTCGACCCGCGCGGGGAGCGCCTGCTGCTGAGCGTGGATCCCGATGGCGGCGATGGTGCGCTGTACGCCCTGCCCGCGGATGGCAGCGGGCCCGGCAGCATGCTGCTGCCGCCCTTCGCGCAGGAGAACCCGCTGCTCGTGCGCGCCGGCGACAGCGTGCTGGTCCTCTCGGTGCCGGACAGCGCGCCGTCGGGCGGCACGCAGCTCCACCTCGTCCGCCCGCTGCATGCGGCCGGCGTCGCGGTGCAGCTGCTCGGGACGGCTCCGCCGTCCCTCCTGCTCGACCGCTTCACCGACTCTGCCGACGGCGCGCGGCTCGCGTTCGTGGCGCGCACCAGCGCCTCCGCGTCGCTGGCGCTGCCCGTGCGCGTCAGCGTGGCCGATGGCGCCGTGCTGCCGGCATGGACGGAGCTGCACGCGGTGTCGCCGCTGATGGCGCTGCCGCCGTCCGGCGTGCTGGCTGCGGGCGTCGGCGTGCCGAACGGTCCCTTCCTCTTCGTGGCCTTCACGGGCTTCGCCACGGGCAGCGTGCTGCACGTGCCCGTCGGTTACGGCTTTCCGCTGCCGTTCTGAGGTGAGGTCCGGTCCCGGCGCCGCAGGGGCGCGCCGGTCGGACGGCCGCAGACCGGCCGGCGCAGGCCGTCAGCGCGGAACGTGGCTCACGGCGCTCCCGGCAGCGTGATCACGACCTTCTGGGCCACGTGCGCGTCGTCGTCGTAGCGCACGTCGAAGCGGTACTGGCCGGCGATCGAGAGGCCGTTGCCGGAGAGCGCCCACTTGCCGAAGTCCGAGCCGGTCGAGATCTCGGTCTGGGAGATCACCTGGTCCAGCGGCGAGGCGCCCGCGGGCCCCGTGATGTCCACGGACACGTCGCCCGAGGAGAGCAGGCCCGTGCCGAAGTAGCGGAACTTGCCCGCGCCGGAGTCGCTCCACGCGATGCCGCCGAGGATGCGCGCGGGTGCGGACGACACGTCGTCGGGGTCCGTGGCGATGCCGGGGCCGGCGGGCAGGGAGAACGGATACGTGGAATCCACGAAGGTGGTGTAGCTGAACGTGCCGCGCTCCTTGGCGATGACGGCCAGCGCGTCGTCGATCTCGTCGTAGACATCGTCCACGAAGTCGTCGTAGTCCTCGCGCACGTCGTAGGTGAAGTCGGTCCACAGCGAGCCCGGCGCGCCGTCCTGGAAGCTCGGCAGCGGCGCGGTGAGTCCGCCCGCGTCCAGCGCGCCCGTGCCGATGTCGCTCAGGATGCGCATGGCCTTGTGCGCGGCGAAGGCCGCATCGGTCTCCGCCTGCTCGGCCGCATCGAACAGCGCGAGGGCGGCGTCGCCCGAATCCAGCGCGCCCAGCGCGAAGCCGCCGAGGATCGCGTCGACGTCGGAGCCGAAGTCCTTGCCCATGTCCTTGAGCGTCCCGCCGAAGGACTTGTCCGCCGCCTTCACGAAGGTCTTCCAGATCTTCTCGGTGGCCTTGGGGTCCGGGTCCACCTGCACCTGCAGCGTGGCCATCGCGCTGCCGACGCAGTTGCCGCCCGGCCCCGTGAACGCGGCCATCACCTCGACGGTGCCGGTCTTCAGCGCCTTGAACTTGAAGGTGGTGCTGCTCGTGAGCAGCGGCGGCTTGACCTGCTCGAGCACGTCCGGCACGTCGTAGGTGATCTGGTACTCGTGCTTGCACGGCAGCTTGAAGCCGAGATCGAACTTCAGCGCGAAGGTTTTGCCGACCTGCACCTGCACGACGTCCCCGGCGCGCGCCGGCGGCGCGGCCCAGAGCGCGAGGAACAGCGCGAACACGACACACGACCGGCTCGAGACCAGCGACATGGCGACCCCCGTTTCGCGCCGCGGCTTGCGGCGGTCGCACCGTTATCCCGGCGCGGCCGGCCCGCGGCAAGCGTCTTCCGCCGATGCGCCGAGCCGGACTGGACGGCCGCCGAGCCGGCGTCGGCCGCCGCGCTCAGCCGGCCTGCACCGCGGCGGTCTGCGCCCCGAAGACCTCGCGGTCCAGCTCGAGCTGCAGCTCGATGTAGGTCTTGTCGTTGATGCCACCCCGGTCGCGCAGCGCGAGCAGCGCCACGGCCTGCGCATCCGCCACGGCGCGGTGCACCTCGTGCGAGACGTTCACGCGCAGCCGGGCGCGCTCGCGCTGCTCGGCGTCGGCGTCGCGCAGCGTCGTGAGCTCGTCCTGCATGTGCTCGCGCCAGTGGTGCACGGAGATCGGGCACGACTGCTCCGAGCAGAAGGCGTCCAGCCGCGCGATGCCGGCCGAGAGCACCGCCTCGCGCGCGCTGCGCACCTGGCGCTGGCTGTCCTCGTCGTCGCGCAGCCCGAAGGCGCGGATCATGGGCAGCAGCGTGAGCCCCTGCCCCACGAGCGTGACGAGGATCACGACCAGCGTGCAGGCGACGATCTGCTCCCGCCCCGGGAAGGGCTTGCCGTCGGCCAGCTCGCGCGGCACCGCGAGCGCGGCGGCCAGCGACACGATGCCGCGCACGCCGCACCACGACACGACCGCGACGCCGCGCCACGACGGGTAGCCGCCCTCGAGCCCGCGCCGCCGGGCGCTCAGCGCGAGCTGCCCGTAGCCGAAGGCGAAGCACGCCGCGATGCGCAGCAGCACGATGGCCGCGCTGATCCACAGCGCGGCCGGCAGCAGCGACGCCCCGCCCTCCGGGAACAGCGCCGGCAGCCCGTGCGGCGCCTGCAGGCCGATGAACACGAAGCACAGGCCCGTCAGCACGCTCACCACGAGCGTCCAGGTCTCGTAGAGCGAGACGCGCGACTCGGCCGGCACGAAGTGGATGTTCCACGACACGACGAAGCCCGCCACGACCACCGCCAGCACGCCCGAGGCGTGCAGCCGGTCGGCGATCAGGAAGGCGAGGTACGGCGCGAGCAGCGACAGCACGAACAGCACCTGCGTGTCGCGCAGCCTGCGGTTGGCGAAGGAGAACAGCGCGCCGATCGCCAGTCCCGTGACGAGCCCCAGCCCCGCCACGCGCGCGAAGGACAGCGCGACGCCGGTCGCGTCGAAGCTGCCGGACAGGATGGCCATGACCGCGATCTGCACGCCGACCAGGCTCGTCGCGTCGTTCACGAGGCTCTCGCCGCCGACGATCGCCGTGATGCGCCGCGGGACGCGCAGCCGCTCGATGACCGCCTGCACGGCCACCGTGTCCGTCGGCGAGACGATCGCGCCGAGCAGGAAGCACGCGGGCCACGGGAGCCCCGGCAGCACCCGGTGCGCGACGAGGCCCACGACCAGGATCGTGAGCGCGACGAGCACCACCGCGAGCATGATGATGGGCCGCAGCCAGCGCTTGAAGTCCACCCACGAGGTGTCGAAGGCGTCCGCGTAGAGCAGCAGCGGCAGGAACATCACGAGCACGAGCTCGGGCGGCAGCTCGAAGGCGGGCATGCCCGGGACGAGCGCGACGGCCGCGCCGCCCAGCGTGAGCAGCACGGGCAGCGGCGCGCGCAGCCGCGGCGCGAGCGCCGACACCAGCGCGAGCGTCGCGAGCAGCGGGATGAGGATCGGCAGGGCCTCGGACATGCGCCCAGAGGATGTCTCGCCGCCGCTTCACGGGAAAGAGGCGGCCCTCTTCAGCGCAGGCTCACCCAGGCCTCCGCGACCGCGTCCCAGCCGCGGCGCCAGTCATCGTCCGCCCGACTCACGCCCGCGGATGTCTTGCCGGGCGAGGGCGCCGACGCGGCCGGCGTCTCCCCGGTGAGCAGCGCGAGCGCGACGGCGTGCACGCGGTCGCCCTCCGCGGAGAGGCTGCGCGTGGCGACCGCGCTCCCGCTGCGCAGCTCCAGCGTGCCGCGCGGGCCGTGCACCTGCGCCCACAGGGGCGCGTCGGTCCACGCCGAGGTCGCCGACAGCGTCCTCACCGGGTCGGCGAGCAGCGCACCGGGCTGCGTGCCCAGCTCCGCGACGAGCGGGTCGCCCACCGTGTCGGGATCGACGCACGCGAGCCGCGGGAAGCGCACCACGAAGCTGGCCGCCGCGGCGAGGCCCGCGCTCCGCGCGCGCAGCCGCCAGCGGGTGTCCGGCTCGCCGGGCACGAGCGTGATCTCCACCTCGACCTCCAGCGTTTCGGTGGCCTGGTCAGGCCCGCGGCCGCGCAGGGCCAGCACGTGCCGCAGCAGGCAGCCGGTCGCTCCCGCCTCGGTCGGCGGCGCCGCGCTCACCTCGGTCACCTGGAGCAGGCGGGTCCATGCCGGGTCGGTGCGCAGGTCCTGCCGCACGCCGCCGGCCGACGTCAGCAGGAACTGGAACAGGTCGGCCACGTCGAGGCGCGCCTCGTGGCCGCGGTCGTCCTGCAGCGTGGCGCGCTGCAGGCCGCGCGCGCCGAGCCGCAGCTCCACGCTCAGATGCTCGTCGCCGAAGGTCACGCGGTGCGCGAGCTGGGCCTGCTCGAGCGCGGCGCCCACCCTGCGGCCCTCCGGCTCGACGAGACGCACGCGCAGCAGCGAGCCGGGGCGCAGCGTGACGGGCTCCGCGAACTCCGCGACGAGGTCGCGGCCGGACAGCGTGACGGCCGCCGCGCACGGCCTGCCATCCAGCTCGAGCGTGCAGTCCACCGGCCGGTCCGCGGCGGTGACCGGCACGCGCGTCACGAGCCGGCGCAGGACGGGCGGCTCGCCGTGCACCGCGATCACGTCCAGCTCCATCGTGCGCTCCACGCCGAAGGCCGCGTCCGCGGTGCGGCACACCGCGGTGAAGGTCGGCGCGAAGATCGGCAGCGCGGCGCGCGGCAGCCACGTGGGCAGGCTCGGAGAGAGGTTCAGCGTGCCGCGCGGCAGGTCCAGCGCGAAACCCTCCGTGGCGAACAGCGTCCACCACGAGGCCGGCGCCGACATGTACCACCGGTAGTTCTCCCCGAGGCGCGCGCCGGTGACGGGGTCGTAGTACAGGCCCGTGCAGAACGGGTCGCCGGAGCGCTCGACGAGCATGCGGTCGATCCCGGCCAGCGTCGTCCACGCGCTGTCGGCGCGCTCGAGCTGGATCAGCAGCGAGACGTAGTCCGTGAGCGCGTAGGGCAGCCAGCCGAAGCTCGCCCGCGCCGCGCCGCCGTCCTCGTCGATGCCGAGCGGCGGGATCCACGGCGAGGCGCCGCCGTGGCGCGCGACCAGGCTCTCCGCGGCGCGCGCCACGAGCGCTTCGGGGAGGATCGGCCCCAGTCCGAAGGCGCGTGCCGTCCACTCGCCGGCGAGCTGCGAGAGGAAGCTGCCCGCGTCGCCCTCGGTGCCCGCGCCGTCCATGGAGGCCACGAACCAGCGGCCGTTCCACAGGCGCGTGACGAGCGCGGCGCGCGTGCGCTCGCCATCCGCCGTGCAGGAGCGCGCGAGCTCCTCGTCGCCGAAGTCCGCCGCCAGCCGCGCGCCTGCCGCCTGCGCGGCCAGCGTCATCGAGGCGGTGTAGCTGAAGCCCGGCGGCGCGTGCGTGTAGTCGAAGGTCGAGCCGCCCTCGGGGATGCCGTCGCCGTCGGTGTCCATCGAGCGCAGCCACGCGAGCGCCGCCTTCACGTGCGGCAGCAGCGCGCGCGTGGCCTGCCGATCGCCCGTCCAGAGCCACGTCTTCAGCGTCTGCAGCGTGAAGGAGCAGGCGAGATCCGGCCAGTCGAGGAAGCCCTCGCCGGCCGGCAGCGCGCCGTCGGCCAGCGTGCCGACGTGGTGCGGCACGCGGCCGCGCTCGTCCTGGCGCGCGGCGAAGACCTCCAGCTCCGTGAGGTCGAGCTGCGGGAAGAAGGCCTGCGTCATGACGTGCGACACGCGCCGCTGGTCGAGCGTGCCCGTGATGCCGCCCATGCCGACGCCGCCCTCGGCCGTGGCCAGCACGCCGGCCGCGGAGACGCGCGTGTTGGTGGTCAGCGTCGAGAGGTCGTTGACGAGGCGCTCGGCGTACCAGCGCGGCAGTCCCGAGTCGAAGAGCAGGGCCTGCCAGGCGCGCGTTCCCGCGTGCAGCTCGCGCCACTGCGCCAGGAAGGCCGTCGCGGCGGCGGACGCGTCCGCGAAGCGCGCGGCCGCCGGATGGTCGTGCACGCTCCACGCCAGCGCGAGGAAGACCTCGCGCTCGCCGCCGGCCGGCAGGTCCACCGCGGCGGAGGCGCCATCGGCGCAATCGACGATCTCGACGCCGGGGGCCGCTTCCGCGACGACGGCGTGCGGCAGCGTCCAGTCCGCGCGCGCCGGCACGTGCAGGGTCACCGTCGCGCGCGTCGGCTTGCCGGAGGTCTCGCGCAGCACCACGCGGAAGCCGATCGCCGGCCAGGTCGAGGCGGACAGGTCGTGCGGCACCAGCGGCGCGAAGGCCTCGACCTCCGCCCGCAGGCCGAGCGCCTCGTCGCTCGCGCGCAGGAAGGCGCGGGGGAACAGCCCGCGGTACGCGAGCTGCGTCACGCCCGGCAGGCCGCCCGCGCCGCCGGACACGAGCGCGCGCCTCGTCACCGGCGAGGAGGGCGCGGTCGGGTCCGCCGGCGGCGCACGCTGCGCGTCCAGTTCGAGGAAGGCGGTGTCGTGCCACGCGACGATCGCCGTGGTCGGCCCGAGCGTGAGGTTGCGGAAGGTGCCGTCCGCGCAGAAATCCAGCCGCCCGGTCCCCAGGCCGCCGAGCGGCACGCCAACCGGCGAGCCGCCCTCGATCAGCCCGTACCCGCGGAACAGCGCCTCCGGCGCGTCGAAGGGCGGCTGCACCTGCGCGACTGCCCGCACGGGCTCCGCGTCCCGCACGAGTTCTGCGTCCCGCACGGGCTCCGCGTCCCGCACGAGCTCTGCGTCCTGCGCGGGCTCTGCGGCTTGCGCGTGCACGGCCGCCTGCGCGGGCAGCAGCACGAGCAGGACGAGAGCGACGGGCGCCAGCGTCCGCGCGCGCCGGGGCACACGACGGGGAGCGCACCCCGGGCGCAGGGCGCCCTGCGCCCGGCCACTCGCACCTGGACTGTCGCGCACCCCCGGATCTCCGCAGCGGACGGCCTCCGCCCGTGGCCGAAGGATCTCCCATCCGATGGGAGATGGCAAGTTGCGCTCAGCGCGAGGCGGACGCCGAACTCCCGCCGGTGCGGTCGCGCGCAGCATCGCGCGGGCGGTTGCCGTCCGCGCGGCCACCGCGCGGCCCGTCGCCATGCCCGTCGCCATGCCCGTCGCCATGCGCTTCGCCATGCGTGTCGCCATGCGCGTCGCCACGCGCGTCGCCACGCGCGTCGCCATGCGTGTCGTCAGCCGCGTGGCTGCCGCGCGCGCCGTCGCGCGGGCCATCGCCGTCCGCGGAGGCGTCGGGCGTCTCCACGGCGCCGGCCGGGCGCTGCGGCGCGCGCCGCTCGAAGGCCTCGTCACGCACCTGGTAGGTGGTGCGCGTCGGGAACGCCAGCGCGGTGCCGTGGGCCTCCAGCAGCTCCATCGCACTCAGGTACAGCTCCTCGCGCACCGCGAGGAACTCGTCCCAGTCGCTCGTGCCGACGTAGAGGAACAGCTCCACGTCCAGCGACGACTCGCCGAACTTCACGAAGCGCACGTGCAGGCCGGCGGGCAGCACCTTGGGGTGGCCGGCCAGCATGTCGCGCAGGGCGGCGATCACGCGGCGCAGCGACGCCGCCGTCGTCTCGCGGCGCAGGCCGAGGGTCGCGCTGAGCATGATCCGGTCGCGCGGCGTGAAGTTCTCCAGCTTCATCGTCGAGAAGTCGGCGTTGGGCACGGAGACGATGGTGCGGTCCGGCGTGCGGATGCGCGTGGAGCGCAGGCCGATGTCCTCCACCGTGCCGACCTGGTCGCCGAATCTGCAGAAGTCGCCCGGGCGCACGGGCTGGTCGACGATCACCGAGATGCCGCCGAAGACGTTCTCCACCGTCTTCTGCGCGGCCAGCGCGACGGCCAGCCCGCCGATCCCGAGGCCCGCGAGCACGGCCGTGACGTCGAAGCCGAAGGTGTCGAGCGTCGCGAGGACCGTGATCACGAAGAGCACGACCTTGACCGCGCGCGCGCCCAGCGGCACGAGGTTGGCCGCGCCGGCGCGCCCGCGCTTCACGAAGTGCCGCTTCGCGAGCGAGGCGCACAGCTCGACGACGCGCAGCGCGAACCAGGCCACCCCCGCGATGACCAGCACCTTGCTCGACTCGCGCGCGAAGGTGTCGGCCGGCACGGACGGGCGCAGCAGGTGCAGGCACGCGTTGAACGCGCCCACCGCGAGCAGCAGCCGCACGGGACCGATGGTGAGCGCGAGCAGCTTGTCGTCCACGTCGCTGCGCGACTTCAGCGTCAGCGGGCGCAGCGCGCGCACCAGGAAGCCGGCGGCGGCCCACGCGAAGAGCCAGGCCGCGACGACGAGCGCGATGAGACCGATCCACTGCCACAGCGCGAGCTCGAGGAAGTACGTGTCGTTCAGCACGCGCGGCAGCCGGTCGATGAGCGCGGGCGGGCCGAGCTGCGCGTACAGCGCGGGGATGCGGCCCACCGTGCCGGTCGAGAAGCGCCAGACGGGGACGCCGTCCTCGCGCGGGCCGCGGTGCAGGTCCACGTGCGCGTTGCCGGCGTCCGGCAGGTCGCCGAGGCGCTCGCGCGACGGGCGCAGGCCGTCGTCCAGGTCGCCGGCCGGGTCGTCGCTCACCGCGTCGACCTCGACCCACAGGTCCCGGTCGAGGATGAACTTGAGCTTGCGCGCCAGCTCCGGGCCGCGCGAGGCGCGGTCGCCGGCCGGCAGCGCGGAGAGGTCGAGGCACGCGGCCGCGTCGTCCCAGCGGCCCTCGCCGCCGGCCGCGAGGAAGTTGCGCACCGCGCCGCGCGGCGTGCCGCGCGTCCAGCGGTCGTCCGGGACCTCCTGGTCGTCCTGCTCCTGCGCCGCGCCGTCCTCCGCGGCCACGTCCCCCGCGGCCACGTCCTCCGCGGCCACGTCCCCGGCGCCGCCACCGCTCTGCGCAGCCTCCGGCCCGGACGTCCCGCCGTCCTTCGCGAGATCACGCTCCGCAGCGACGCCGTGCGCCGCCGCGCCGCCGCCTCCACCCTGCGCGGGCGCGGCGGGCTCCGTGTCTTCCGGCGTCGGGTGCTTCGTGGCGGCGGCACGCGGGGCCTGCGCCGCGGGCGCGTCGCCGGGCTGCTGCGTGCACGCGCCCGCGATGCCGATCCCCGAGATCAGCAGGAGCCGCGCGAGGAGCGCGGCGCCGCGCGGCCCGGGGTGCGAGCGGGGGCGGGACGCGTGACGTGCGGACATGGCGGACCTCGCGCACCCCCACCGCAGGAACCCGTCGGCACCGCATCGCGTCGCGCGGTTCATCGCGAGGAACGGCCTGCGGCCCTCTCGACGCCGACCGGCCTCGGCGCGGGCGCGCGCTGCAACGCGTGATATACTTCCGCGCCCTTTTCGCCGCACGTCGTGGCGCAGCGCGGTGAGGCCGCGCGGCGGGCATCCACCAGCCGAGCCAGGGGTCCGGAGGCGCCGATGTCCGACAGCACGAGCGCCCGCGGAGCACCTGGCGGGAGCGCCGCCGGAATGGCCCCGGCAGCGAGCACCGCCGCCGTCCTGCCGACGGCCGCCGCCGGCATGCGCATCGGCCTCATCCGGCCGCCGGCGGTGGAGTCCTTCCGCTTCGCCACCACGACGATCACGCTGCCGCTCGGGCTGGCCTACGTCGCCGCGGTGGTCGAGGAGAGCGGCCGTCCGCTGCACGTGATCGATGCGGTCGCGCTGGAGCCGCGCCGCAAGACCCGCTACTTCAAGGGCGTGCTCGTCGGGCTGCGGCTGGAGGAGATCGTGCGCCGCGTCCCGGCCGACTGCGGCGCGGTGGGCATCTCGGTCATCTTCACGCACGAGTGGCCGGCCGTCGTGCGCCTCGTGCAGCTCCTGAAGGCGGCGCGGCCGGAGCTGACCGTGATCCTCGGCGGCGAGCACATCTCGTCCGCGCCGGAGTTCTGCCTCGCGACCTCGCTCGCCGACGTGCTCGTGCTGGGCGAGGGCGAGGAGACCATCGTGGAGCTGCTCGCCGCGCTCGACGCGGGGAGCGACCTGTCCGCGATCCCGGGGCTCGCCTTCCGCGACGAGGACGGCGGCATCCGCATCAACGCGCGCCGCCGCCGGCGCCGCGACGTGGACTCCATCCCGTACCCGGCCTGGCACCTCTTCGACGTCAAGACCTACAACGACCACCACTTCGTCGGCGGGCAGGACACGCGCCGCGTGAACCTGCCGCTGCTCGCGACGCGCGGCTGCCCGTACCAGTGCACCTTCTGCTCGTCGCCCAACATGTGGAGCCCGGTGTGGATCCCGCGCGACCCGGTCAAGGTCGTGGACGAGATCGAGCACCACGTGCGGCACTTCGGCGCGGGCAGCTTCCCGTTCCAGGACCTCACCGCGATCATCCAGAAGGACTGGACCATCACCTTCTGCAAGGAGATCCTGCGCCGCGGCCTGGACATCACCTGGCAGTTCCCGTCGGGCACGCGCTGCGAGGTCATCGACGCGGAGGTCGCGGAGCTGATGAAGCGCACGCAGATGGTGCACATCTCCTACGCGCCGGAGTCCGGCTCGGAGGACACGCGCCGCATCATCAAGAAGAAGATGTCCACCGAGAACCTGCGCAGCAGCATCACCGCCTCCGCGCAGGCCGGGCTCAACGTCGCGGTCTTCCTGATCATCGGCTTCCCGCACGACACCGACGAGCGCGTCGCCGAGAACCTGGAGTTCGTGCGCGAGATCCGGCGGCTCGGCGTGACGGACCTCGGGATCGGCTACTTCTTCGCGCTGCCGGGCACGGAGCTGTTCGACTCGCTCTACGCCACGGGCAAGGTGCGGCTGGACCAGGACTACTTCGCGCACATCCTGCAGGGCGCGGACGTCATGCCGACGGTGAGCCACAGCGCGGGCCTCGGGCGCTGGCAGCTCCTGAAGTGGAAAGTGCGGCTGTACCGCACCTTCTATTCCACGCCGCTCGCGGGGCAGCCGCGCACCGGCTTCCTGGACTCCGCCTGGCGCGCGCTGAGCGGCCTGGTGCGCAAGCAGCACGCCTCCAAGCTGCAGACCGTCATGCGCGTCGCGGCGGTCAGCGGCTTCGACGTCGTCCGCCTGTCCGTCACGAAGGGCTGGATGTCGCGCGCCGACGAGCGGCGCATGTTCTCCACCTGGGACGCGACCTTCCGCGCCATCCGCGAGAACCTGACCAGCGCGGAGATCTACACGCCGCCCGCCGCGGACACCACGACGCTGCACCAGGGAAACGTGATGTCGCGCCTGCGCCGCCTCCACGAGACCGCGCGCACCGTCTCCGGCCTGCGCTGACCCGGCGCGCCGCGCGCGGGCACCGAGCGCCCACCGGACGCGACCCGCCGTGAGCGGCGCCCGCCGATGCGCGGCTACGGCAGCGCGCGGAAGAGGAAGCCGCCGCGCGATTCGCCCGGGCCCAGCGCGGCCACCCAGTCCGGCGCGGGCTCGCCCTCGTGCGTGAAGACGAAGCCCGGCAGCGACGGCCGCCCGAGGCGCTGGCGCCAGTCCTGCACGCGGACCACCGCGGACGGAAGGTCGACGACGCCCCACGGCGGCGCGACGCGCCGGCCGGCGCGGTGCAGGAAGGTGAAGGGCACGCCCTGCGGGTGCAGGTAGATCGCGTCCTCGACGGTGACGGCGCGGAAGGCATCGCCCAGCTCCGCCTGGCTGGTGCGCGCGCGCTCCGGGAGCGCGGCGAGCGCCTGCACGCTGCCGGCCGCGAGCAGCAGCACGAGCGCGATGAGCGGCAGTCGCCCGGGCGGCGCGTCCGCCGGGAAGAGCAGCGTCGCGGTCGAGAGCACGACGTACGGCAGCAGCAGCAGCACGTAGGTCTCGTGGCTCGTCGCGTGGAAGGCGAAGACCGCGACGTTGGCCAGGCCCACGGCCAGCAGCACGCCCAGCACGGAGCGCAGCGGCCCCGCGCGCCGCGGCCACACGAGCAGCGCGCAGGCCGCGGGCAGCGCGGCGAGGAAGCGGCCCACGTTCGCGACCCACGCGCCGCCGTCGAAGGCGGGGTTGAGGAAGCTCGCGAGCCGGGCCTGCGCCAGCGTCTCGCCCGGGCTGCCCGGAGCGAACAGCCGCCCCAGCACGAAGCTGCCGGCGAGCACGGCCCCCGCGGCCAGCGCGGCCGGCACCCGCCGGCGCCACGTCACGCCGCGCACGAGCAGCAGCGGCGCGACGGCGATCCAGTCGGACAGCGCGCCCCACGCGGCGGCGAGCGCCGTCGGCCCGCGCTGCAGCACGAGCGCGCGCACGAGCAGGAGCATCGGCGGCAGCGCGGCGGTCTCGTAGTTCACGAGCAGCCCGTGGTGCCAGCCCGCCGGGGCCAGCAGCGCGAGCAGTCCCGCCGCGCCGCCGGCCGCGGGCCCCGACAGGCGCGTCGCGAGGTCGGCGAGCAGCAGCACGGTCGCCAGCGTGAGCAGGAGCGCGACGAGACGCGCGGCCGTCTCCGCCTGCACCGGCAGCCGCGTCGCGAGGAAGACCATCCACGGCAGGCCCGGCGGGTGGTGGTTGTAGTGGTCGACGAGCTCGCCGGGCTCGGGCGGCGCGGTGTTGATCGCGGGGCACAGCCCGCGCCAGCCGAGGCGCTCCGTGTTGCGCGCCATCACCGAGAACATCGCGCCGCAGTCTCCCGAGAGCCCGTCCGTGAACGGCCCGGCGAGCTGCGGCCCGTGCAGCAGCACGCCGAGCAGCACCAGCATCGCGGCCGCGCGAAGCCGCAGCCCGCCACGCTCGCCGCGCCCCGCGAGCTCCGGCGGCGGCTGGGCGCCGGCGCTCATCGCAGCGGACGGCCGACGAGCAGCATCGCCGCGGCGATCATCACGGCCGCGACCGAGATGATCAGGCCCCAGCGGAAGCTGGAAGGCAAGTAGGTGAAGCGGACCTCGTGCTCGCCCGCCGGGACGGGCACGGCCTGCCACGCGAGGTCCGCGCGCAGCGTGGCGGCCGGGAGCGCGCCGTCCACGGAGGCGATCCAGCCGGGCGCCCAGTTCTCCGCGAGCACGAGCAGCGACGGCCCGTCGGTCTGCGTGCGCACGGCGACGTGCGAGCCGCTGTGCTGCGTGACGGCCGCCGTGCCGCGGCCTCCCAGCACCCTCCCCGGGTCCTGCTCGAGCACGGCGGTGCTGCGCAGGTCCAGCGCGCGCAGCTCCTCCACCGGCGCGGTCAGGCCGTTCACCGCGCGCGGCGCGATGAAGGCGCGCCCGAGGTTGCGCGTGTTCTCCCAGACGCGCGTCTCGCTCTCGTGCGCGAGCACGAAGCCCGGGATGTCGGACAGGTCCTGGCTCGTGTCGGTGAGCACGTAGCGCACGTCGAGCAGGTCGAAGCGCGGGCTGCCGTAGTCCACGCTCGCGCGCGACGAGCGGAAGGCCCAGAAGGTGTCCGTGTCGAACGGCACCTGGTTGAGCAGCCGGAAGTTGCTCTGGTAGCCGATGTTGTCGTAGCTCATGAGGTGGTCCACGCCGGCCTGGAACTGCGTGTCCGGCAGCAGGATCGTGCCCTCGGTGAGGATGCGGAAGGGCGGCGCCTGCGCGCGCAGGAACGCGACCGTTTCGGTCGGCGGGTAGAGCTGCTCGACGGGCGTCGCGGTGTTGTAGCCGTCGGCGAGGCTGAGCACGTCCAGCGCGACGCACGCCGCCGCGAGCCACGCGAGCGCCCCGCCCGCCGGCGTCGCCAGCACGAGCCACGCGAGCAGCGCGAGCGAGGCGGCCAGCGCGAGCAGGTCGCGCACGGAGAGCTGCCGCGGGCGCTGCACGGTGAAGGGCTGGTCGCCGAGCACCTGCACGTGCCCCTGGCGCTCCGCTTCGACGACGAGCCTGTGGCTGCCCTCCTCGATGCGCCGCGTGCTGAAGCGCACCGGCTTGACCGTCGCGCCCGCGGGCGCGCTCGCGGGGCCGTCGAAGAAGGACTGCCGGTCCACGCGCACGCGCAGCACGTCGGCCGGCTCCGCGAGCGGCACCTGCACGGTCACGAAATCACCCACGCCGTTCCGCTGCTCGGCCTCGGACACCGGCAGCGCAGGGGAGCCCGCGGCAGGAGCCCCGGCGGCGGCACCGGGCAGCCCCGAGGCGAGCAGGCCGACGAGCAGCGCGAGGGCGAGCGCCGCCGCACCGAAGGCCGCGCGGGCCCCCAGGTCGGCGGGCCGCTCGCGCGAGCGAAGCGCGTCCAGCACCAGCGCGGCGGCGCAGGCCAGCGCGAAGCCTGCCGGCCCGAGGAAGCGCGTCGGCTGCACCTGCGAGAGGCCCGGCAGCGAGCGGACCAGCCACTCCACGCCGGGCACGTGGAAGGCCGTGCCCCACAGCAGCGCCGCAACGACCGCGAAGAAGCGCGCCGGCCCGCGCGCCAGCCCGGTGACGAGCCCGAGCACGACGAGCAGCACGGGCAGCGCGCCGGTGAAGGCCGCGTTGAGCCCGGGAAAATCCTGCGCGCCGGTGAAGCTCCCGCCGTGCAGCGGGTTGCCGTACAGCTCCGGCAGCAGCGGCGCCGCGGACGACGCCGACATCCCGAAGCGCCGCGCCGCGAGGAAGGCGGCAGCGCAGACCAGGGCCGCCGCGACGCAGGAGGCCGCGCCGCGCGACGACGCGCGGCGCAGCATCCATGCCGCCGCGAGGAACAGCGCGACGCACAGCGAGGCCGCGCCGAGCGACGGCCCGGCGTACTGCTGGCCGTGCGCCAGGTTGCGCAGGTACAGCCCGCGGCTGGCCAGGATGTACTCGAGGAAGGGCAGCCACTGCACCGCGGCCAGCGCGAGCGCCAGCAGCGCCGCGAGCGGCGCGAGCCACCAGCCGCGCCCGAGGCGCAGCCTGTAGCAGACCCACGCCGCCGCGACGAGCGCGGACACGAAGGTGGTCTCCGGGTGCCCGCCGAGCACGAGCAGCACGAGCCCCAGCGCGAACACGACCAGGCGCCGCGGGCTGCGCCGCTGCACGAAGCGCTCCGCCGCCCAGAAGGTGAAGGGCAGCGCGAGCAGCACGTGCGACAGCGCGTACTCCAGCCAGAAGACCTGGTGCCCGCCGAAGCCGAAAGCCACCGCGGCCATGCCCGCCGCCGGTGCGGACACGCCGAGCCTGCGCAGGAACAGCCACGTGAAGGTCGCCGAGAGCGCGAGCACCGCCAGTCCCTGCGCGAGCGGCAGCAGCTCGATCGGGAGCACCGTCGCGAGCAGCGTGAGCGGGTGCAGCAGCGAGCTGCTGATCGTCCCGAACCACGGCAGGCCGCCGCCGCCGCGCGAGGTCCACAGCGCATCCGTCTCGCCGCGGTAGACGCGCTGCGCCTCCATGAGGTACGGGTAGAAGACCTGCGGCTGGTCCACGAGGAAGCGGTTGTGCGGCGCATCGGGCGGCAGCTTCGCGGACCACGGCAGCCAGTGCGCCTGCGCCTCGCCGGCGATGAGCACGTGCCCCGGCTGGAATCCCTCGCGCAGCAGCGCGGCCGCGAGCGCGACGAAGACGAGCAGCGCGAGCGCGGCGTGGCGGAGTCCCATCGTGCGCGGGCTCATCCGGGGCAGGCCGGGAAGGCCGGCAGCAGCCGGTGCAGCTCGGCCAGCAGAGTGCGCGCGACGAACCCGGCGCCGGTCGCGGAGAAGTGCCGGTCCGGCAGGAAGTGGCGCGGCAGGTCCGTGGCCGGCAGCCCGGCGAAGGCCGCGCCCATGTCCACGAAGGGCACGTGGCGGGCTGCCGCGTGATCGCGCGCCCAGAGCGCGAAGCGCGTGGGCGGCTGGCCGGCCAGCGTGCTGGTCGGCAGGTAGGCCATCACGAAGGCCTGGCCGCGCTCCGCGGAGAGCCGTGCGAGCTCGTCGAACAGGCGGCCGGCCACCGCGAAGGTAGCCAGCAGCTGCTCCTCGGTCCTGCCGGCCGGCAGCACGCGCGCGAACACCGGCCGCGACAGCTTCCAGAGCGCGAGGCCTTCCACGAAGGTCGTCCACGCCGTCGGCTGGAGGTCGCGCGTGGTGAAGACGCGCGGCACCGGCACGTTGCGCACCACGAGCTGCTCGCCGTCGAGGTCCGCGCGCGGCTTGGGGAAGCCGCCGAACTGGTCCATCGCCAGGCGGTTGAAGTCCGCGTCGATGAAGGCGAAGAGCAGCACGTCCGTCTTCAGCGCGACGCCATCGGAGAGGTACCACAGGTAGTCCTGGTCCAGGCCGTAGCCGCCGAGGCCCATGTTCACGGCCTGCACCGTCGGGCACAGCTGCTGGAGGCGCGCGGGGTACGTGTCGTGGTCGTCCACGCCGTAGCCCATCGTGAAGGAGTCGCCGAGGCACACGATGCGGAAGCGGCCCGCGGGCGGATCCGGCGCGTACTCCTCCAGCGCGCGGAAGCCGCGCGCGTTCGTGGTGAGCGAGAGGCCCTTGCCGTAGATGTCGGGCCGCGCGACGGACGGCATGTTGCGCCAGCCGAGCTGCTCGTCGTACGCGCAGTGGACCTGTTCGGTGAGGCTCGGCGGCGGAGGCAGCGGCGCGTGGAAGGCGAGCCACAGCCGCCCCGCGATCTCGCCCGCCACCGCCAGCAGGGCCAGCGCCGCGAGCGAGAGCAGGAGCTTGCGCCAGAGCGGAGCGCGGCTCACAGCTCGATCGGCCGGAGGGGCTCGGGCACGAGCACGGTGCTCGCCGGCGCGGCCGCGTGGATCTCCGCGGCGAAGCGCTCGAGGTCCGCGCGCGTGCCGTCGGACAGCGGCGCGCCGAGCGGCGCGCGCCACGCGATGATCCGCTCGGCGGGCAGGCCGCAGGCGTGCGCGTCGTGCGCGGTGGAGACGCTGCCCAGGATCTGCGCGCCGGTGCGCCGCGCGACCGACGGCGCGTCGAGCACGTGGTCCACGTGCGAATGCCCCACGAGGATCAGGTCCGCGGCCGGAGGCGCGAGCCGCGCGATGGCCTCCTCGTCGGGCGCGACGGGCAGCCCGCCGTCGAGCGCCGGCCTCGAGAAATACGGGTCCACGAGGACCACGTGCTGCCCGTCGCTGAGCGACCAGCCGGCGACGCCGAGGTAGGTCAGCGTGGCGCCGGGCGCACGACGCGCGGCCCCGGCCGACGCCGGAAACATCGCGGACGTCGCCGAGGGCAGCGGCGCTGCGCGCTCGACGGCGCACGAGGCGAGCAGGGCCGCCAGCGCCAGCATCGACGCCGCTGTCAGCCTCCGCGCCGGAGTGGAGTGTCGGCGGCGTCGGCGGCGACGGCGTGTGGGCGGCGGTGGCACGGGCGCAGGATAGGTTGCCCGCAGCCCTCACCCAACTCCCGCGTGCGCCGGACCGGCGCGGGCGTCAGGGCACGATCGTGAGCACCGCCGTCCGGCTCGAGAAGAAAGGATCCTCGACCAGGATGACCGCGTGCTGCACCACCGTGCCCACCGGCGGTATGGCGATGCCCGTGTTCACCTTGAACGTGGCCGACGCCCGCCCGTTGGCATCCAGGAAGCCGATGGAGTTGAAGATCGGCGCCCCCGGGTGCAGCAGCGTGAAGTTGAAGTACTGGTCCAGGTTGAGCGGCAGCGTGAAGGACTGGTGCGGGGAGGCGAAGACGACCTCGGGCACGAGCTGCGACGGACCGAAGACCTGACCGGGCGACGTGCCGCTGAAGGTGCCGAGGACCATGTACGGCTTGCCGGCCTGTGCCGGCGTCGCGTCGCAGCTCAGGATCTGCTTGCCGCCCGTCGCGACCGAGATCGTCGGAATGCTCGCGGTCAGCGAGAGCCCCGGCAGGTCGGAGACGGCCTGGTAGGCCTTCACGAAGCCCGCGTCCGCCTGCGGCGCGTCGTGGAAGCTCGCGCCGACGGCGTAATCGTCCGCGAGGAGGTCCACGCGGTGCTCCGCCGCCACGGCTCCGCCGAAGGCATCGCCCGCGACGAGTTCGGCCGGCGCGATCTTCTCGTCCTGGACCCAGCCGCCGGTCGTGCGGGACAGGCGGTAGGCCGCGCCCGAGTCGTTGCCGAGCGCGTTGGCGCCGGGCGCGCCCACCACGGCGGTGTTGCCGGCCAGGGCGACCGAGCTGCCGTAGCGGTCGCCCGCGAAGGCATCCAGCGCCGAGAGCTGCTCGCGGTACTGCCAGATGCCGTTCACGCGCACGAAGACGTGCGCCGAGCCCGCGTCGGGGCCGGGGTTGTCGTCCAGCGGCGCGCCGGCGAGCAGCGTGTCGGCAAAGAGCGAGACCGACGCGCCGAAGTCGTCCAGCATCTGGAGCGTGGGCGGCACGAGCCGTGCGGTCTGCGTCCATGCGCCGCCGGCCTCGTCGAAGACGAAGACCGCGCCCGACGTGCCGGCCGTCCCCACCGCGAGGTGCGCACCGACCGCGACGCGCTTCCCGGAGATCGACACGCTGCACCCGAACTCGCCCGTCTGGAACGTGTCGCTCGAGACGAGTTTCACGACCTCGCTCCACAGGCCGGTCGTGCCGTCGCGGTGGTAGACCGTCGCGGAGCCCGCGCCGGTGTCATCGTGGCTCGCGCCGACGACGCCCCACGCGCCGTGCACGTCCACCGAGGTGCCGAAGCGGTCGCCGGCCACCGGCGCCGCCAGCGTGAGCTTCTGCCGCTCGCCCCAGTACTGGCCCTGCCGCTCGAAGACGTAGACCGCGCCGCGGTTGGCGGACCAGCCCGGCGCGCCCACGAAGGCGCTGTAGCCGTCGAAGGCCACGGACGAGCCCAAGGCCTCTCCTGCGCCGAGCGTCGCGGGGATGAGCGTCTCGTCCTGGTACCAGCCGGTGCCGAAGCTCTCGAACACGAAGGCCTCGCCCGACCCGGCGCCGCGCGGGTCCGCATCCTTGGCGCCGACGACGAGCGACGAGGCGTTGAGGCCGAAGCACTCCGCCACGTCGAGCGCGCTGCCGAAGTGATCGTTCGCCGCGGGAACGAACGCGGTCAGGGCGACCGGGTCGTGGAAGCAGCCGCCGAGCTGCAGCTCGGGCCGCAGGTTGATGAACGTGGCGTAGGCGCGCGCCTTCTGCCCGGGCGTGAAGTGGTCGCGGCAGTTCTGCGGGGCGAAGCCGAGGAAGTTGCGCACGTCCGGAACGTAGGGCCCGTCTCCGGAGCACGGACCGGCCATGAATCCGCCGGTGTAGCCGCAGGCCGGCGCGGGCTGGACGAGACCGACGAGCGAGGGATCTGCGGGCGTGTCGCACACCAGGTCACCCGCGGCCGCGCAGTTGGCGCCGCTGGTGCACTCGGGCGGCGCGAGGAAGATCTCGTCGGTGTGGAACAGGTCGAAGTAGTGCCCCACCTCGTGCGGCCAGGTGGAGGGCGCGCCGGCGATCGGCGTGAAGTCCTTGTCGATGATGACGCCCTGCACCGGCGAGAAGGTGTACGACGACAGCCCGGCGAGCTGGAAGCCGGTGATGAACATGTCGTCCACGAAATAGACGTTGATGGCGTGCGGCACGACGGAGAGCGCGCGCAGCTGGTCCGCCTCGGCCTGCGAGTCGATGGTCATGAGCAGCGTGGAGTTGATGAAGTCGATCGTGCCCATCTCGCAGAAGCTCAGGCCGCTGCCGGCGAAGGCCTGGTTCACCGAGTTGATGAGGCTCCAGGTGTCGCCCGCGTAGCCGCCGAACCCGGAGCTGTTGCGCACGACGTGGAAGGCGATCGGCACCGTGCCGGTGAAGGTCGCGCTCCACGCGCCGCCGGCCGCGTACACGCCGTCACGGATGCGCCGCCCCACCTCGGCCGCCATCTCCGGCGTCGCGACGGTGCCGCAGAGCGGCTCGGCCTGCGCGGGAATCGGCCCCAGCGCGCGCGCCACGGCGAGCTCCATGTCCTGCGATTGCGCGGCGGCGGGGAGCAGAGGGAGCAGGCAGGCGCACGATGCGGACAGGACGCGCGGGAGCTTCATGCCATCACCTCTCGGTACGGTGTGAGGCCGGTGGACCGTGGTCAACGAGCGGTGGACATCGGCCTGTTCACCGCCACCGCGGGCGCAGTGTCACCGAGGCCGGGCCCGCAGGCGAACGCATGCGAATCCTTCGCATGCATGAGCCGGCGCGGCGTCGCGGCGCACGCGCACCGACCCGATGCGGTGGACACCCTCCCGGCGATGCGGCGCGCCGATCAGGCGCTCGCCACCGGCTTCGCTCCGCGCCGCAGCTCCGGATTGCCGAGCTGCCCGCATGCGCCCATCACGCTGCGCCCCTTCGTCTGGCGCCTGCGCACGAACTGCCGGTTGGCGACGGCGCGATCCATGAAGCGCGTCACCTCCGCCTCCGTCGGCGCGCGCCAGGGCGAGTCGCGCCGCGGGTTGTAGGGGATCACGTTCAGCGAGCAGCGGATGCCGCGCAGGTAGTCGCACAGCTCGTCGCAGTGGGCGTCGGCGTCGTTCACGCCGGGGATGAGCACGTATTCCACGCAGATCGCGCCCTTGGCGCGCACGGGGAAGGCGGCCATCGCCTCGCGCAGCTCGGCCATCGGATGGCGCGCGTTGATCGGCATGAGCGCGGAGCGGATCGCGTCGTTGGGCGCATTGAGCGACACGGCGAGGTTCAGCTTGTGGAAGCCCGTGCGCTCCACGAAGGCGCCGAGGCGCGCCATGCCGTCCACGCGCCCCGACGTGGACACGGCGACGTGCGCGGCGCCGAGCGCCGGCCCGTGGTGCCCGCACAGCACAATGAGCGCGGCGAGCACCGCGTCGAGGTTGTCGAGCGGCTCGCCCATGCCCATGAACACGAGGTTCTTCGGGCGCACGCCCAGCTCGTGCGTCGCCGCAAACCACTGCGCGACGATGTCCGCCGCGTGCAGGTTCCCGAGCAGGCCCATCTGCGCCGTCTCGCAGAAGGCGCAGCCGACCGCGCACCCGACCTGGCTCGAGACACAGAGCGTGTGCGTCAGTCCGCGCTGCCGGCCCGCGGCGCCGTCAGTCCCGCGCCCGAGCATCGGGATGAGCACCGACTCCGTCTGCAGGCCGCCCGCGAGCTGCTGGACGAACTTGACCGTCTCGCCCTCGACCTGCCGGGCGACGATCGGCGGGCGCCGGATCGAGACCCACGGCTCGAGCGCGCGTCCCTCGCGGAACGCCGCGTGGTAGCAGGCCGTCGCGCGCGGCGTCCGCACCCCGTGCTCGCGCGCGAGCGGCAGGAAGTCCTCGAGCGTGAGCCCGAGCACGTCCACGGGCGGGGCGCCGTCCCGCGGCGGTCCGCCGTCGCGCGGATCGCGCGCAGGCTCGGGTGGCGGCGCGGCTCCCGCGCTCATGGCGCGTTGCAGTCGAAGCCGAGGCACGTGTCGGAGGCGACGTCGTAGCGGATGCGCCAGTACCAGGAGCCGCCGCCCTCCGTGGCCACCCACCGGAACATCCAGAGCCCGCCCGCGCTGCCCGGCGCGTCCGCCTTCGGGAAGGCGTTGCACAGGATGCGTCGGCGTCCCGACTCGACCAGCCCGAGGTACTGCACGCGGTACTCGTCCCACGCGCCGACGATCTCCGCGATGGCCTGCGGCGCCGACGAGCGACGCTCCGGCACCGGCGCATCGCCGAAGACGCCAGCGACCTCTCCGCGCGAGGCCGCGGACATGGCGGCACGGACGCGGACCTGCGCCACGGTGACCTCCGCGACGCTGGGCGTCCAGTACCCCTCCGCGCCGAGATCCGGCATGCCCTCGCGCGCGTACCTCACCGCATCCGTCCGCAGCTCCATGAATTCGCGCGGCACGATCGCCCCATCCACGTTGCCCGTCTTCACGACCAGGAACGGCGGCACCGTGCCGTCATCAGGAGCCGGCGGTCCCGCCTCCGGCCGCGCGCCCTCCGCGGCTGCTGCCTGCGGAGTCCCGTCCTGCGAGCACGCCGTCGCGATCACTCCCGCGAGCGCCGCGGCAGCCACCCGCACGACGAGCGACGACGGGAACGGAATCGGGCGGCCGGACATCGCGGCATCCTATCCGCCGGCCCTCGCCCCCCGCTGCAGCCGCCCGCTCCTCGTGCCCCTCGTGCTCCTCGTGCTCCTCGTGCCCCTCGTGCTCCTCGTGCCCCTCGTGCTCCTCGTGCTCCCCGCGCTCCCCGCGCTCGCGCCGCTCGAGTCCCTTGCGCTCAGGCTCCTGCGAGCGCCTCGTGGAAGGCCTGTCCGGCTGCGGCTCTCGCCTTGGCATCCGCTGGATAGGACTTGGACGTCCCCAGCGCCGCGCGCGTCGCCTTGTCGAGCTGGATGCCGAGCAGCTCCCACTCGCGCAGCTCGCGGTAGTTCTCGATCTCCTGGATGAGCAGGAAGAGCGTCAGCCGCGTGTGGGCCTCGAACTGCGGCTGCGTGTAGAGCCATTCTCCCTGCGCGGACAGTTCCTTCAGCTCGAGCAGCGGCTCGGCCGGGGCGTCGCGGATGACCTTCGCGAGATCGGCTCGCGTGATGTCGCTGAGGAATTCGGCCACCGTGCGCGCCTGCACCTCCTCCAGCGCGTGGGTGCCGAGCACGCGCGCGAAGATCCAGGGCAGCGGCATGCCGTCCTGCAACCCGCTGCGCGCCACCTGGCTTTCCGTGTCCAGCGCGCGCAGCAGTCCGGGACCGACGTCGGCAGTGCCTGGCGTGCCGGACTCGCCGGAGCCCGCCTCGACGGGCTTGCCTCCCGCGTGCGCCTCGCCCGGCGTCGCGGTCTCCGGGAGCCCGAGCAGCACGTGCATCACGCAACGCGCCCAGGCGCGGTCCCGCGGCGAGAAGGTCTGCCGCGCAGCCATCGCCGCGAGCGACACGGGCTCGTCGGACTTCAGGTCCGCGACGAGCTCGGCCCAGTGGCGCGTCGTGCTGTTGGAGCGCTCCAGCCAGGAGTCGCTGGCGACGTGCGACTCGAAGCTGTGTGACGGCAGATTCGCGGGCGGCCCGGTGACCGGCGGCGGCGGGTGCCCGCCCTGCGGCACGAAGCCTTCCCAGCCCGCATTCCGCCAGCCCGCGGTCGCCTTCGACCAGGTGCTGCTCTCGCCCGCCGCGACCCACGCGCTGCCATAGGCCTGGATGTCCAGCTCGTCCGTGAGCCCCTGCAGCAGCCACGGCGGCACCGGCCCCGAGGCGCCGCGGTACAGCATCCTGCTGGTGAGCATGAGCGCCACGTCGTAGCCGAGCCCGTGATCGAACCAGGCCTTGTCCTGCCCGCCGATCGCCTGGTGCGCGAGGTTGAACACCGCGACCTCCCAGGTGGTCACCATCTCGGCCGCGAGCTTCTCCGGGTTCCACACGGGCAGGCTCGGCTTGTACGCGGAGAAGCCCTGGTCCTCGCAGCGATCGAGCAGCGCGACGATCTGCTCGAACGACTTCTCCTTCTTGCCCTTGGACGACGTGAGCACGAGCGTGAAGCGCCGGCCCGTGAAGAGGTGGTGACCGGCCCCGGCCGCATCACCCGCCGCCGCGGCGCCGCCCGGGTCGGGATACGCGCCGGCGAGCAGGTCGGCGAGCGGCGCGAGGCCCGCGCACGCGCGCTGCAGCACCTTCTTTGCCTCCGCAACCTTGCGCAGGCCGTCGGCCTGGAAGACGTAGACATCGAAGGGCCCGGCAGCCGCGTGCTGGAAGCACGGTTGCGCGAGGACGGTGGCGAACAGCTCGCGGCCGCCGCCCGGCAAGGCGGCCGCCTTGTCGGCGTCGCCCTCGCCGAAGGCCGTCTCGAGCAGCGCCTCGATGGCCTTGTCGCGTGCGGGATCCGCGCCCGCCGCAGCACCCGCCGCGGCCGGCGCCGCGGCCGGCGCCGCGACCGGCGCCACGAGCGGGACGATGAAGGGCGCGATCACGGGCGCCATGACGGGCGCCATGAGCGGCGCCGGCGCGAGACGAGCGGGCTCCGATGCGGGAAGCGCAGGAGCGGCGCAAGGCCAGGCCCACAGGATCACGAGCAGCAGCACACGCATCGGACGCTCCCGCATTCTGGAACCGGATCCCGTCCCTGACGTCGCGGGCGTGATAGCGCGCGCCCGTTCCCGGGTAGCAGACGGCCCGCACGCGACAGCATCACATCCGCGCTTCCCCTCTGACGTGCCGCGCACGGACAACGTCCCGGCATCGCGCTCGCGCGTCCTGGCTCGAGCGCGCGCATCCGCTCTCGAGCGGTCCCTTCGCTCGCCCCGCGCCGCGGGCGAGCGCTCGCGCGTCCCTGCTGCCGGCGCACGGAGCCGTGCGCGACAGCCGTGCCCGGCAAGTGGAGCGTTGACAGCGGCGCGGGCGGCTTGGTAGATCCTGCCCTTGCATCAAGAGCCCCGGGTGAGCCTTTGGGATCCCGGGCGGCAACCGAGCTCCGCTTTGCGGAGCCACGGTGCCGAGGCCAGCCCCGACGTGGGGACGATGTGGACGGAACCGCCCCCGGGCGGGCTTCGTCAAACGAACCGCGGCGCGTTGCCGCGCCCCCACGTTGCCTTCGGGCCGTTCGCGATGCTGCAAGGAGTTGCGGCATGGTTTCGACGGTTCGACACGATCAGCAGTTTTCGCCCGGGATTCCCGGGTTTTCCGGTGAAGGGGACAGCGGCGGGAACGGCGGCGCCCGGCCTGCCGGGCGCGCCAGCGCGGACACGCTGTGCGTCGGCGGCGGCGCGGCGGCGGGAGACGGGGATCCGCTCGTCGTCCCCATCGTGCAGTCCACGAGCTTCCGGCGCGCGGGGCTGGAGAGCACGGCGGAGCACGCCTACTCGCGCGTGAGCAACCCGACCGTCGCGGCGCTGGAGCAGGTGCTCGGGCGCCTCGAGGACGCGCCGCCGGCGGTGTGCTTCTCGACGGGCCTCGCGGCCGAGACGGCGCTGTTCCTGTCGCTGCTGCGGGCGGGCGATCACGTCGTCTGCGGACGCGCCGTGTACGGCGGCACGACGAGACTGCTCCAGCGCATCCTCGCGGAGCTGGGCATCGCGTCCGACTTCGTGGACGCCAGCGATCCGCAGGCCGTGCGCGCGGCGCTGCGCCCGCGGACGCGCCTGGTGTTCATCGAGTCTCCCAGCAATCCGACGCTGGAGCTCACGGACATCGCGGCGGTCGCGGCCGTCGCGCACGCGGGCGGCGCGCTGCTCGCCGTGGACAACACCTTCCTCACCGCGGTGCTCCAGCGTCCGCTGGACCTCGGGGCGGACCTCTCCGTGTACTCCACGACGAAGTTCATCGAGGGGCACTCGGCCGCGCTCGGCGGCGCCGTGGTCGCGCGGAGCAGCGAGCTGCTCGACCGGCTGCGCTTCCTGCGCAAGTGCACCGGCGCGATCCAGACCCCGTTCAACGCGTGGCTCACGCTGCAGGGCGTCAAGACGCTCCCGCTGCGGCTGCGGCAGCAGTCGGCCACGGCGGCGCGGCTCGCGGCGTGGCTCGCGGAGTCGGCGCAGGTTGCGCGCGTGCACTACCCGGCTCTCGGCGCTGCGGCGCAGCGCGCGCTGGCGGAGCGCCAGCACCTCGGCGCGCACGGCGCCGTGGTGTCCTTCGAGCTCGTCGGCGGGCTGCCCGCGGCGCGCGAGCTGCTCGGCCGGGTGCGGCTGTGCCGGCTCGCGGAGCACGTGGGCTCGGTCGAGACGCTGCTCACCCACTCCGCGAGCATGACGCACGCCGACGTGGCGCCCGCCGAGCGGCGTGAGGCCGGCATCGCCGACGGCCTGCTGCGGATCTCCGTCGGGCTCGAGGACATCGACGACCTGATCGCCGATCTCGGGCTCGCGCTCTGCCGCGCTTCGGCGCCCGACGGCGCTGCCGGAGAGGAGGTGGCGCCGTGCGACAACCGCTGATCGTGCTGAAGTTCGGCGGCAGCGTGCTCGCGGACGAGGGCACGCTGGCGCTCGCGGTGCACGAGATCCACCGCTGGCGGCGCGACGGCCACGGCGTCGTGGCCGTGGTCTCCGCGCTGGCGGGCGTCACCGACGCGCTGCTGGCGCGGGCCCGCGCGTTCGCGACGCACCCGGCGCCGGAGGCCGTCGCTGCACTGGTCGCAGTGGGCGAGCAGCAGTGCGCGGCGCTCCTCGGCCTGCAGCTCGACGCGGGCGGCGTGCCGTCGCGCGTGCTCTCGCCGGGAGCGCTCGGCCTCGTGGCGGACGGCGATCCCCTCGACGCGACACCTGTCGTGCCGGGCGTGGACGGCAAGGCGCCGGCAACCGGTGGCACCACGCTCGCGCGGGCCCGCCGTCTCGTGCGGCTCGCGCTCGCCGCGGGGGAGGTCGCGATCGTGCCGGGCTTCGTCGCACGGGACCGGCAGGGACGGGCCGTGCTGCTCGGACGCGGCGGCTCGGACCTCACGGCGCTGCTGCTGGCGCAGGCACTGGGCGCCGACCGCTGCCGCCTCGTGAAGGACGTCGACGGCCTGTACGAGCACGACCCCGCGCGTGCGGGGCCGCCAGCGCGCCGGCTCGCGTCGGCGAGCTGGGACGAGGCGCTCGCGACGGATGGCCGCATCATCCAGCGCAAGGCCGTGCTCTTCGCGCGCGAGCACCGCCTGTCCTTCGAGCTGGGCTGCTGGAACGGCACGCACCCGACGATCATCGGCCAGGCACGCACGGCCGGAGCGTCCGGTCCGCGCTGCGCGCCTCCCGGCCGCCCGTGGCGCGTCGCGCTGCTCGGCCTCGGCACCGTGGGCGGCGCGGTCTGGCGGCGGCTGCAGGAGCTTGCGCCCCGCGTGGAGCTCGCCTGCGCGGCGGTGCGCGATCCCGGGCGTCCGCGCACCGGCGCGCCGCCGCGCGAGCTGCTCACGACCGATGTCCTCGATGCGGCCGGCTGCGGCGCGGATGTCGTCATCGAGGCGCTGGGCGGGATCGAGCCCGCGCGCGCCGCGATCGAGGCCGCGCTGCGCGCCGGCAGCGACGTCGTCACGGCCAACAAGGCGGTGCTCGCCGCGCACGGGGCGGAGCTGGTCGCGCCGCTCGCGCGCGCCTGCGGACGCTCGCTGCTCTGGTCGGCGGCCGCCGGAGGGAGCACGCCCGTGCTCGCGGCCGTCCGCCGTGCGGCGCGCGCCTCTCCGCTGCGGCGCGTGGAGGCCGTGCTCAACGGGACCACGAACTTCGTGCTCGACGGCGTGGCCGGCGGCGCGTCGTGGCCCGCCGCGCTCGACGCGGCGCGGCGCGAAGGTCTCGCGGAGGGCTGTGGCGGCCGCGATCTGTCCGGCGCCGACGCCGCGGACAAGCTCGTGCTGCTGCACCACGCCGCCACGGGGCGCTGGCTCCGCGCGGAGGACGTGTGGTGCACGCCCGTGACGCCCGCGAGCGTTGCGGCGGCCGCGCGACCCGGCGCGCTCGTGCGCCAGGTGGCTTCGCTGCGCGTGGAGGGGGGAGCCTGGACGGCGCGCGTGCAGCCGCTCGCGCTGCCGTCGCACCACCCGCTGCACGGCGTGCGCCGCGAGGGCAACGCCGCCCTGATCTGCACGCGTGATGCCCGGCTCGTCGTGCGCGGTCGGGGCGCGGGCGGCGGGCCGACGGCCACCGCCGTCGTGGGCGACCTGCTCGCGCTGCTGCGCCGCGCACGGCGCGAGCAGCCCGCATGTCATCCTCACGGCGTGAGCCGGTAGCCGCTCCCGCGCACGGTGTGGATGTAGCGCGGCTCGCGCGGGTCGGCCTCGAGGATGCGGCGCAGGCGCACGATGAAGTTGTCCACCGTGCGCGAGGTCGGGAAGGCGTCGTAGCCCCACACGCGGTCCAGGATGTCCGCGCGCGACACGACCTCGCCGGGGCGCTCCGCGAGGCAGCGCAGGATCATCGTCTCCTTGGGCGACAGCTCGTAGCTGTGCTCGCCGACCTGCGCGCGCTGCGTGCGGAAGTCCACGCGCGCCGCGCCGAGCTGCAGCGTGTCGCCCGCGGGCGACGGCGCGCGGAACCACTCCGTGCGCCGCAGGATGGCCCGCACGCGCAGGATGAGCTCCTTCAGCTCGAAGGGCTTGGAGAGGTAGTCGTCGCCGCCGAGCGACAGGCCCCGCACGCGGTCGTCCGCCGAGGCGCGCGCCGTGAGGAACAGGATCGGGACGTCGTTGCCGTCCTTGCGCAGCGCGTCGCACACCGCGAAGCCGTCCATGCGCGGCAGCATGACGTCCAGCAGCACCAGGTCCGGCCGGTCCGCGCGGATGGCCGCCAGCGCGGTCGCGCCGTCGGCGACGACGTCCACGCGCCAGCCCTCCAGGCGCAGGTTGTCGGAGATGACCTCCGACAGGTGCGCCTCGTCCTCCACGACGAGCAGGCGTTCGGCGCTCATCGGCCCTCCTCCGCGGCGCGCGCGAGCGGCAGGCTCACCGTGAACAGGGCACCGCCGCCGGGCGCGTCCTTCGCCGCGATGGTCCCGCCCTGCGCGGCCACCAGCTCGCGCACGATGTAGAGCCCGAGGCCCACGCCCTGCTGCGTGCGCACGCTCTCGTCGCCGCCGCGCACGAAGGCCTCGAAGATGCGCCGCGGGTCCGCGCCGGCCAGGCCCTTGCCGTGGTCGCGCACCTCGAGCAGCGCGTGCTCCCCGTGCGCGCGCACGGCCAGCTCCACGTGCGCCCGCTCGCCGCCGTACTTCACGCCGTTGCTCACGAGGTTGTCCACGATCGTCTCCACGGCGGAGGCATCCGCGCGGGCCGGCACGGGCCCGTCCGCGTGCAGCACGAGTGTCGCACCGGCCGCCGCGAAGCGCTCGCGCAGCCGCTCCGCCTGCGGCGCGAGCAGCGCGGCCAGGTCCAGCGCCTCGAGGTGCACGTCCACGCGCGCGTCCTGCAGCCGGCGGCTCACGAGCAGGTCCTCGACGATGCGCGCGAGGCGCTGCAGGTCCTCCTGCGCGTGGCGCAGGTAGCGCTCCGTCTTCGACGGGTCGACGCGCCCGAGCTGCAGGCTCTCGATGTAGAGCTTGGCCGACGCGATCGGCGAGCGCAGCTCGTGCGTCACCGCCGAGAGGAAGTTGCGCTGCTGCCGGGCGAGCAGCGCCTCGCGGCGCAGCGAGCGCAGCACGAGCCACACCGAGCCCACCATGAGCAGACCGAGGAAGGCGCTCTCCGCGAGGAACATCTTGCCCGTGCGCGCCGTGACCGCGATGAGCGTCTCGGCCTGCGCGGTGGACAGCTCCGCGCCGGCGCGCTGCATGTCGCGCACGAGCCAGGTGCCCTCGCCGGACAGGAAGATGACCCACCAGCCCATGAGCACCGCGTACAGCACGACGATGACGCCGTAGAGCTGCAGCGGCCGGTGCGACTTCACGTCGCGCGGCCCCTCGGCCCGTCCTCGCGCGTGCCGCCCCCGTCGCGCGAGCCTGCGGCGCGAGCACCCGCGTCACGGGCGTCCGCGAGCGGCGGGCCGTGGCGCGCGGCGACGTCCGCGAGCGCGGCGCCGATCACCGCGAGGGCGCGGTCGATCGCGGCCTCGTCGTGCGCGAGCGAGACGAAGGAGACCTCGTACGCGGAGGGCGCGAGCCACACGCCGTGCTCCAGCGCGTGGCGGAAGAGCGTGGCGTAGCGCTCGGCGCTCTCGGGGCGGATCGCGTCGTGGCGGCGCGGCGTGTCGCCGGCCTGCAGGCAGCACCACGCGACCGAGCCGACGCGCGCGACGCTGCCCGGCACGCCGTGCGCCGCGAGCGCGGCCTGCCAGCCGCGCTGCCAGCGCGCGCCGAGCGCGTCGAGCCGCGCGTAGGTGCCGGGTCTCGCGAGCTCGTCCAGCGTGGCGATGCCCGCGGCCATCGCGACCGGGTTCCCGGACAGCGTGCCGGCCTGGTAGACGGGCCCCAGCGGCGCGAGACGCTCCATGAGTTCCGCCGCGCCGAGGTACGCGCCCACCGGCATCCCGCCGCCGACGATCTTGCCCACGGTCACGAGGTCCGGCGTGATGCCGGTGAGCTCCGTCATGCCGCCGGGCGCGACGCGGAAGCCGGAGATGACCTCGTCGAAGAGCAGCAGCGCACCGCTGCGCGTGCACAGCTCGCGCAGGAGCCGCAGGAAGTCCGGGCGCTGCACGAGCAGTCCGGCATTGGCGGGCAGCGGCTCGATGACCGCGACCGCGAGCTGGTTGCCGCGCGCGGCGAAGTACGCGGACAGCGCGTCCTCGTCATCGAGCGGCAGCACGTCGGTGAGCGCGGTGAACTCCGCGGGCACGCCGGCCGAGCTGGGCGTGCCGAAGGTCGCGAGGCCCGAGCCGCCCTTCACGAGCAGCGCGTCCGCGTGGCCGTGGTAGCAGCCGTCGAACTTGAGGATGCGCGCGCGGTCCGTCGCGCCGCGCGCGAGGCGCACCGCGCTCATGACCGCCTCGGTGCCGCTGCTCGTGAAGCGCACCTTGCCCGCGAACGGGAAGCGCGCCAGCACGCGCTCGGCCAGCTCCACCTCCGCCGCGCACGTCGCGCCGAAGGTCAGGCCGTCGCGCGCCGCGCGCACGACCGCCTCCACCACCGCGGGGTGCGCGTGCCCGAGGATGAGCGGCCCCCACGAGCCGACGAAGTCGAGGTACTCGCGCCCTTCGCTGTCGACGAGCGTGGCGCCATGGCCGCGCGCGACGAAGGGCGGGTCTCCGCCGACGGAGCGGAAGGCGCGCACGGGCGAGCTGACGCCGCCGGGCAGCGCAGCCAGGGCACGGGCGAGCAGGGCGCGGTCGGTCATGGATCTGAGTGTCGCAGGGCGGGCAGCACGCGCACCAGTTCGAATCCCGCTGCAGACATGCAGGGCGCGGCGCGCTTCAGAGGAACAGGTCGCGCGGCTCCGGGAAGCCCGGCTCGGCGAGGAAGACCCCGTGACCGTACCGATGTGCATCGCGATCATTGCTGGCCTGGGCTTCACGAAGCCAGAGATCCCACCAGGCCATCAGCTCGTCCCACGAGAGGTTCTTGAGGTCGAGATCCTCTTCACTGAGAAACTCGTCGGGACGGCCGCTCAACGAGCGCACGAGCATCGTCCGCTCTGCCTTCACGTCACCCAGCCCTTCGCCAGCGCCTCGCGCGCGTGGTAGGTGATGATCAGGTCCGCGCCGGCGCGGGCCATGCCGGTCAGGATCTCGGGCACCATGCGCGCCTCGTCCACCCAGCCGCGCGCGGCGGCGGCCTTCACCATGCTGTACTCGCCGGAGACGTTGTAGGCCGCGAGCGGCAGCAGCGTGTGCGCGCGCACGTCGGCGATCACGTCGAGGTACGCGAGCGCGGGCTTCACCATGAGCATGTCGGCGCCCTCGTCCACGTCGATGAGGCTCTCGCGCAGCGCCTCGCGGCGGTTGCGGCCGTCCGCCTGGTAGCTCCTGCGGTCGCCGCTCTTCGGCGCGCTGTCGGCCGCCTCGCGGAACGGGCCGTAGAACGCCGACGCGAACTTCGTGCTGTACGAGAGCAGCGCGGTGTCGGCACGGCCCGCGGCGTCGAGCGCGGCGCGGATCGCGAGCACGCGGCCGTCCATCATGTCGGAAGGCGCGACGACGTCCGCGCCGGCCTCCGCGTGCGCGACCGCCATCGCCGAGAGCAGAGCCAGGCTCTCGTCGTTCAGCACGGTGCCGCCGTGCAGCACGCCGCAGTGGCCGTGGTCCATCGCGCCGCAGAGGCACACGTCCGTCATCACGACGAGCGCGTCGCCCCAGGCGTCCTTCAGCGCGGCGACGGCGCGCGGGATGAGCCCGTCGCCCGCCGTGGCTGCGGACGCGCGGGCGTCCTTGCGCTCCGTGAGCCCGAACAGCAGCACCGAGTCGATGCCCAGCTCGCGGTCCGCGCCCACCTGCTCCACGAGGCGCTTCACGGACTGGCGCGCGATGCCCGGCATCGCGTCGATGGGCACGTCCCGGCCGCCGCCCTCGACGACGAAGTGCGGCTGGATGAGCCGCGAGCGGTGCAGCCGGGTCTGCGCGACCGCCTCGCGCAACGCCGCCGTGCGGCGCAGGCGGCGCGTGCGCAGGAAGGCGCCCGCCCCGGACGACCTCGCGAGGGCGGCGCGGGAGCCGGCGTCGCGCGACGCGGTGGCGCGCCGGCCGCGCGTGGACCTGGACTCAACGGATCGGGCCATGTGGTCTCGCTTCCTCGGGCCTGCGTGTCGCGGCGCGGATCACCGCGAGGCCGCATCGACGACCGGACGCTGCGCACGCAGCCGGACGAGCGCGGCCACGACGGCCTCGATGAGGCGGCCGTTCGCATCGGCAGAGCTGGCGCCCTTCGCCTCGCGGGCCGCGCCGTGCGTCGAGGCAGCGCCGGACTCGCCATGCGCGCCGGCTTCGCCACACGCGCCGCCACCGCGGGTCGCGTCAGCTCCGGCGAGCGCGCCGGCGGCACCCGGCAACGCGTGCCAGACGGCGCTGTCGTCCGCGGACAGCGCGGGCTCCGCGGGCGCGTCCGCCTCGTCGACGAGGCCGCGCGCGCGCAGCGCCTCCGTCGTCGCGGGCCCGAGGCCGAGGTTCCGCGCGCCGTCGCCGGCGCGCGCGTGCGCGCGGCACGCGGCGTCGACGGCGGACGGGCTGGCATAGACGCGCACGTCGCAGGCGGCGCGGGCCGGCGCGGGGTCCGCAGGCAACGTCCGGTAGACGACGAGCCGCTCCACGCGCGCGCCGTGCAGCTCGAGCAGCTCCGGCAGCTCGGGCCGCGCCTCCTCGGCGCAGGGGAAGAGCACGCGCGTGCCGTCCTTCACCGCGCCGCTCGCGACGAGCGCCTCGGCGAGCGAGCGCGCGCCCTGCTCGCCGACGACCGCCGCGCGCAGCCCGCCGCCGGCCAGCGCCTCGGCCGTCGACGGCCCGACCGCCGCGACGGTCACGCCGCGCGCGAGCCTGCTGCCCGCCAGCCGCGCCGCCGCGCGCCGGCTCGTCACGGCGAGCACGTCGCCGGGCAGCAGCGAGGCGAGCGCCGCGCGCAGCCCCGGCGCCGGCAGGTCGACGTGCGCGAGCCACGCCTCGTGCCGCACCTGCGCGCCGAGCTGCGCGAGCCGCGCGCCGAGCGCCGAGCCGTGCGCGTCGTCCGACGAGCCCGCGATGGCGACGATCAGCCCGGCGAGGGGCCCGGCCTGCGTGGACGCGCCGCACTCGAGCAGCGGCAGCACGGCGGCCACCGCGTCGGCCGGCGACAGACCCTCCGCGACGGCCCAGCGCGCCGCGCAACCCGCGCGCGGCTGGTCCGCGCCGAGGAAGGCCTGCACGCGCCAGGTGTCCGTGCCGGGGAGGCGCGTCACGTGCGCGCCGAGCGGCAGGCTGCACCCCCCGCCCGCCATCGAGAGCAGCGTGCGCTCGGCCTCGATGCGCGCCGCGGTGTCCGCGTCGTGCAGCCGGCGGACGAGGAGCCCGGCCAGCGCGGGCTCGCCGGCGCGGATCTGCACCGCGAGCGCGCCCTGCGCCGGCGCCGGCACGAGCAGCTCGGGCGGCAGGTCCACCGCGTGCAGGCCGTGCGTGTCGAGGCGCAGCCGCGACAGGCCCGCGGCCGCGAGCAGGATCGCGCCGTAGCGGCCTTCCTGGAGGCGGCGCACGCGCGTCGGCACGTTGCCGCGCAGGCCCGCCAGCACGAGGTCCGGGCGCAGCGCGAGGAGCTGCTGCTCGCGCCGCGGCGAGCTCGTGCCCACGCTCGCGCCGCGCCGCAGCGGGAGCATCGGCGCGTCGGGCGCCCAGGCCCCTGCCGACACGAGCAGCCGCTCGTGCGCCGGCCCGCGCGGCGGCACCGCGACGACGACCAGGCCCGGCGGGCTCTCCGTCGGCAGGTCCTTGTGGCTGTGCACCGCGAGGTCCACGTGCCCGTCGAGCAGCGCGCGCTCGATCTCCGCCGTGAAGAAGGCCTTGCCCTCCACCTGCGTGAGCGGCCGGTCGTCGATCTGGTCGCCGCGCGTCTGCAGGATGACCAGCTCCACCTGGGCCTCGGGCGCGAGCAGCGCCGCGACGTGCCGCGCCTGCCACAACGCGAGGTCGCTGCCGCGCGTTCCGAGACGCAGTTTCACCGCGGCGCGTCCCGGCCGGCCCGCGCACTGCCGCGCGACTCGTGCGCCGCGTCCCCACGCGCGGGCGCAGGCGCGTCCCCACGCGCGGGCGCAGGCGCGTCACCGTGCGCGGGCGCAGGCGCGTCACCGTGCGCGGGCGTCGCGCCTTGCGCGGGCGCGGCGTCGTGCGCTGGCGTCGCGCCGTGCGCGGGAAGGCCGCCGTGGGCGCGGTCGTCGCGCAGGTCGCCTTCCGGGCCGGTGGTCAGGTCCGCGGCCAGGCGCTTCAGCGCGGTGACGGGCAGGTGCATGAGCCGGCCGAACGTGCTGCGCGCCCAGCGCTCCACCGCGCGGCGATCCTCTTCGGAGAGGTGCGCGAGGCGGCCCTGGAGCAGGCCGGTCAGCTCGCGCGCGACGAGCTCCTCGGCGCTGGCCTGCAGGTCCGTGACGACGTCCGACGCCGCGCGCTCGCCGAAGCGCCGGCACCAGATGTCCACCTTGTGGTCCACGATGCTCTCGGCCAGCGCGGCGGCCTGCGCGCGCAGCGCCCGGCTGCGATCGGCCTGCGCGCGCAGCGCGTCGAGGTCCACGAGCACCACGCGCGGGTCGTCGCACGGCTGCAGGTCGCGCGGCACGGCCAGGTCGATGCCGAGCAGCGGCCTGCCGGACGGCGTGCGCGCGGCGAGCGCGGAGAGCGTCGCCGCGTCCAGCACGTGGCCCGGCGCGGACGTGGCCGACACGATCGCGTCCAGCGGCACCTCGCCGCGGCGCAGCGCGGCCAGGTCCAGCGCGAGCGCCCCGCAGTCGGCCGCGACGGGCCGCGCGTGCGCCAGGCTGCGGTTGGCGACGACGACCGGCGCCATGCCCGCCGCGGCGAGCGCGCGCGCCATGAGCGCGCCCATCTCGCCCGCGCCGACGATGCCCACCTTCATGGAGGCCGCGTCGGGCCGCTCGAGCAGCGCGTGCACCGCCAGGTTCACGAGGCTCACGGGGTGGCGCGCCAGCTCCGTCTCGCTGCGCACCTGCTTGCCCACGGCGAGCGCGTGGTGGAACAGCGCGCCCAGCAGCGGCCCCACGAGCCCGACATCCGACGCCGCGCCGTACGCCGAGCGCACCTGCGCGAGGATCTGGTCCTCGCCGACGACGAGCGAGTCCAGCGAGGACGCGACGCGGAACAGGTGCCGCGCCGCCTCGCGCCCGCGGCGCAGGAGCAGCAGCGCGCGCAGCGCCTCGACATCCGCGGGCGCGGCGCCATCCGCATCGGCGCGGCCCGTGCGCTCGCCGGCCGCGCCGACGCCGGCCGCGCGCGGCGTGCCGTCTCGACCCGCGCGCTCGCGAGTCGCGCTGTCGCGGCCTGCGGGCTCGCGCGTCGCCGCATCACCGCTTGCGTCAGCGCCGCGCGGGCGGCACAGGTGCCGTGCGAGGAGATCGAGGTCCGCCTCCGAGGGCGGCTCGCCCTCCTCGCGCGCGTACACGACCTCGATGCGATTGCAGGTGGCGAGGAAGACGATCTCGGACGCGCCGAGCTCGTCGGCCAGCTCGCGCAGGAAGGCGACAGCGTCCGCGGGCGCGGGACGGCGCACACGCTCGAGGCCCGAGACGTCCGTGCCGTGGATGGAGAGTCCTGCGACGCCGATGCGGTCCATGCGGCGCCCAGTCTACATATGGAGCCGCTCCGAGTGTCACGCTTCTGTCATCACACCGAACACGCAATTGAACTGCGATCATGACGGCGAAAGTCTTCTCTGATACGTCCCGCCCCCATTACCTTGCTGTAGGCGGTTCCCGGCCAGGACGGTCTGCTCGCCCGCAGTTCCGTGGTCCGCCTCCCTTTGTTGGCGACGAGAAGACTGCGCGGACGTCTTCCACTAATTTGGATTCCGGCCAACCAGGCTCTGCAGTGCGCTGACCCTCACGCGCAAGCGACTTCGAAAGACCCGGTGGAATTTATTCGTCTCTGGTGACAAGGGACAAGAGGCTCATCGCCTCAGCCAACACGTCCGGTTGACCTTACATCGACGACAGGACAAATTAGAAGATCGGACGATTACTATTGCGGCCCCTTGTAAATGAATAGACGCGGGGCAATAGGGTCAGAGAAGAGACTACCGACCGCGCCAGCAAGCGCTGCGCCGACAATACGTTCATCTTGGCTATCCAGCCACAGGCGCAAGGAAGTAATGGATTGGAGCTCCCCACGAGTTGGCTGGAGCCAGTAATCGGGCCCAACCATGAGGGAAGACCGCAGCTTCTGCATAGCGCTAGTAGTCAAAGCTAGCTTCGTCTCATCGTTTGAGCTTTCATCATACGCTTGCAGTAAGGCGGAAGCGGCAAGAAATGGCGAGAACTTAGCGACAAGTTGTACGCCGTACTCAATATCGAACAGAGCTACTGGATGGAGCACTCTGGTTCGACCAATTTCTATCGCGCGAACCATGACTTGATGCTGTGCAGGAGTATATTTCTGAGCCCAGCCGCCGGGAACCTTGCTCAGGAGTACCGAGAGACCTATGAGATCGGGCGTCTTCTCACGAGTTACAATATCAAACAACCGCCATGCATCTTCTCGCTCAGTAACTTCGCAGAAACTGTATGTTGAATGAAGCTCTGTGGTACGAAGAGAAGGCATGGCTAACATGGCGTCCATAATATCGCCTCGCTTAGAGAGGCTATATAAAATCGCGAGGAAGCACATCCGTCGAGGTTCGGAGATAGAATCGTCAAACGCCGACTTCGTCACGCAGTCTAGAACGTAATCACGCCCTCCATCTGGATAAATCGGCGTATTCATGAGCTCCTTGGCAGGAGCATCCATTGCGCTAGATAGCGTAGTTCTTAGAATTTCGATATCTCGATCAATTGGTGCATGCCTGTCTCGCTCTGCATCGCGTCTCACGGCTAGGTCTCGTTCGTTATGCGCTGCGAGCAAGTCAATATCTTTTACGCCCAAATTTTCGTTTAGCTGATCAACCAGCAATCTAAGTTCCTGCTTCTCTCCTTGTAAGCCGTCACGTTCGTTACGAAGAGTTGCGTTCTGCTCGATAAGTCGAGCATCCTCCGATTGCAAATCGGCCAGAGCCTTGGTTGCTTCCGCTATCTTAACCTCGACTCGGATTTTTTCGTCTGTCAAGGCGGCCTTGTCGGCTCCGAGCCTGAGGGTCTGATCTTCGATCAGCGTCCGTTTTGCCTCAAGGAGACTATTGCGCGCTTCGAGTTCGCTGTTCCGCGCCTCAAGCGCCTTCTTCTGGTTATCGAACCATCCTGTCGACCACGAATAGATAAGGCCGACAACAGCCAAGACGATTGGCACCAGAGACGTAAGAACGCTCGGCGTCCTGAACCAAGCTCGTTCAATTTGCTTGGTCTCCGCCTCGGCTTTCTGGGCCTGCCAGCGCGAGCGTGCGTGAATCTCCCCAATCTCTTCCTGGAGTTTTGTCTGTTCCAACTCTTCGCGACTCGGCGCCATCTACATCCTCCGGTCTGCCTCAGTACTAGGCCATCCCCTTGACAATGCGTGAGATACCCATTCTTGTCACCATAGGCAAGTCGTCCAACTCGTTGGCTTGTGTGACCGCCCATCCGCATCGACCTTGAACAGTCTAGACGGAACTTTGCCAGTCTCGGCTCGGCGGCGCCAGCGATCTTTGAGGAGACGCCGAGAATCTAAGGCACCACCGATGCGCATCGCGTCTCGCGGCAGAATCTGGGTGGGCGCACCAGGCCAGCGCCGCACGGGCCCTCACGGCCGGTGGTGGCTCTCGAGGACAGCGGCGGCTTCCTCCGCGACGTCCTGCACCGCGGCGTCGATGTGCGCGGCGCGCGTGCGGAAGGAGAGCACGCAGATCCGGGCCAGGCGCCGGCCGTCCACGAGGCAGCCCGTGAGCATCACGCGCTGGCGGGCGTTGACGGCCGCCAGCAGCTCGGCCGTCGCGTCGTTGCACTGCGCCTGCGTCGCGCCCGGCCATGCCAGGTGGAAGGCGAACAGCGAGAGCTGCGGCGCCGCGTCCATGACCAGGCCCGGCACGCGCGCCAGGCGCTCCGCCGCGCTCACCGCGAGCGCGCGCTTCTCCGCGATGGCGGCGCGGAAGGCCGCCGCGCCGTGCAGCTTCACGGCGAGCCACACGCGCAGGCCGCGGAAGTCGCGCGAGAGCTCCGGGCCGTACTGGCTGGCGTCGTAGAACTCGTCGCCGTCGGGCGTGGGCGGCAGGTAGTGCGCGGTGGCGGCGTGCGCCGCGCGCAGCGCCTCGCCGTCGCGCACGAGCAGCGCGCCGGTGCCGTAGGGCAGGAACAGCCCCTTGTGCGGATCGAGCGCGAGCGAGTCCGCGCGCGACAGCCCCGCGAGCAGCGGGCGCAGCTCCGGCACCGCGTGGAAGAAGGCGCCGTACGCGCCATCGACGTGGTGCCACAGGCCCTGCTCCGCGCACAGGTCCGCGATCTCCTCGAGCGGGTCCACCGCGCCGGTGTTCGTCGTGCCCGCGGTGCTCGCGACGCAGAACGGCCGCAGGCCCGCGGCGCGGTCGGTCGCGATGGCGGCAGACAGCGCGTCCACGCGCATGCGGAAGCTGCCGTCCGCCGGGATGGCGCGCACGCGGTCGGGCAGGATGCCCGCGAGCTTCGCCGCCTTGGCGATGCAGTGGTGCGCCTGGGTCGACGTGTAGAGCACGCCATCGCGCAGCGCGGGCCCGAGCAGCTTCTCGCGCGCGCTCACGATCGCGCCGAAGTTCGCGAGCGAGCCGCCGCTCGTGAGCAGGCCGCGCGCCGAGGGCGGGAAGCCCATCCAGTCCGCGAACCACGCCAGCACGTTGGCCTCGAGCTGCACGAGCGCCGGCGCCGCCTGCCACACGCCGACGTAGCGGTTGGTCGCGTCGGCGATGAAGTCCGCGAGCGCCGCGGCGTACAGTCCGCCGCCCGGGATGAAGGCGAGGTAGCCGGGCCCTGGCGTCGTGAAGGACTTGCCAACCCACGACGAGAAGAAGGGATCCAGCAGCGCGGCCGGCTCGCTGGCAGCGTCCGGCGCGCGGTCCTCGCGCAGCTGCCGGCACAGCGCGGCGACATCCGTGTCGCCGCAGGCCGGCTGCTCCGCGAGCGACGCGAGGTGCGCCACGACGCGCTCCACCACGTCCGCGCCGAGCGCCGTCATCCGCTCCGGCGTGAGCTCCAGGTCGGCGAGGTCGTCATGCGCCGCGCGCGCGGCCCCGGCTTCCCCGCGGGCTCCGCGCCCTGCGCTCACTTCGACCAGCCGGCGCGGAAGGCCTCGGCCACCTTCCCGCGCGCGGCGGCGTCCTTCGGGAAGCTCTTGCTCGCGGAGAGCGCGGCGTGCATCGCGCGGTCCAGCGCGTCCGAGATGGGCGTCCACAGGGCGTGCTGCTCGAGGTACTCCGCCGTGAGGATCAGGTTGAAGAGCCTGGCGCGCGTCTCCATGTCGAATTCCGGGTGCCCGTACAACCATTCGCCCGCGGCGCGATGGTCCGCGAGGTCCAGCAGGCCGTCCGCGACGGGCGCGCCTTCCGCCGTCTTCCCGCAGAGCGTGATGAACTCGTCCACCAGCTCCTTGTGGCCGATGGCCGGGAGCTTGGTGCGCAGCGGCTGGCCGGCCAGCGCGTCCACGTCCTTCAGCCCGCCGAGCGCCCTGGCGAAGAGCTCGGGCAGCGGCTCGGAGTCGAACATCCCGTTCTCCTGCTTCGTCGGCACGTGGTCGAGTGCCGCGAGCAGCGCGGTGCCCTTCTCGGGCATCAGGTCGAGCAGCAGGTGCATGAGGCAGCGCGCCTCGGCGCGGTCGCGCGGCAGGAAGCTCTCGTGGTCCGCCATGAAGCGGAAGCTCGCGGGGAAGGCGGCCGTGAGGTCCGCGACGAGATTGTCCCAGTGGCGCGTCGGGCTGTTCTTGCGGTGCTGCCACGAGTCGCCGCTCTTGGACACCGTGGTGGCGAGGTCCGCGGGCGGGCCGGTGACCGGCTGAGGCGGCGCGCTGCCCTGCGGCACGAAGCCCGACCATCCCGGCCGGTACCAGCCCGCGGTCTGGGTCACGTACCAGTCGCCGCCGACCCACGCCTCGCCGTAGGCCTCGATGTCCAGCTCGTCCATGAGCCCCTGGTCGAGCCATGGCGGCGAGAGGCCCCAGCTCCCGAGGCGCATCAGGCGGAACACGAGGTGCGCGATCTCGTAGTAGCCGAGGCCGTGCGTGAAGAAGGCCTCGCCCTGCGACGTGGCCTCGTGGTGCGCGAGGTTCATGAGCTGCACGCGCCACGTGCGGACGACGAGGGCGTCGCGCAGGTTCCGGTTCCACAGCGTGCCGTTGTCGTGCGTCCAGTCGCCGGCGTCGCACCAGTCGGCCAGCGCGATGAGTTCGTCGAAGCCGGTCTGCTTGCGCGCGGGGTCCGAGGACGCCAGCACGAGCGGGAAGCGCTGGCCGCCGATGGCGCCCATGGGATGGTCGAAGCGCTGCGCCACGACGGCTGCGAGCGGCGTGAGGCACTTCACCGCGGCGTCGAGCGTCCGCTGCGCCACCGGCGTGGCGGCGAACCCGTCCGCCTTGAAGACGTACACGTCGAACGGCCCGGCGGCCGCGTGCAGGAACGCGGGCGAGGACAGCGTGTCGCGGAGCAGCTTGCCATCCCCCGCCGGCGCCATGCCGCCCTGGTCGAAGCCGAACGCCCCCGGGAAAGCGCGCTCGAGCAGGGCCGAGAGAGCGTGCTCGTAGTCCTTGTCCGGCGCCGGCCGCACCGCAGGCGCAAGCTGCGCGAAAGGCCCGGGTGGTGCGAATGGCCCACGTGGCGCGAGCGATGCGAGCGACGCGAGCGGCGCAACCGGCGCAACCGGCGCGAGCGGCGCCGCCGCGGCGGGGCGCGAGAGCAACGCGCACATGCCGGCCACGTGCAGCGCGAGGAAGAGTGGATGGCTGACCGTGCT
>Ga0193753_10000424_pt1 | contig 41866 bp, 41 predicted proteins | sample H1c2metaG_FD_144925 | JGI IMG/M metagenome (GOLD analysis project Ga0193753, IMG submission 144925) | Soil microbial communities from a riparian zone of the East river system, Colorado, United States - H1c2 | ecosystem: Environmental > Terrestrial > Soil > Riparian zone | place: USA: East...
TATCTGACACCCGCCGCGTTTGAGCTGCAGCAGACACGTATCAGAGAACTCGCAACTGCAGCGTAAACCCCGTGTCTACGAAGCCGGGGGAGGCCCAAGTACGAGACTGGGAACTGTCGCAGTTGCTTCTTAGCGGTATGGCTTAGCGACAGCGACGAGGGGTCTCCAGAGATAAGACAACGAACACCGACAACTCCGAATGGCATGAAGCTCAACAGCTCATCCCGGCTCGACCGATCGTCCGCCGGTATTTCTTCTAGTCCGTCTAGAATAAAGTAGAAGCGTTCGCCACCAGAGCGCGCGCGACGCTGAAGGGCGGTTATCAATCGAGCAAACCGACGTTCGATTTGATGATCAGGTCGAATGTTGCTCGGAAACGCACGGTCGAGCTGCTCGCAAAGATCGTCGAGCATGACGGTGGGACTGTATGCCCACCGGCTCGCCGATGAGAGAAATAGGGCGAACGAATGACTTTGGTGTCGATCGTGAAACTGACGCAGCAGCGTCGTCTTTCCTACTCCATCTGGTCCGGTGACCGCAATTATCGTTGCATTTCCGTCAAGCTGCTGCTCTATGGTGTCGAGCAAGTTTTCCCTCAGGACGTCTCCAAGGTCGTCCGAGTGCTCGAGCGGAGATGATAGATGCAACGTCGACATGCGCAGACTCTCTTTAGCATTTTGGAGGAGTATCGGCGAGGCTTGAGGCCTCCCAGTATCGCCCTTTACGTGCGACCCATCAAGACACTCGAGGTTATTAACTTGCTCTAATCTGACGATGTAGCTAGCCGCCTCGCTCGCGATTGCCATTGTCGCGGTCCTCGTTCGAGTACTGCGGGGTTGGTGTGCTACACGAGTGTGAAGCGTCGGCTCGGACAAGTCTGTCGCGAGACACGTGACACTGCGGTTTGGCCTTTGGGCGGCGTGGGAGCGCGCCATCGGCGTTCTTGTTGTTGCAGTGACGGTTAATTGCCATTCAGCGCCCCAACCCACTGCGGACAACTCGCCCGCACCCGGCACCGATCGCACTGATACCGCGTCACATCCGCGCTGAAATCCCCCCGTGCCAACGCCGCCCGCCGCGCCTCCAGCCCCGCCGCCAGCGTCGGAAGCGACTTCTTGCTCTTACTCCACTTGTACTCGTAAATCCGCCCGTCCGCCCCCGAGTAGAAATAGGGCGTCACGCCCGGACTAACATGCTCGAGCAGCGCGAGCGACGACCGCTTGCTCTCCGCCAAATCCGACCAATTCAGCGAACGCTCATCCGACGCCAACGACTCCGGCCGAAACGCAATCGCCACGACAGTTCCATCTGCCTGCCGATAGTGCGCGATCAGATCGAGCCGCACGTCCAGCCCATCCGTCGACGGCAACACCACCTCTGAGCTCAAACTCTCCACTCCCCTGCCCGCCATCGGCCGAAACGCGCGCGCAAAGCCGACGACAATCCGCTCCGCCGCCGTTCGATAGAGCGCCTCATGCGGGTGGTCGACGAGCCTGTCAGCCGGCCATTCCGCCGCGACAATCGTCCGCGCATCGTCATCGCCCACGAGCGCGCCGCCGTCTGACGAACACGCCACCACCGCACGCAACGACCGACGCACGCTGTTAAAGAACGACGGATACAACTCCCGCGTCGCCTCGGGAAAACGCGCCCCCACATACGTCTCGAGATACGAAAGCAGGGGGCAGATTGAATCATCGAGCGCCGATGCTTTGACTTCCTTCGGCAACGGCACCCCCCAGATATTCCCGGCGCGAATTTCAGGATCCGCAACGGCTTCGACTGTCCACTGCACTGAAGGGATCTCGAACGCCTCCCGCCACCGCTGGAGCAGCGGAACGACCGCCTTCCCTCGCCCTCGCGTCCCAGCCCCAGCGCGACGCGGGAACGACACGAGCACCGAGCGCTTGGCGCGCGTGACGCCCACGAACAGGAGCGCGTTGGCCTGCGCTTCGTCGCGCGACTTGTCCGGCCGAATCGCCGGCGGCAACCAATCGAACTTGTCTTGAATGTCCGGAAGGGTTTGACCAACCACCACCACGCACGGAAACTCGAGCCCCTTGGACGCATGACACGTCATCACGTGCACCGCATCGGTGCGCGGCCGTGCGGTGAGGGGCACCGGCAGCGTCTTGGTCAAGCGGACCCGCAGACGCTCGGCGAATCCGATTCGCGCCTTGGCAGGCAGCGTGCCGTGATGCGTCGCGCGATAGGCCGTCGCCAGCGACAGCACGCTCACGATTTCCACGAGCGCCATCTGCCGCTCGGCCGCATCCGGCATGGCGAGGATGCGCCGCAGATACGCGCCGTCGTCGAAGAGCACGGTCGCCAACGTGGTGAAGCCATCCGCGCAGTCGCGATCGTGATTGAGCATTTCATAAAGGCCCATCACCTCGAGCGCGACGTCGGCGGTGCCGGAGGCATTCACGCCGGGTTCCTCCGCCGGCTCCGCGCCGCCGTTCGCACCATTGCCGCGCAGCTCGCGCAGCAGCCCGCCGATCGTCGCATTGAGCTCGGCGGTCGAGCGCCGGCCGCGCCCGAGCGCGAACGTGACCCGCGGCAGCGACGCCGCTGGCGCGTCGGCAAGCGTCAACATCGCCGCGAGATCGCCCGCGGCCCCCTCGGCCGTCAACACACCGCTCGCTTGCGCCTTGATCCCGCGCCGGCTCAGCTCGAGAATCACGTTCCGCACGTCCACGTGACGGCGGCAGAGCACCGCGATGTCGCCGGGCGAAACACCGTCGCACGCAATCCAGTCGCTGACGCGAGTCGCGACACCCTCCGCTTCCGCCGCATCGGTCGCCGCCTCGGCGATGGCCACCGGCGTATCCCCAAGCGATGGCGTCGCGGTGCCCGGCGTCCAACGCGCGCGCGATGTGCGAGCGGTGCGGGCGGTGCAAGCCGCCTGCTCGTCGCCGGCAGTGCCAAGTGTGCCCGTCGACCCATAAGACTCTTCGAGCAGCGCCGCGAGTTGATTGGCCGCGGTGACCACAGGCTCCGACGAGCGATAGTTCACGTCGAGCTCGAACGTTTGAGCGTTCTCGAAATCCTTCGCGAACGCCGTGACGTTCTCCGGGGCGGCGCCGAGGAATTGGTAGATCGACTGGCGGGCGTCGCCGACGACCCAGGGCGGATTGCTCGGCCCGCACAGCGCGCGAAGCAAGCGGGACGTCGCCCGTGTCACATCCTGGAATTCGTCGACGATGACCCACGGAAATCGCTTTGCGTATCCCTCGCGAACGGCGGCGTGCTGTTCGAGAACGCGAATGGGAAGCGCGATCAAGTCCGCAAAGTCCATCTGGTTCCGGCCTCGCTTCGCATCCTCATAGGCGCGGAACAGCCCGGCGAGCTGCGACGCTTTGGCGTGCGCTTGGCTCTCGTCGGCGGCGGGAGACGATGTGAAAGCCCACGCCGCGAGCGCGTCGTCGACCGCTTCAATGCTGTGCAACCGTTGCTTGCAGAAGTTGATGTGCTCGACCACGCGCGTCGCCGTCTCGAGCGGCGCTCGCAAGGTGATGAGCCGGTCGCACGGCACGTGGCCCAGGAGAGCGTTGACCAGCTCGACCTGCCTGTCGTCGTCGATGAGCTCGAACCGCTCGCCAATCCCGAGCAGATGCCCGTGCAGATGGAGGAATTCCATGCCAAAACCGTGAAACGTGCGCACGTTGACCGCGTCGGCCGTGTCGTCCCCGAACGCAACCCCGATCCGCTCGGACAACTCCTGCGCCGCTTCGTTGCTGAACGTCAACGCGAGAATGTCGCTCGGGTGTGCGCCGCGTTCCTCGATGAGAAACTGAATGCGGCGGATGACGGTGGCGGTCTTTCCGGTCCCAGGGCCGGCGTCGACGATCGCCGGCGCTCCCACAAAGCGCGCGGCGTCCAACTGTGCCGGCGTGAATGGCACATCCTTCCGACTCGCGCTCGGTTCCGTGCCGCCGAGTGCGGAGGCGTGAAGCGCGTGTGCGAGTTGGGTTTGGATGACGTCGGTGCTGCAGCCGAAGTGCGCCGCGAGGTGCGCCGCGGTGGCGTTGGGCGTATCGCACCACGCGTTCCAGACCATGTCGCTCGGCGCCACGAATTCGAGCGCGAACGCGGTGGCTTGAGTTTCCTCATACGTGCGCGGGTTATAGCGCGCGATGGCCGAGGGACCGGCGTTGGCGTAGGCGGAGGCGAGCAGCGGATCGGGCTGCGTGTCTGAACCACGCAATCTCTGATGGAGGACCAAGTGCCCGAGCTCGTGCGCGAAGAGCGTGAGCAGTTCCTCGCTCGCGAGCGACTCGTCGTACTCGAGCGCCATCGTGTTCGCGTCGAGCTCGGCCCGGCTGCCCTCCATTTGTGTTTTGCCCATCGGGGTGAGGACGACTTGATACGCATCTCGAAGATGCGCCTCCAGCCGCGCGAGCAGGTCGGCGTCCGAAACGCCGATCTCCTGCCGCGCTTCCCTGCCCTTGGACCGCGCGTACTCGATGGACCGCATTCAATCCACCATCACGCGAGGTCCAACCAGAACTTCTTCTCGGCCGCGCTCAAGCTCGAGCGCTGCACCAGTCCGGGGTAGGTGACGCCGGACGGTGCGTACGCCTTGTCGCGCGACGCCGCTCGACGAAGCCTCGACGAAGCGTCGAACGACGCGAGCGCTTCGCTCTCGTCTATACCACCGAAGTTCGTGATGACTCGGGCGCGCCGAACGAGCTCCTTGCGCGCCGCGAGCGGCAACAACGTGCCGTTCTTCGACGCGTCGACGAGAAAGTCCAGCGGGACCTCCATCGACGCCGCGATCGCGTCGATAGGCTTGGCCGTCACGTCGCGCACGAGTCCGAGGAACGGCTTGGGCTCTTTCGGCTGATCGTCGTGCCGCGCCTTGCCGAGCATGTCGCGAACCCGCCGGTCCATCTCGGCGAACTCGGGCCGTGGGCGGTCCAGGTGGTCGCCGGCTTCGATCACGTCCGCGAAGAAGTCGTAGAGCTGTTCCGCGAGCTCGGGATGCGCCGCGGCGAGACGATGCACTGGAGCGTCGTCTTTGGCGTCATTCCACGCGCGCTCGATCTCGAGCTGGCACTGCGCGAGCACATCGTCATCCTGTGCCAGCCCGTCATCCTGAGCCAGTCCGTCATCCTGAGCCAGCCCGTCATCCTGAGCGAAGCGAAGGATCTGCTTTTTGTTTGCGTTGTTTGCCTGATTTCCTTCCGGCCCATCGGACATGGGGAGCTCCCTATTGGTAGGCATGGTCCGATCAAGTGGCGAGGGTGAGAAAGCTCATGTCGATCTCCCGCTCGTTCTGTCGTTCCAGCGCCGCGCGCAGAATCGCGCGGGCGGCGCGTTGCCATCTATAGATGGTGAAGCGCTTCACGCCGAACCGGCCGGTGAGCGTATTCGGGTCGTTCGGATCGTCGCTCGAGATGGGCATTGGCGAATGACTGAACAGGTCGAGCGCCACCGCGCGGATCCGGTCGTCGAGAATCGCGGCGAACGTGTCCTGGACGAAAGTCTCGAGCCACTCGAGGTTGTTCGGAGCGACGCATCCTTGCCACGGGATCGACTCGGCGCCGGCCGCCTCGATGGGATCGTAGGCGTCGCTCGTTTCGTCGGACGTTGGCTCGACGCGCAACGTGAGTCGTTCCTCGCGGCGGCCAACGAGTTTGCGATAGGCGTGCTCCATACGTTGACGCAGGTACTGCATCCACGCCCGCTCGGCCCCCTCGCCTGCTGGACCAGCGAGCGTGGCGACGATCTCGCCGATCGTGTCGCACACGAGATCCTCGGGGCTGTAGGCTTCGAGACGTGCCATCCGGCGTTGCGCTGTGGTGTACAGGAGCGCGATGTATCCGTAGCGTCTGTTGTGGCCGAGGAGGCGGTCGAGCGTGGCATCGGCAGCAGCGCTCGGGTGAAGCTTGCGATAGGCTCGAACGAGGACGGATGCGGGCAGCTCGGCCGCGGTCGCGGACTTGAGGAGACTCAAATATGCGGGTGAGCCGAGTGGTGGGAGCGATTGAAAGATCCGCTCATTTCGTTCGTTGGGCGACTCGCGACCGTGCGACGCAACCGTGGTAGCTTGAGCGTGGCTGGCTGACATGGCAGTGGACACCGCTGGGTGGGTGGGAAGATCCGCGCGCGGGCCGCGCGTAAACGTGTAGACGCGCAGACATCGCTATTAGAATGTCCGGCTTCGAGTTCCGCTAGAGGGAACTGGGGAGCAGACGGAAACGCCCTTCCCCCCTCTCAACTTTCGGCGCCTGCACATTAGACGTTTCCTAATGCCGGAGGCTGTCGTACCTACCGCGGGCTCCCCACGCGGCGACATCGGACGAAGTCGCGTCCCGAAACGCTACGCGCGCAATTCACGCTGGGTCGCACCACCGTATACAAACGCGCACGACTTGCGGTCCGCGGCGATCGCCGCGTTTGCCCACCCGCAACGGCACCCAAGCCGGTACCGCAAAGACCGTTGCTCATTGAAGGATTGCTACATTCGACGAAAGCATGCACGTTGCGACTTTGATTTCCGAGGCCGCAATATCGCAACCGGTTAAACAACGATTCATGGTTGGTGCACTCATGAGCAAACAACGTCACCAGAGCGATCTTCTCCACGGTACGCTGAATTTGCTAATCTTGCGCGCAGTTTCAGGCCGCTCGCTCCATGGTGCTGACGTCGCCAGTTGGATTGCAAAACGAAGCGGCGGCGAATTCGAAATAGTGGACGCCGCCCTGTACAAGGCACTGCATCGACTCGAGGAAGCAGGGGCTATAGCGGCTCGGGAGGGCCGTTCCGCGACCAACCGATTCGCCCGTTTCTACACGCTCACCGCTCGCGGGCGCAGGTTGTTGAGAGAGCAGTCTTCCGCATGGGATCGCTATGCCCAAGCTGTCTTCACGGTCCTTGCGCCCGAGTGCGATCGGGAACCGGCGCGCTAGGTTAATCCGATGTCGATATGGTGATGAATGAACGAACTTGTCCGACCTCAACAACTCCGAGTGTCAGCGAGTGAACCGCAGGGGCGTGCTCAAGAACAAATCCTCGCACTCGTGGCGCGAGCTGACGGCAAGTTTGCCGGCTGGAAATGACACATCGTCAGCGTTGATATGATGAACAAAGACCATCCAGCGGTGCCCTTGACAAGCGCACCGCTGGATCGCGTGGGAGGAGAGAAGAGGCGCGGCGGTGGTGCTACCTATCGGAATCTATTGGTCTGCAGCACAGGGCCTGGGGATCGCTCAAGTCACAGGGTGCGGCTGAACAGACTTCGCAGGCTGTATCCCTTCCCGGAATGCATTCATACCAGTGGTCACTAGGAGCGGCGTGTGCCACGCTCGCCAGGCCAAGTCCAAAACCAATCGACATGCTCGCGGCGAGAAAGTGCCGATGCCACGCAATGCGTTTCATGGGATGCTCCTTGTGTGTTTTAGGGAACTACAAGAGAGTGTGAGATGCCACTGCCGTCACATTTGTCTCATGCGAACGGTTCAGAGCCGAACGTCGAGCCCGCCTCGTATCCCCTCCGCCACGCGAATTAACGTCTGATGATCAACTTGCGATGTGGTGCTGCGGCTATCTCCCTCGCGATGAGACTATCCAGGCGTGGGACGCTCGGTACTTCGGTATACATCGTATCGCCAATGATGAAACTTGGAGTTCCTCGAAGCCCGATCTTATTCCCGAGGGCAATGTCTCGCGTGATGACTGCGTCAAACCTTAGGTCCGACAGACACGCCTCGAACTTCGCCACGTCTGCTACGGATGCTTCGGACGCCAGATGGCTCCAAGTCACTTTGCCGAGATTCTTCTGGCGAAAAAGAAGACTATCAAATACATCGAATCGCCCTTGCTCCCTAGCACATTCGGCAGCGTTGGCCGCCTGGCGCGCGTTGTGATGTGCCGTCTCGAGGACATAGTGATGAAATCCGACGAACAGCGTATCGCGATATCGGCCCCGCGCGACTTGAAGGACACTATCGAACAGCCGGCAACCAGGGCATTCGTAATCGCTAAAAATGACGAGTATCGGGTGCCCGGCTGGCCTGGTGATCGTTCCCTTTGTTATCGCACGGGGGGGAATGCTCGATAGCCGCTGTGAGCGTCGACCACTAATCACATTGCCGCTGAAGAACCCTGCGCCGGCCAAGGCAACGCAAGCTGCAGCTGTCACCGCGATGTCTCTCATTCCCATTGTGCCGCCCGGTGAAGGTTTCTCAGCGCGCCGATGACGCGGAGATGACGCATAATCGAGCCCGTTTTGCGTCTTAGCAAAAGAACGACATGCTTGAACACTGCTACAAACATCCTACTGCAGCGGGATGCACGGCGATCGCAGGCTCAGCCGACCATTTCAGCGGCAGCGGTATCAAGCTGTGCACGCCGGATGTTGACACGCGACGCCTCGAGCATTTAGCGAGTTGCAGCCAGTGACCCGACGCTACGGCGCCAGCGGGTACTCATGCACGTCATTGTGCAATGCTGCAGAGCCGATATGAACATCTGCAGCGAGCGCCCAGCACGCCATGATGATCCCGGCCAGTTTGTACAGTAATGAGCCACGCCGTGCTAACACGCTGACAATTATGAGAGAATGGTCAATGTTCCCTGTCTATGGCTGGGGCAAGCGCGTAGAGCAGCGCTGACACAACGCGATCTTGTGTGAGGTGGCTAAACCTACGAACTGACAGACCAAAGAATCTTTTGATATCGGTCGAAAGCTGCCGTTCTGACACGCCGATGCGTCCGGCCACGGCGGCGACGGTCAGTCGCCCAGCGCGCAGCAACGGGTAGGAATGAACGACACGGGCCCCGCGAAGTAGGGTCTCCGCTGAGGTCAACCCTGCCACCGATAGAGAACGGTCGAAGGATCGTCGCGGTACGTCGGCGGCGTCGCACAGAGCTTGTACATTCATGTACTGATGCGGATGCAGTAACGCATCGCTCATGACAGCTCGCGACCTGTCGCGAAGAAGCCCCAGTCGAGACGTGAGCGAGTCCAGCAGCAGCTCAGCCGGACCATTGTGAGCGGCCCCCTCGACATGTGTTCGGATCAGTTCATCTGAGTCGTTCACGAACGCGATGATAACACGAGCAACACCAAGCCGAATAAATTCCAATGTCGCTCGGAGGGCGTGCGGAGTCGACGTGGTATACAACACAATCCTGCTCCGGTCGAATCGCGCTACGAAGTGCGCAAACGATTTATCTGGCGGTGGGGCCAGCAGCAGCGGTTCGACTATGACCGCGTCAGGGTGCGGCGCGTTAGCGAGATGTACCGCTCTCGCTGAGTCGAGCACGACTACATCGATGTCGTCGCCCAGTGCACGACGCAACCTCATCAAGAGCGGGCCTGACAGAACCGTCGCAATCATAGTTCTCTACGTGCCCCGGACGACGAAGGACGACATTGGCGCACAAGCACGCACCGCCATCCATGCAGCGAGATCGATTGCTATCATAGAACGACGATTATAACATGCTAACGCTGTGGCGTTGGAGATAGTAGCCCTCTGCCGCCGCTGTCGGCGATCATGTAGTCGACTAGAGAATCGCTGAGAGCAGCGGGTCCCGCGTGGCGAGGGCGAAGGACGCGGCATGCGAGGCGCGCGCCGCAGCCATGTCGACTCGTGCACCGACCTCGCCGGACACCGGCTTGCTGGGCTGCTGACATCAACGTTCGGCGAGTAGTGAAATCGCTAAACATTTATGCGCGGGGCCAATCGGGCGTTGTGTAAGTCTTCAATCGCCGCGCAGAACCACAATCGGGTCTACAACCAGTGCCCGACGAAGCGGCACGAGGGTCGAAACGACAACCGCTAGACCGATGGCGATGGTGCCGGTCGTTGGACCGAAGTGAGTTATAGGAGCGCTGAGGTCGAACAGCGACCGGACGATGCGTTGCGACATCCAGAATGTCGCGATCCCGAAAATCATCCCAAGCGCAGCAATCACGAGCGTTCGGTTCATGACGAGCCGGACGATGTCAAGAGGTTGCGCTCCCAACGCAGTGCGAGTCGCGATTTCTCGTGTCCGAGTTGCGACCGTATGTGTCGCGAGGCCGTAGACTCCCAACGCTGCGAGCACGAGCACGATGACCGCGATGGCGCTCACCGCGCTCGCATTGAATCGATTGACTTTCGTTTCGCGATCGAGATAGTCGGACATGAGTTTCACGTCCGTTCGCCGAAGCGCGCTCGGAAACAAGCCTTGGGTCGAGTTCTGGAGCCGTTCAACAGCCTGCGGAAGCGGCGCTGAGGTACGAATGAACAGGACTCGTGGCCTTGCAGGTACTTGCTCCATCAATCGATATATGATCGGCAAGCCCGCCCCACCGAGGACCGTGAACAGTCGCGTATTCTCGACGACTCCAACGACGGACACCTTGTCGACGTGGCGCTCGGCGTCGGTCACAATGAGCTGTTGGCCGATAGCCTCGCTCCCGGGCCACAAACGCGTTGCTGCGGCTCGATTGATGACAGCGACGCTTGGAGCCCCGAGTCGGTCTTCTGGGCGAAATGCACGCCCCGATACAACGGGAATGGCAAGCGTCGCAAAGAACCGCGCGCTGACGATCTGTCGGAACGGGACGTCCGCTCGAGACAGCGGCGGGTCACCGTTCGACAGGCGATACTCGGTTTCGCGAGCGTCATCAGTCTGGACGGCAACCAAGGGCGTGCCCAGACCCGCTTCCACTTGCTGCACCATTGACTTCGCCAGATTCGATGGCGGCATTCGAGTCTGAACATACACGAGGCCAGACGGATCGTACCCGGGTGCGTTGTTTCGCATCCATCGAAAATCTCGCAGAAGCATGTCCGCCGTTGCCACGACGAGAAACGCCGCCGCCACTTCGACGCCTAGAACGACGGCCTGGGTTTGCAATTGCTTGGCATCACCGGACGACCTTCCCACTCGCATTGCGCCTCCGAGCCGAAGCCGGGTGATTTGGCGCCACAGTATCAGCATGAGCGAAAGGCCGCATCCCAATGTGAGCGCGACGGCGGCAATCACGACTCGCGTGTCGATCGCGACGCGCAGGCCGGCGGCGGTCGCGCCAAGCTGAGCGGCGACTACCGGCAATAGAGCCCGCGCACCACTCACGCCGAAAAGCGTCCCTCCGATGACGAGCATCGCGACTTCGAACGCCGGCTGCAATAGCAGACGTGGACGCGCGGCACCCAGCGCGGCACGAATCGCTAGATCACGCTCGCGCGTACCGTACTGCGCCACCATCAGAGCCGCGAGATTCGAAACGGTCAGGAGAAGCAGACCACCGACAACAATGAGTAGTACGAATCGGCCGGAGCCGAGGTGTGCGTGATATTCAATGAGCGACTCGCGCAACGAGACGACGGTCGCGTCGGAACTGTCTGTCGTCCCCGCGGCGACGCGAGCAGTTTGCGCCCATGCGGCGAGTTCTATCCTCGCTTGTTGGAGCGTGGCACCCTTGGCCAAACGACCAAGGACTGCGACGGCGTCGGAGGCATCGGGACCGCTCGCCGCGGTATTCAACGGAATCCAACCATCCATTCCTGGCGGAATTGCAAAGTCCTCTGGCATGATTCCGATCACGGTGTACGGTTGGGTTCCAGGTTCGGCGCCACCTTCAGCAATGGCGATCGTTTTGCCGATCACGCTCATGTCGCCAGCAAACCGCTGATGCCAGTAGTGGCTTGCTAACACAATCACGTGATTGGCGCCCGGCGCTTCTTCATCCTTGGAAAAGAAGCGCCCAACAACCGGCTGTACGCCGAGGATACTCGCAAGATTTGATGACGCCGTGGCGACCCAGATCGCTTCGCGATCCTCCCCAAAGGCGACCGACATGCGCACGCCGCGATGCGCTGCCAAATCCCCGTAAGAGCGAAGCGAACTCCTCCAAGACGCGAACGTCGCCTGCGACGGAGCCTTCAAGCACGATGAGCATAGCGAGCGAGCCGACGTCACTCGGAGCAACGCGACCAATCGATCGGGCTTTACGTACGGAAGTGGCCGAAGGTCCGTAGCGTCGACAACCGCATAGGCCGCAACGAAGCTGCCAATCCCAATCGCGAGTGAGCCAACCGCGAGGGCTGCGAACGTCCAACGTCGCCGCAGACTCCGCAGCGAAAATCGAAACTCTTGAGTGATCGTCTCGAACCGACCGGCTGTAGTCAACGCTGCCTCCTTTTATCCCGTTGAACCCAATACGCATCATGGGACAACGAGTTGGTCAAATTCGTTCGATTTTCAAACATGTCAAATCGCGCAGACTAAGACGCGATGGCCGACGCGAAAGCCCCCTCAAAGATGGGCGGTGTCCGGGTCTGTCACTGCGGTTCGGTCCCCGTGCCGCCGCGCGTCGTTGGCAACCACGCGCAGCGTGCGGGATCCGTACGGAACGCTCGAACAACTGACTTGCCGGCGCCTTCAGAAACGTCCTGAGTGAGGACGAAGAGGGTGTCAGCTCGGAACGCGGGAAAAGGCATGCTCACCGAGGCAATCTCAAGCGGAGTGTCGACGCACGCTCGATGCAGGTCCAGGTTGATGAGGCTTATCCATAGTCGAGTTGTCCAATCGCTTCTTTCAGCGCCAATCGTATTCTCGAGAAAGACAAGTACCACCGAGCCGTCACCCAGGCGGTGAAACGCGAACAGTTGCGAGATTCCATTTTGAATATCGCGTGAACTGATGCCTTCCTGTCGCAAGAGCGATTCCGGAACTCCGCGTCGTCTGCGGACGGGAATAGTCACCGTTTCGAGCACGGTACCATCGAGCGTCATGATAAACAGCGAATTAGATGCACTGAGGCTAACGAGCATCGAGTCTGCCCAATACGTCGCCATGGCCGCCCAGGTACTTCGCCACGCCTTTCGCCCTTCGAGCTCCCTCGACATCGGAACAATCGTCGTACGCCGATCCGTTGCCAGATCCCAACTACTCAACATGGAATGTTGGGCCGCGTCAAAACCGCCTGTCCAGACGACGCTTCCAGGCCCGGAGAACATGTTCGGTTGCAGCTGGCGAAAGGGCCGTCTCTCCTCGAGATCTCCAGTCGCCAAAGCGTATGACGACAGCTCATGGTGCTTCTCGTCAACGGCAAGAACGCTGGAACCGTGAAGGACAATATCGAACAACCCTCGAAGATGACCGCCTTTGTCAGTCACGCCCCCAAGCTCTCGCTTGAGCGCGCCGTCGCGGGTGAACTGAAGAATGCGTTTGCCGAACATATCAGCAACAAACAAGTCACCCGTCGCTGAATCAATCGCGAGCTGGGCCGGATGCCCAACAAACGCGTGAGGGTTCTCTTGCAACAGAATGGTGCGCAGTGGTACGATCGCTGGGCCGGCGTCCTTTACCTCGGCCGTCCGTGCCGCAGGATCGCTTGGCGCGCATCCAGCGAGCGCGGCCGCCGCTGCCAGGCACGCCCCGCGACGGATTGCGCCGAACGCAGGGACCCATCTAGCGAGACACGAGGGACTATTCATTGGGTTCTGGGAAAGCTGGGACGTCTTCGATTCACAGCCAGAGCTCCGCTGCGACATCAGGCTGGCTACAACGCCGCGCCGCTGCTCCGCATGAGCCTTCGTACATAACGATCCACGTCTGAGCCGGGCTGCGAGCGCGCATGATTTCGCCACATCCGGTGCAACGTTGACAGCGTACTACGGGCGGTACACTAGCAATCGCAACACGTGTCGCCGAGCACGCACGCCGGCTCTTCGCACTTTTCGGCCTTACCTACGTGTCCCTTGCACGGCTTTGCATGTGAGGGAACCGCTGCAGCAGCAATGCTCGTGACCAAGGCCAGAAGTCCGGTCACCACAGCGAGTTTTGCCTTGTTTTTCATATGAAAATCCTCATGTGTAAATGTGAACAGAATTCCTAAACAAAATGACTCTCGACGGACGCTCCATGCGCGCTCGTACAAGGACCCAATCGCTGTTAGCTACTCCCTTTTGCTACTTCCTGTCTGCCATTGTTTGACGATCCGCGTCCCGAAGCCAACGCTCTACGACAGCCTGCCCGGACTGCGGCAACGTGCTGGCGGATGCGGCTTCCAACCATTGGAGTCGTCGTCCGACGAACAATGCGTAGTGAACGCCGCCATCGTCCAACGGCCGGACCGCGAATTCTCGTCGTAGCACTCCTGCCGGGCTGACTCGTCGAAGAATCATGCGCTTCACTTCCGCCGGAGTTGGTGGGCGCGTGAGAACAAGCGCGAATCGACGAGGGTGTGTCTCAGCCCAGCGGAACCAGTCCGGCAAGGTGTTATCACACGCCATGCACGCTGCCGGGTCAAAAATAGCGACCACCGATGAGTCTCCGGAAACGAGTTCCGATAGCGACTCTCCAGTCGTTAGGGCGAAACGTCGCGGGAACATGCTGCAACTCATCGTTCCCAGCGCTCCGAGAAGCCACAGCAAGCGTCGCAAGGCGCGGACGCCTCGTTCATCGTGTCGATTGTTCATTTGCTCTCCTTGTGCGACGCACTTCGGTCAACGGGCCAGCGGCGGCACCGACTTCGGCGGGCCACTATTTGCGCGTCACCGCGACGGATAGTTCCTTGAGCGTCGGTATGTGTCCGAAGAGGATGGAATCGACCAAGACAGCTGGTGTTCCGATGGCGCCCAGCCTTTTGGCGGCCTCAACGTCCTCATCGATCACGCGGTCCAGCCGCGCTGAACGCACGCAAGCCGCCAAGTCTGCCGTATCCGGGACAAGGGCAGCTTGTGCGAGCTTCCCCCACTGTTCGGCCTTAATACTCTCAAGGTGAGAGAAGAGTGCGTGGCGCATTTCTTCGTGGTGGCCTGAGGTGCCAGCGCACGCTGCGGCCAACGCAGCTCTGCGAGCAAACGGATGGCGCTTGAGCGGCCAATTGCGCTCGACGATTCGAACGTCAGGATAGCGCGTGTGAAGCGCATCCAAGATCGGTGCGAATTCGCGGCACGAGGGGCATTCAAAGTCGCTGAACACAACCAGAGTGTGTCGTGCGCTCTCCGGGCCGCGGACGAAGCCGTGGGCTGAGTACGAATCAGCGTCGCGGATGATTCGGCTGTCAGCCGTCAACCCCCCCTGTCGCAATATGAGCCAATGACGAACGACTACCGTGCCAGACGTGAGTGCACCGAGAATGGTCAGCGCGATGATCGCATTCTCAAAATATCTTCGAATCATGGGGAATGAGCCTTCCTTTAGCCCGTGCCAACCAACGGGCATCCGTTCGTTCGCAATCCGACCCGTGAGAGATACGCAGGCCGCAAGTCGATCGGCACTCGGCGTCGTTTGTGCCACCCCGGGATTGCGGTCGCAATTTGTCTCGCGGGGATTCATTCTCATACTGCCAGGGGCGGCCACATACTCTCAGTCGACGCCACATCCGGTCAGAACGCGACACCTTCTGCGCGTTGTGTCAATGCTGGTTGAAATGGACGCGCGGTTGACCCAACGAATCGCGTGTCGGTAAATCTTCAAACGTTCTCCGCACACCTAACATATCGGGCGAAGATTCTCAAGCAGGTTCTGAAATCCGCCGCATCCCCTCGCCGCGCTGACGGTGTGACCAGTGTGGCGAGCGAAGTAGGTCGCGAAGGCGTCACTGCTCGCAAACCCCGCAGCGGTCGCAACTTTCTTGATTGGCCATTCGAGCATGTCGATTCGCCACATGGCGTGAAGCGCCAGGGACCAACCGAGCAGCCGCCGCGCCGGAAGCAGTCCGCCTGCACCAATTCTTCGCTCCAACGTGCGAGTAGAAACGCGGCACTTGGTCGCGAAGGCGTTCACGCTGCACCTCGTCGCGCCGACAACGATGGAGCCCACGACGATGTCGTAAACCGACGGCGGGATCGCGCCGGCCACGGATCGTAGCATTGCACTCTGTGCGTCATCCGAATCACGCCGCTCCCACACCTGTCGCACGATGCGCCCAAGATCGTCGTAGCCCCGTAAGATTGGCCTTACGTTTAGTCCTCCCTCAATGAGATTCAGGATTAGGTGAGCATTGGCCGGAGTCAGGGACATGACTGTCAGGATTGGCGGCATGGCGCTGCGACAATCTTGGGAACGGAAGACGGAGGCGACATCTGCGCCCGTCGAATCCCGAAGCTCACACACCACACCCCTCACGGTCTGCGTCGCCAGGACCCGGCCGAGTTCCCGAGCTGTAAAGCAGGCGCGAACGCACCTCGCATCACCAACTACCCGTGCCACTGCCTCACCCTCGGCATCAGAAAGCAGGGTTACGAGTACAGACGACATGACTGCGGCCGTCGTCTAATTCGAAGCGGCGGGCGGCCGTCGTCGTGCATCAAGCCGCTCCTGCGCGGCAGAGACTAGAGATTCATCCGCATGAAGAAGTATCCATCTCTGGACAACGTTGGTTAACCGGGTCCGGCGACGCCGCGACTGACTATCGGGCATATTCTCGGACAATGGAACCAGTTTTCGAGCGAGATAGCCGGCCGCTCGCTTTAGGAACATCGAGCGCTCGACGGGCTCCTTCGGCGCGTGCTCTCGGAGAACATCCCCCAATCGGCGATTGCGCGAGCGCTGAGATGCTGGAAGAAGCGCTTTCGCCAACCGGATAAAGCGCAATCGCGAATCTGCCGTGTCGAAACGCGTCCACCTTATCGAGATGTCGTCTCGCCATACCATCACTGTATCGACGTGGGCCATAACCTCGACCAACGCTCGAAACTCTTGCTCAATTTTGGTCAGCGTCTGAAACGTCACTCGCTTCATACCGGCGGCGCGCGCTGACTCAGCGATCAGATAGATGCAGAGCATCGCGAGCGGAATGCGCGCTAGGGACACACTTGCGTCGTGTACGTCGCCATCATCCACCGCATCGAGAAACACGAACTGCGATCGAAGAAATGGCGTTGCGGCGACCATCGTCCGAATCAGGTCGGAATCGGAACCTAGTTCCGCCTCCGTCGGGCAATCTAGCAGTTCGGTCACCAACCGCAGAACATCGTCGACCGTTGCGACGCTGACGTGAGCCGCCGCTGTGTCGTTCCCCGACTGCAGGCGGATTTGTTGACGCACAAACGCGAGATAGTCATTTTGCTCAAGCGCGTCCTCTGATGCGAGCGCGATTGAACGCTCCAGCGCGATCACGTCTGCCGGCTGAACACGGACGGTTGAGCACGAGCGTACGCGGGCCGAGATTCCTTTTGCACTCATCGCTTCGAGCAATGCCTGATGATCAGAGCATTCGCTTGTCTGCCCCCGCGGCGAGACGCCTAGCGGGCACATATACGAATGTGGAGCAACAACTAGAAAGCGACCGACGCGGCGAAGATTGTTAAATGGAAACAAGCGACAAGTCTCTGGCTTAGCCGCGTGGCCATGCTGAGCGTGCACCTCACAAAGCCCTGAGTCCGACAAGAAGAAACACGCGGGCGCGCAATTGACCATGGTGTGCTGCAGCGGGTTGTCGGCCGACCTCGGCGCGACGAACAGTGGCAGACTGCGGCGCGACTCCACCTGACGCGCGAGCTCCGGTCCCGCAGTAACGAAGTAGCCGAACCCACGACAACACTTGGCGTTACAGCTAACGCAATCGTACGCCAATCGTCCGTCGCCGAAAGTGAAATAGACATCGGCCGGATTCACGGACGGCGATCCGTCCACCTCATGCAGCACGACCGCGTATGATGTTGGCGGCGTGCTCGCCCCCGAATGCGTCATGTCGGTAGTTTTTTCAGCGCAACTGACTGAATGATCGCCTATTGCGAACCGGTGGACTCCCAACGCTGACCGGTTCGAGCACGAGGACCGCGCCACCGCGGACGCCACGTAGGCAGCATCATATCGCACGCTCAGTAGGGCGCGCCGAATCTATGATTGTGCCCGCTGCCGCGCAATGGGTTCGTTCAAATAATTGTTATCTTATCCACACTTCGATAAGTAGTATACACAGTACTATACATCTCGCATTAGACAAATGCGCGCCTGATGCCCCTATCGATCGAATTCTAGTTCAGCCGAAGCGGGTTTGCCCCGTCGCGCGACGCGCCATCGGCGACGACCGCGCACTCGCTTCCGTCGTCTGCCAACTCGACTCCGTGCCCGTCGATGTACATTAGCAAATCCTTAATGTATCTCCTGCGCGAATAGGCGCCGACGACCGAGCACAGCCGCGCGCGCGGAGTGGACGGCTGCGAGGATCGTGCGGCGGAAAGCCCGGCCCGAACACAGGCACTCAGGCGAGTGACCCCGCGCGACTCACTCGGTGCCGGTGATACCGACTCCTGCACCAACACCAACACCGAAGACGCGTGGCGCAGCCGGTGGCGGTAAACAACTATAGATGTGTGGATTCGGAAACACCGCAGCGGCAAGATCGATTTCACCAATTCCGCAAACGCGTCGCACGGACCGACAACGACAGCGTCTACGTTGTCGAGGCCTGGCTGTTAGCGATCGACGTCGACACGGCCTTGCCGGGTGAACGCGCCGTTCGCGTACTGGATCAACTGTAAACGACGACGCGTTGTCGGCCGAGGGCGATCGAATTCGACAACGGCCCGGAGTTCCTGGGCGAAGCCTTGGACCAATAGGCGGATCGTTCGGGTATCGCTGCAATTCATTCAGCCAGCCAAACCGATTCAGAGCGGGTTCGCCGAGAGCTTCGACGGCCGGTTTTGGGACGAATGCCTCAACGAGAGCTGATTCGTACACTAGGCGGCCGGGCCGGAGACGATTGAAGGGTCGTGCCTCGACTCAACGCTGCTCGGCCGTCGCGGATTTCGGCGATGCTGATCAGTTCGGCCGAAGCCCGGCGATTTGGTTGGGCCTTCTATGCAAATTCCAACCGTCCCGGGCTCCACGGTGAACGTAGCTGGCATTCTCCTGGCGCTTGTCGCCATCGTGGTCCTCTTCGTCGGGGCGCCCATGGCCGCGAGGCGCTTCGAGCGGCAACAAAAACAACGCGGCCGATGGGATGAGTACGGCCCCCTTGAAGAGACGGAAGGCCACAGACCGTGGGACGAGGCGGCGGGATGAACGAGCGCCTTGAAGTCGTGGGCCGATGGAAACGCCGGGTGCTCCGCCGCCGGCGGCGTAACGAGCACCCGTAGTTGTCGGTGTGAAGCAACGCCGGCGACACCGCCCCTCCGTCGAGATTTCATGGTGTCTCTCGCTCGGGTGCTGAATAACCATCAGCGTGCGCGGCGCAATAGCGACGGTCGGCGACACGTCTCCTGAACCGAACGGTGTTACTCGCCGACATCTCGGGAGAACGGCCAAAGCCGGACGCGCCACTCGTTCGGCCTGCGCTCCGACGGAGTAGCGTCGCTCTCCTATTCCTTCCTGTCACGATCGCGGCATGACAGGCGAGACATCTCGCGCTCGTATTCCTGTGCAGCTATCAGGTGACGCGATAGAACTCCGAAGCGAGCCGATGGAACTCCTTCGCGACGCGATAACACGGCCGCGCGACCCTCTCGTACCGCGAAACCGCTCCAGGCAATCGACGGGCGTCTCGGTCCACCTTCCCCGCGACTCGGTCCTTTCTGCTCGAAAGACGACACATCGCCGGAACGGCACGGCGTGACATAGGAAACGACCGCTCCATTGTGCGATCGGCCCGACGCGACTCCGTGACACGACTCCACCTCGTCGGCCCCCTCCTTCACATCATCTAGCACCTTCGCCAAAATCGCGTCGCGTCCCTCTCGACGTACGCGCGCTCGCATCCACACTGTTTGCGTACACGCTATGACTCCGTCGACATACGCTCGACAACGAGCCGTCGCGCGAGATCCCTGCGAATCGAAGCAACGACAGCCACCCGTCGCGCGACATCATCGCGGGCCGAAGGGACGACAGCGAGCGGTCGCACGAAATGCTCATGCGCCGACGCGACAACAGCGAGCGGTCGCGCGACATCACCGCCCCACGCCTCCGCCTCTCCGAGCTTCTTCGGCGATCGACGGACGTGCTACGGAACCACTGCGCCATTGCCCTACGCGAGCGGGACGCGACGCAGGCTCCGCGCTCTCCACCTCCAAGGCGGCGCGCGCGCACGACGAAACGTCGTCACTCCACCATGATACTTCGTCATTGCGCGACATCATCGCTCGCTCGCGCCGTGCCCGCGTGACTCGGCGCGCCGCCGACCTCGCGCCGTCCCTTCCCTTCGATCAGCCACAGACCGGCGCCGATCTAGTTCGCGCCTCTCCCCACCGGTTCGACGCCGCTCCGCGCTTCTTCTCGGCGATCCCGCGGCGGCCGACGATCACTTCGTCGCCCGCGCCGGATTTGGAGAGCCGTTCGTCGGTCAATTATTGCCAAAAACTTTCTGCGCACATTTCGCACACTCTGGCCATACCTAGAAGTATGGCGGTCGAGTGCTGAATGCCCACGCCGGCCGTTTTCCTTCCGGCATTCACAATCCTCTTTATAGGAGACGTACCATGCGTAACGAACAGAATGCAGTGCTCACCAGCCTCCGTCGTGCCCAGCAGTTCCTCGACGTGAACGGCGACGTTCTGAAAGCGGTCAACACATCGACCCGCAAACAGTTGGACGACGTCGTCACGCAGCTCACCGACTTGTCGATCGCGCAGAACGGAGGCGCACGCGGCAGCAAAGGTGAGACGGCGCGCCAGCGCGCCTTGCGTATCGCGCTTCGCCGCAACTGGATGGCGCCCATCGCCGAGTTGGCGAAGTTCAACCTGCGTGACGTCCCGAACTTCGCGGCGTTGATGCTCCCACCCTCGAACTCCAACGCGCAGAACGCCGTGTCGGCGGCCTACGCGATGGCCGATGCCGCAACCGCGCATGCGCAGGTGCTCATCGACGGTGGTTTGCCCGCGACGTTCGCGGACGACCTTCGGGCTGCCGCAGCCGCAGTCAGCGAGTCGCTCGTCGATCGGAACAAGCATCAGGGGCGCCGAAGCGGCGCGACGGCCGGACTGGCCGCGGAGGAGAAGCGTGGTCGCTCGATTCTGAGAGTGCTCAACGCGTTGATCGTGGCCCACATCGGAACCGATGCGCAACTCCTGGCCGAGTGGAAGGCAGCGAAGGCCGTTCGGCGGAAGCCTGGTCCGACGATCGGCAGTCAGGCGGCTGATCCTACACCGATTCACTCGGTGCCGGTGACACCGACTCCAGCGCCTGCGCCCGCACCAGCTCCAACACCTGTGACGCCCCCGCTGGCGGTGGCGGCATAGATGAGCGGATTCGCAAACATCGCGGCGGCTTCCACGACCAATGTGGAAGCCGCTTGCCCACCCCACCCCACCCCACCTCAACCGGCCTCCGACGATGAAAACAGTTCGTATTGTCTCGACGTTTGCCTTCGCCGCCATCGCGGCATTCCCCAGCGCGACATTCGCGTGGGGCAGCTCCGGACACCGTATTGTCGCGGCGATCGCGTGGAAGGAGTTGGGCGCGACGACGCGGAAACGCATCATCGCGATCCTCAAATCCGCGCCCGCGAATTCAGAGATTGCGAAACTTCGGCCGTCGTCGGGCGCCGACTCGGTCCGCAATGAACAGTGGTTCATTGCCGTCTCCACTTGGCCGGACCTGGTCCGCGACCCCGCGCGCTTATCGCATACATATCACCGGCGCGTGTGGCATTACGCCGATCATTTCTGGCGGGACGACGATGGGCCGGCGCACGAGGTGAAAGGACCGCCACCGAAGAATGCCGTCGAGCGTCTCACCGTGCTCGTGGCCGACCTTCGGAAGCCGGGCAGCACCGAGTTCCCTCGTGCGGTGGAGCTGGCGTGGGTCATTCATTTGATGGGGGACATTCACCAGCCGTTGCACAACGCATCACGGATCTCGAAGGGCCAGCTCGAGGGCGACGGTGGCGGCAACGGGATGGCGCTGACCAACTCGCTCGATCTGCACACGTTTTGGGATCACATCCCGGACGAGGTGTTCGAGAGTGATCCGTCGAACAAGCGCACCAAGAAGGAAAGCGCGGCGTTCGAGGGCACGCCGGAGTACGTCGAAATGTGGCGTGCGACCATCACGAAGACGTTTGGGCCGAGAGTTGTCGGAAAGAGTCAGTCAGTCGATGCGTTTGAGCGGTGGTCGCTCGAGGGCGCGAAGATCGCTGAGGATAGTGTGTACCGCGGCGCGAAGGCAAAGGATGCGGCGTATCAGGCGCGGGTGGCGGCCATGTCGAATCGGGCCATGGCGCTCGCGGGACACCGGCTTGCTGGGTTGCTGACATCGGTGTTCAGCGAGTAGATACGCCGTCTCGACCGTACCTCGGACAATCTCCATCCGCAATCGATGCTTCATCGGTGCGTGATCTGCGAACGATCGATGAACCTGATCTTTCGATCACCAACGATGCCCTGTGAAATCTTGATAGCGTTGATGGATCGCACTGGTTCGTCAGTTTGCTGAAAATAGCGATGGATCCGTAACAACACGACAATCTCTCTACCGTTTCGACATAGCCGAGCGTCTTCGATTGCGTGATTGTACGGGCCACTCCCCATCACGGGACTGGCCACGACGACGAGCACCGAGCCCTGGAGATTGACGCTCGGAGCAGACACGGAATCGGCGATGCGGCCCCACAGGTCGGCCCATTCGTGTTGAGTGCGGGCGACGCCGCGCCCTTCGCGGCCGGGAACGAGGGGCCTTTGTTCGAGCATCTTCGCATTCACGAGAGTGACTCGCGAGAACTGCAGCGGCGAGGAATCGAGCGATGTACCACGACAAGTATCGCTGGTCTTCAAGGCGCTCGCTGAAAATGGGACTACCCCGGTGGCGTGCGGCGCGCCGGCCCGCTCCTCCGCCACGCCTATCGAAGAAGGGGGAAGGGTCGCCACTACCAGAAGTAGAGCGATTTCCAGTGTCGCGAGCATCACGATTATCCTCCAAATGTCGATGACGAGCTGCGGTCGATAACTAAGACCTGCTTCGACCGACGATAGCTAAAGTGGGAGACGCCGATCGCGTGCTTCTTTGCACACGAGGCGCGGTTCGAATGGGCCTGGCCACCGCACAAGCAATGGATGAATACACTACATCCTCAGAGATCACGGCGCTTTGATTCGCCCGCGTCGCGCGGGACGGAGATTGTTCACATGCGAACCGACGCCGCCATGAAACGTTCCAAACACGCCATCGAACATGCATAACCCGGGCATCGAGCGAGGTGGCGCCAAGCTCCCGAAAGTCGGACTGAGGAATTCAAGTTTGCAGTCACCGCCAACTGATACGGTGCTAGTGGTCGAAAATGGCGACTGGCTGAGATTCCCAGAGACGATCACGAACTCAGTCTCCTCATCGTTCATTGAGAAATCATAAATCCAGCGGCCAGGAAATACGTTGATCGGCACTGGCGTGAACGTATGAGTGTCAATCCGATAGAGAATCGTACCCGTTGCGCTCGGAATCGTCGCAAAGATTCTTCCACCTTGCGGCGCGAAATTAGCGATCACGGGCACAGATAGGGCAAGCGGTAAACCCGAGAACTGAAGCGTTGGTGTGTCAGATCCGAACTGAGTCGTATCGATGACGACCATAGCAGCCGACGTAGGCGAATTCGCAATCCCATCCCGACGCATAAAGACGGCGGAGTCACCGTTGTGCGAGACTCCCGAGAGGAGGTTGAAGCCGGGCATCGAACTCAGAGAGGCACCAAGCCAATCATCGTCTGCGTTTGGAGAGATCTGCCACCCCGACGCGCTCCAGACGATCTCCCCGAATGCACCAATGGGAGTCGCAGGCGCCCGATATAAAACACTTCGCCCTCCATGAAGTCCGTTGACCCAGTGGATCGGGGCTGGCAAACCCGACTTGATCGAGTCGATGATCGTTCCGCGCTGAACGACAATTGCTCCGCCCTCCGTCCACAGACGATTGCCGCACAGTGGTGCGCCTATCCGCTGGGCCGCAAGCTTGAGCGACTCGTAGGCGTTCAGCAAGGGAATATTCCCGGCTGTTCGTCCGCCAGCTATCGCGCCGGCAACAATCAGATCCCTGACTTGACTGACGCTCAGCGACGGATCGAACGAGAGCAAGAGTCCGGCGACACCCGTTACAAACGGAGCCGCCGCCGACGTCCCGGCGAATGTGTTTCCGTCGATGCCCGTCGAATCAATCGAAAGAACTCCAACCCCAGGCGCCGCCACGGAAACGTGCGGACCACGGTTGGAACTGACCAGGAGCGCATTGCCACTTCTGGCTGCTGACGCGACGACGAGAACACGACTTGGAAACTCTGGTTGCAACGCGGGATATACGTTGTAGTCGGCGTCGCGCCCGTCGTTCCCCGCGGAGAAGACGAACAGTGATGCATCGGGCTGTCCAAGCTTGAGGCGAAGAACCCACCGGAAAAGATCGAGGTCCCGATCAACACGGACTAGGCCAGCAAGGGCCAGGTCTAGCCGCACCTGCATACCCGACCCGGAAGACCGACCGATTCCCGTGCGCGCCCTCTTCGAGAATCTCGAAGGCGGTGCCTCGGTCATGGATTTCCTCGAGTGGTTTCCGGGCGTGACGCGCGCGCAAGTCGATGCGGTACTCGAGCACGCGAGCCAAAGTCCGGCTATCCCAGCCTGACCCTTGAGAGTTCTGCAAAACGGCGCGCTCCTCGAGGCTGCTGAAGCCGCGGGCTTCGATGTCTTCGTCACGACGGACAAGAATCCTCAGTATCAGCAGAATCTGCACGGACGCCGTATCGCGATTCTCGTTCTCTGGACCGCCAGTTGGTCTGAGCTTCGCCCGCAGGCGGACAAGATCAGCGATGCCGCCGGCCAGCTCGCTCCGGGCGAGTTTCGTGAGCTCTCGCGCCCCGTCTAACGCGCTGGACTCAGGAGTCCCGCGACCGCGAAAAACGCGGACCGCGTCCGTCTAACCCTTAGAGCATCGACGACGTTGCCGCGAGGAGCGCGGCGTCGCTCCATTCCACTCTCAAGGGCGTTTCGACACTGGACGCGCGCCGCGGGGTACCCGGCGGCCACAGACCTCCATTTCGGATGAGTTGCGAATTCAGGAACAATGATCCTCGCATAGACAATTGAAACGCCTCTCGCCGTCGCGATGCGACACGGCTGAGGCGACAACGCGGAGCGAGTCGTGAGGCGGACCCTGGCATCGGTGGCGGCCGGACTGGCAGTCGGCCTTGTGGCGACGTTTTCTGTTTTGTCATCGTGTCGCGCCACAAGAACAGGTGTCTCCGACAGCACCAGTACGGACACCACCCCGGCCCGCCGCGCCGCACCCGATAGTACCGCGACGGATCCCAGGCCATCGGGTGGACCGGGGACCGCCGATACCTCGATGCGTGTTCCGGGCCGACCGGCTGACACGGGCAAGCACCAAGCGTCGACTTCGGACGACGCGCTGATGCAGCAAATTCTGGCGACGCCCTATGGCCAGGTGTTGCTCACGACCGCGCGGCATATGAAGGTCGGTCAAGATACGATCGCCGTAGTCGCCATGGTGCAAGGGACTGCGGCGCCGATCGCGCGCGCGATGAAGGTGGGAAGTGTTACCGCCGTCGACTCGGCGCTCATCGGCCGATTCATGCGAGCAACGCTCGCCGGGGAGGGATTCGCTATTTCCACGGCAGACACCGCTGAACAGATCGTCGCATCGGATCAACCCACGGAGTGGATGTTCACAGTACGTCCTGTCCGAAGTGGCGCTCTCACCCTTTACGCGCACATCGCTCAACGATTTTTGGTCGGGACGCGCCAAGAGATGCGCAGCCTAGAAGCGAAGCCGCTGTCTGTAAACGTCGAGGCCAACTACGCGTTCACCGTGTCTGATTGGATAGATCGACACGGTAAGGACATTCTCACCTATCTGGTGCCGAGCGGCGCACTGATCGGATTCCTGAAGTGGTTGATCGAGCGAAGGGCCAAGCGAAAAGAAATTGCTGGTATCATTGGAACAGCTCCCTCCGACCGCCAATGAGGTGACTGTGAAGCGACCCGGCATCATCTCGTGGGACCTGCTCCTTGGCCAGCCCGATCTGCTGAAGCACTACGTGCCTGCCTATGATGACATCTGGATCCCATGGCTCAGCAAATCCTTCCCGTCGGCCGATGAAATCGACGAATGGAATCTCGATCGAGAGCACCTGGCGAGTCTCGAATGGCTCACTGCCGAAAACGTCCGCGTCGAACCGCCGTTCGACATCGAAGCCGCCAAGGCCGATGACGTGCTCGCCGATTTGGCGTCGCAAATTTCTAGCGCCGAGCAGGAGCGCGGAAAGGTCTACGATACGGCGGAGGAAGCAGCGCTTCGCGGTGCGGAGGCCTCATTCGACTACGATATGGCGTTGACTCGACTGACGGCCTATCTCCCCTGGCGGGATCGTCAGGCTCTGGCTTGACGCGCGGCCAAGAAATGCGCAAGCGCGAAGAGCCGCCGCGAGCAGCTCAATTTGTTCACATTGGTTCTTGGCCTCAACCGGTCGATGCAACAGCAGCGTCGAGGAACTGCGCCGGAGTCGTCCACCCGATTGTTCCAGCATCGAGTCGACGCGGAGAGTTGGAACCGTGTGACCACGAATGGCACGAACGTGCACGAACGTGCACGAATGGAACCAATGGGCGCGACGGTCCAACTGCGACGGGCTCGTCTTTTGGGGTGACGGACGCTGCATCGTGGCTTCCCAATCGCCGTTCCAACATCAGGCGTCATTGCTTTCGGCCGAGATGCAGCATCCGGATCACAATTCAATTCGTTCACATTCGTTCACTTCGCGCCCGACGAGTTGAGCACCACCTCGCTCGAGTGGTCCGGCGAAATGCTCCGCCGCCTACGATGATGGCCGCGCGTAAGGAAGCACGCGCGGCCCATCTCGAGAATGGATCTGGGTATATATGCCCATGTTACGCGAGTTCATGCCTATTGAACTCCGTGACGCCCCCCCGATGAGCGCGCGATATGAGCGGCCACACCTACCTTTTACTCGCTGAACACCAAGAATGAAATAATTCTAACTATCGATCGATCTCTGCTGACCTCCTCCCCGCCGGAAGCGCGTTTCACTAGTAGCGCTACTCACGATCAATCCGGCCATTCACATGGGGAGAGTACTTTGAATCACAGGATCATACGGAGCTCACTGAAGCTCGGCCCACTCTGCGCGATAGTATTTGCCGTCGCCTTGGGCGCCTGGTCCGACGCTGCTCAGTCCACGAGGGTTGCAGAACAAGATTCATCGACTCGACAGATTGTCCCGCCGGAAGCGATTGCATTCACCTCGATCGATGTGCCGGGCGCAACCAGCACGACCGCCGTCGACGTCAATTCAAGTGGCGATGTCGTCGGGCGTTTCGTCGGCGCCGGTCAGACGCACGGGTTTCTTCGCAACGCGAATGGTGATTTCATAACGCTCGATTACCCCGGCGCCTCGTTCACCGTCGCGTCCGCGATCAATAGCGATGGCGACATCGTTGGGTGGTACGCGCTCGCCGCCGTACCAGGCCCACTCACCGAACGGCATGGCTATGTGCTGCGGAACGGTGAGTTCACCGCAATCGATCCGCCAGGCTCGCAATTCACCAACCCACTCGGCATCAACCCGCGCGGCGATATCACCGGACGGTTCTGCACCGCGCTCCCATGCGGGCGTGTGGGCAGCGGAAACTATCATGGCTTTCTCTCGGAGAAGGGTGAGTTCACGACAATCGACGTCCCCGACTCACGAGAAACCAATGTGTGGAAGATCAACCCCGAGGGCGAAGCCGTAGGCGGGTTTCGGCTCGACGGCGGCCCGAACCGGTTGTTCACGCTGCGCCACGGCGACCTCACCATTTTTGATTTGCCGGGCGCGCTCCCCGTCAGCGAAGACGATGGCGGCATCAATCCCAAAGGCGACATCGTCAGCTTCTATTGCGATGCGTCACCGTGTGACGGCGTCGGCGCCGGCGCGCATGGCTTCCTGCTAGACCGAGGTCACCTCACGACGATCGATTTTCCAGGCGCTGTTGGCACAGGCGCCTTGGGAATCAATCCACGCGGCGATATCGCCGGCGTCTACGTCGATGCAGATGGAAAGACGCGAGGCTTTCTGCTGAAGCGGTGAGGCTGAGGGACCGCGAGAGTTAGAACGGCGAATGGAAATGGCGAATGGAAAGAGCGATTGGAAAGCGCAAGTGGAAAGCGCGAGTGGAAAGCGCGAGTGGAAGGAGCGATTGGAAACAACGACTCGCCGATACAGCCGCCGAGCGAGACACCGGTCTTCGGGCATTCGAGTCTTGATCACCGTGGATCGACACATCGAGTATCAGCAAAACATTCCGATGAGCGGTTTGGCCCTCGTTGTTCTCGAGGCGCGATCCACACGCATGCCCGACATTCTTCCGTATTTCTAGAATGATGTTGGGAAAGGGGCGCCGCCGGCTGGTTACCGCACTCGCGGTGGCCGGCGGCCGTCACACACTCGTCGATCCGCCATTGCCTCCGACTGCAACGGCGATGACCGCGCCAGCCGTGTACGCAAGCTGGTGGGCGATGACTCAAGCATGTTCGGGGCTGACCGGGTCACTCGAGCACATCCGGTGGTACCAAGTGCCGGGTGCCATGACGGTTCCGTATCCGGGCATGAACGACGTGGTCGGCTATTGGTCGACGGCGGAGGGGTGCATCACGAGATGCTGCACGCGCTGCAACGATCAACCGGTCATTCGCGCGCGGCATTCCTCACGAAGTGCGGCGGAGTGGTCGACTGCGCGAGGCCGTGTGTCGCCGGCGGCACCGGCGATCGAGACGGATGACGGCTTCTTCACGGTCACCGTTTCGGTGACGAACACCGCGAATCGCCCGGTCGGCGTTGCGCTGCGGGATCGGACGAGCACAGCCGCGGGTACAACATTCTCGTATTACCTTCAGGGGACATTCGGCGGCATCGAAGGCGGCGAGCTGGCGCTCGACCCAGGCGTGCTCCGCTTCGCGGCGAACGAGACGAAGCGACACGTGTTCGACTTTCGCGTGGGCCATGACAGTTCTGTGAATGACCTTCCGCCGGCGCCCTCCTCCATTGGCGTGCAAGTCGGCGTGGGAAGCCCTTGGACGTATACCGCGGCGATCTTGAATCCATAACTCGCGACGCTGTATGCGACAAACCTCGCTACGAGAGGCCGCCGTGAATGATCCATCCGTTGAGGCTCGAGCTTGGGGATTCTCTCAAGTTGACTTTGCCACCGCATTGAGTCGTGTCATGCCATACGAAGACGCAGCGGCGGAGGCGGCAGTCATCTTCGCCCGCCTTCGTCAAGACCCTGAGGCCTCGGTTGGCGGCGATGATGATCTGTTTGGTTTGCTATCACTCATTTCAGATCGGGCGCGACTGCAAATCCAGATCATTCGCCAGTGGAACGTCGATGACTTGAAAGAACATCAACAACGCGCGCTTCAACGATCATGGCTCACAGAATCCGATGAGCTAGACTAACGTCTCATACACATCGAGTGTCCGACAACTGGGTGATCATGCACGAGGTGGTCGTCACGACGGACACGAATCCTCAGTATCAGCAGACTCTGCACGGACGACGCATCGCGATTCTCGTTCTCTGGACCACCCGTTGGCCTGACCTTCGTCCGCAGGCGGACCTGATCAGCGATGCCGCCGGCCGGCTCGCTCCAGGCGAATTTCGCGAACTCGCGCACCCCAGCTAGTGTGCCGGCGTCTCGCCGGCCGAGATTCGCTGGCTGAGTTTCTGCGGCAGCTTTCCGAGCCTGAAACGCGAGAAGGCTCAGATAGCTCTTGCAATGAAGAACGGCGCGACTCCACCGCGACAAGACTGATGTCTGCACCATTCGTCGCATTGGCTTGATTCGTGTCCCACTCGTTGGGCACCATTTTGCGCAAGTTGTCGTGAACGGCCAGCAATGCGGAACCGGCGAAATGCTCCCGCGCCGATGATGGCCGCGGTCGAACGATGACGGTCGCTGAGGCTGCTCTCCTCAGAATGAGTGAATGCGAAGTTGTGTTTCACGCCGAGCGCCGGGCAGATTATGGGTATGCCTGTGAAGCGTGCGGCCAAGCGGCGGTGGACCAAAGAAGCGTTCTACTCCGCGCGAGACGGAGCGCCGCCTGGCGAACGTTGGGAGTTGGTCGACGGCGACGTGCTCGTGACGCCGGCGCCGCACTGGATGCATCAACGCATGGTCGCGCGGTTGTACGAGCTGCTTGCGCCTTACGCGCGCAATGAGAGTTTCGGCGAAGCCTTTCTGTCACCGGTCGATGTGCCGCTCGAGCCAGGTCTCGTGACTCAACCCGACGTTCTTGTCGTGCCGAACGGCGAGCTTCGCACGCGCTCTGATTTCATCCGTCATCTCGTGCTTGCCGTCGAAGTCTTGTCGCCCAGCTCTGCAGGATATGATCGCGTCAAGAAGCGGCCGGCGTATCAGCGCAATCGGGTGTCCGAGTATTGGATCGTCGATGAGCAGTCGAGAACGATCGAGTGATGGCGGCCGGATGATGAACGTCCCGAGCTCGTGTCTAACGAATTCGTGTGGTACCCGGCGGAGGCGCGCGAACCGTTCAGGCTTTCGCTGCCGGAATTCTTCCGCGTTGTGTTGCCGGACGACGAGAACGGCGACTAAGGACCGAGCCGGTGATAGAACAACCTCGGCCAATACAAGGCGAATGGAAACGGCGATTGGAAGCGGCGATTGGAAAGGGCGTCTCTTCCCCTCGCTTTTTCCATTCGCTTTTTCCATTCGCTCCTTCCACTCGCCGTTTCCACTCGCTGTTTCCACCAATCCGCGTACCTTAGCTGAACGCTCACGGCTCCTCGGCTGTTCGCTCGGTCAACAGGAACGCGCCCATGGGAAATCGATTCACAGCTCTCTCATTGCCATGCCTTATCGTCGCGATGGTTGCCGTCTCAGGCATCGCAGGCGCGCAAGAGCGAACCACGATTCAAACCAAGTCCGGGCTTGTTCGAGGCACCGGTACCGACATCGCCGTCTTCAAGGGCATTCCATACGCCGCCCCTCCCACGGGCGACCGTCGATGGCGTCCACCCGTCGCACCCGAACCGTGGACCACCGTGCGCGACGCCTCGCAGTTCGGACCGCGCTGTCCTCAGCCCCGGACCTTTGCCCCTCGCGGCGCTGGGGCGGGATTGGGATCGCCCGCGCCGGCTTCATCCACGGCGTCCAGCGAGGACTGTCTTTCGCTCAATGTGTGGACCCCGTGGACCCCAGCAAAATCACGCGACGCGCGACTTCCGGTCATGGTGTGGTTTCACGGTGGTGGATTCACCATCGGTGATGTGTCCGTGCCCCGATACGATGGTGAGTCGCTCGCGAGTCGTGGAGTCGTGGTCGTGACGTTCAACTATCGCCTCGGACCGTTGGGGTTCTTGGCGCACCCTGCCCTCTCACGCGAGTCGGCGGAGCACGTCTCAGGCAATTACGGATTGCTCGATCAGATCGCCGCGCTTCATTGGGTCCGCGACAACATCGCGGCGTTTGGCGGAGATCCGTCGAACGTGACTGTGTTCGGGCAATCGGCGGGCGCCTCGTCCGTTGCGGGCGTCCTCATGGTATCTCCGCTCGCGCGTGGGCTGTTCCATCGAGTGATCGCTCAGAGCGCGGGGACGACAGGGACCGTGGGTCCCAAGCCGCGGCTTCGTGATCCGTACTACGGCTTGCGCGCAGCCGAAGCGGAGGGTGAGTCGATGGCCCCGGATATCGTGAAGCTCCGGGCGATGAGCGCAGACCAAGTGCTCGCGACGCTCCCAATCTCTCCGACCTTCAGCACCGGCTGGCATTTCAGTCCGGTGGTCGACGGATACGTTCTGCCCGACGATCCCGGTGTTCTCCTGGGCGCGAGCAGTCAGGCAAAGGTGCCATTGCTCATCGGTCACAACGCCGACGAGGCGAACTTCTATCGCAACGAAGCACATCAGACCGTCGCGGCATACCGCGACTTCGTCGGAAAGCTGTTTCCTCCGCAGTTCGTTGATACAATCCTCACGAGATATCCGGCGGCGGACGACGCGAAAGCCGCCGCGACGGATCTGCAGATGTTCACGGACTTCCGATTCGCGACACCAACGGTGCTCACCGCGCGCGCCGCTTCGACGACGACCACTGTCTATATGTACCGGTTTTCGCGAGTGAGTCCTCTCAGCAAGTCGACATTTGGCGGAGCAGCGCATGGTACGGAGATACCATACGTCTGGGACCACGTCACGACGGATGGATCACAGTATGAAGAGGTCGACCGGACTCTGTCGCGCGCGATGGCCGGAGCGTGGGTGCAATTCGCCAAGACAGGCAACCCGAATGGCGCATCGCTGCCTCAGTGGCCTCGCTATGCGGCCCCCGAGTACCGGCTGCTCGAGTATGGCAACGCGATCACCGTCGGGTCCAACGCAGACAGTCCGAACATTGATTTCTTTCGCCACGTCTTCGAGACGATGCGCCGTAAATAGTTACTAACGCGCGCACCGGTTCGATTCGCTTCATTGGTTTGATTCGTGTACAACGAATTGGCCACCACCTCGCGCCAATGGAAGCCCGCCCGCTGCTGCGTGAAACGTTGCTACGGCACCCCACACGCCAAGCCCAATCCCACTCGCCATATGGTGCATCTCCGCCATGTTGTGCGCCAAAAAGATGAGCACAGAGTTGTCCGTCGGATCCGCCTTGTCGGGTTCCGTCACCACGGCGACGCCCATGCCATAGCCGTGGCCAACTTCGAATAGCGGCATGCCGAACATTCGAGATGTCTGACGCTGCTCTGGCGTGAGCTGGTTCGAGGTCATTATCGTGCACGTTTCAGCGCGCAGCAGGCGCACGCCGTCTACCTCTCCATTGCCAATGAAGATCCGCGCGAAGGCGAGATAGTCGTCCACCGTCGACCAGAGACCCTGACCTCCCGATTCGAAGGTCATGTCGTCAGGCCGTTCCGCGAGCGCGTGCCCACCGGGAATCATGGTCAAGGCGGCCAACTTCCCGTCGGCGTCGAACCCGCAGAGTCCCGCGCGGCGAGCTCGCTTCTCTCGAGGAACGATGAAGCCCGTGTCACGCATCCCCAGCGACGAGGAAGCCGAGTAGGTCGGTTGAGTGTCCATAGTGAAAGGCGGCGCCTGGCTGAGCGATGAGGCGGCAGCGTCGCGAGTTGCGCGATCCACGCATCGGGACTGAGGGCGTTGTCCATTGTGCCGCCGACTGCTTCGGTGCAGGCGCGACCGATCGGACCGCGATGAAGCTCGCCGTACGTGAGTCCTGAACGATGCGTCAGGAGATCGCCGAACGTGATCGACCGCTCCGCCGCATCGGTTTGGTCCAGCGGACCATTCGGATCACGCAGCACGCGAAGCCGCGCGAGCTCTGGAGCAATGCGCGTGATCGGCTCGTCGAGTGCGAAGCGACCTTCGTCGTACAGCATCTAAGGCGGCGACTGTCGTGACCGGCTTCGTCATCGACGCGATTCGGAAAATCGTGTCGCGCTCGACGGGCAGATTCGTTTCTAAGTCCCGATGGCCCACCATCGCCGTGTGCACGACGCGTCCGTCCCGCCACGCGAGGGTCGCGGCGCCCGCGAGGGCTCCGCCATCTACATCGGATTGAAGCGCGGTTTCGATTGATTGGTCGTTCGATTGTTCGTTCGGCATGCCGGTATACTATTGAGGTTATTAAATAGATCGAGGCGGTTGCGCAGCGCGCAGGCATGACCACGGGCGCGATCTACGGAAACTTCAAGAACCGCGACGAGCTCCTTCATCGCACTCGGCCAGACTACTGGGCTCCGGTGTCACCGCGGGTCAAACCGGGCGCGACGTTCGCCGAAGCGATGCACGCAAGGGCGGAGGCGACGCTCGCAGCGATTCCGGAGCGAACGACGGCTGCGGTGGGACGTTTGACCGGGCTGGCGTACGCGCTGACCAGCGACGATTTGCGCGCGCGAGTTCGCGACGTCACCGCCGCCAGCTATGAATTTGGCGCGGAATGGCTCAGCACACTGGGGGATGAGAGCGAGCTACCCATGCCGCCGGCGCAATTGGTCCGGGTGATTCACGCGCTGATCGAGGGATTCGTCCTGCAACGGATTCTGACTCCAGACCTGTGCCCGGATGAGGTGTTTTTCGCGGCCTTCGGCGCTCTGGCTCAAAAGACGAGCTCCAACACGGCGACGCCGACACCGAAACGAAACCGGTAGTCCGTCCACCCGTATGGATGAACAGCTTTCGGTCGGAGGATCGATGCGTATTCTATGGAAGTTGGTCAAAGTCATCGTCGGGCTCGCCATCGCGATCCCGCTCTTGATCATCGTGCTCGTGACGACAGTTGGGGTCGTCGGCACCGCGCTCGCTCTCGCGATCGTGGCGCTCAAGCTCGCCTGCCTCGCCCTCGCTGCGTACGGACTATTCCGAGTGGGGAGATACATTCTCGCTCCGGCGCCTGTGACGAAGCCGGTCAGCGCGCCGGAGCTGCCGGCGCCGGATCCCTACTATCAAGCGGCGATGCGAGAGCTCGACGCGGAAATGCGTCGCTAGGCAATTCCTGATCAGCAGCGGGGTTTGCAGGTTTGCGTCGGGTGTCCGACCTTCCCTGTCTCAATTACCCACTGCTGATCACCAATGCCGACACTTCGCTTTCTCATCACCGGCGGTAGCCAGGGCATCGGCGCCGCGCTCGTCGAATCCGCCCGTCGCGCCAACCATCAGGTCGTCTTCACCGGACGCGACGCCGATCGCGTCCGCGAAACTGCACGCGCGACCGGAGCGCACGGCATCATCGCCGACGTCGCCAGCGCTGACGACAACGCGCGAACCGTCGACGCGTGCCGCGAGACGATGGGCGGCGTCGACGTCCTCGTCAACAACGCCGCCTACGCGTATCGCGCCGACATCGGTGCGCTCGACGTCGACGCCGTGCGAGCGAATTTCGATACGAATGTCTTCGGGCTCGTCGACATCACCAATCGCGTCGTCCCTCTCATGAAGGCGCAGGGCGAAGGCGACATCATCAACATCGCGTCGACGTCCGGCATGAAGGGCGCCGCCGGCGGCACGTCGTACAGCGGCACCAAGTGGGCAGTCCGCGGGATCACGCAGTGCTGGCAGGCGGAGCTTCGGCCGCACAGCATTCGCGTCGTCTGCGTGTGTCCATCAGAGATGCAGACGAATTTCGGTGGAAAGGGCGGTCGCAACAACGCGAACAAACTCTACGCGGCCGACATCGCCGAGACGATCATGTGCGCGCTCAACATGCCGCGGCGAGCGTTGTGGCCGGAGCTAGCGGTGTTCGCGACGAATCCGTGGAAGGAGTGACGTCGAGCGATCGACTGCGCGCATGAAGCGCGGCTCCGCGAGCGCCGCGGCGGCCGTCGCCGCCATTCTCTTCGGCGCGTCGGTGGTCGCGATCCGGATCGCCGTGCGCGACGTTCCGCCACTCACGCTCGCTCTGTTTCGGTTTGCACAGGGCTCGCTCGTGCTGCTGATCGGACTGGTCGCGTTTCGGCGCGACCTCCTCCGCATCGACCGGCGCGACCTGCCCTACCTCGCGCTCCTCGGCGTCATCTTCTATACAATATTTCCAATTACGTTCAACGCGGGGATGCAGTACGTCGAGGCGTCGCGCGGCGCACTCGTGTTGGCGACGATGCCGCTGTGGACAATCGCACTCGCGCGACTCGTCGTGCGCGAACGTCTCACGCCGCGGCAGATGGCCGGTGTCGTGTTGAGCATCGCGGGCGTCGCCATCGTCATGATCGATCGCCACGCGCTCGGCGAGGGCGCACGAAATTCCGTGAAGGGCGATCTACTTCTCATCACGACCGCACTGTGCGGCGCCATCTACAACGTGCTCGCGAAGCGCGTGCTCGGCCGGTATGCCGGCATCACGGTCACGTTCTACGCGATGGCGATCGGAACGCTCTTCCTCCTCCCAGCGTCGTTCGTCGAACATGCGCCGAGTGTCGCGGCGCTCAGCGGGGAGACGCTGGCGATGGTGATTTTCGCCGGCGTGTTCGGCGGGGCGCTCGCCTTTTCACTGTGGACGTCGGCGCTTGGGCGCCTGTCGCCGACGGAAGTGTCCGTGTACATCAATCTGAATCCCATGGCCGCGACGCTGCTCGGCGCGACGGTGTTGCATGAGCGGCTGTCGATTGTTTTCGGTGTGGGATTCGTCGCGGTGGTCGCGGGGGTGATGATCGTGAACTGGACGCATGGAACAAGGGAGCACGAATTGTACGAATGACGCGAATGGCTCCGTGCGAGGTCGTTCGGGGCCCCAACGGGCGGTTTTCTATTTAGTGCTCGAACTGCGTGCTCGAACTGCGTGCTCGAACTGCGCCGTCAACGTACGTCGTCAGAGCACGCCGTCCAGAGCACGCCGTCAGAGCACGTCAGGGAGCAGTCGCGACGGCAGCCTCGTTGTTCGAACGAACCGATTTAGGGCAACTCATCCGCGACTGAGTGTTCACCGTCGCGCGGTAGCGCCGTCCGCCGCTGCGCATCGAGACGACCAATCCGGCGGCCCATCTCGGCGCGGATCTGCGACACCGTGACGTTGCCCTCGCCGTCGGCGGTATGAACCGCCCACAGCGCGACCGAGTGATACGTGCGCCGCTGCGCCATCCACCAAACCGCGCGTTTCAGCCGACCAACCGATCGCTTGAGCGCCTTGAGCCGCGCGGACGCGTTGTGCTCGATCGCCCGGTATTGCGCGCTGTTCATGCTCACCCGTTCGGCCTGCGCCAGGTACCCGCCAAACTGCTGCGCGCGGGTCGGAATCTCCGCGGTGAGGCGTTCGATCGCCGCCTGTTCCGCGGGGAGGCTGGGTTCTTTGTCCCAAGATCGGTGGTGGAACATACCGAACATTGCCCGAACATTGCTCGGGGCGCAATCCCAGTGCAGTCAATCGGGGCGTCCGAAGGCCGTTGGCCCGCAGCCTGCCTTGTAGTGAAGCCAAACCAAATGAGACGGCGAGCGATGCGGAGCTTTCGCGCAATAGTACTGACAACCGGAATCGTGGGCGGCGCGGCGTTCGTGGTGCACGCGTGGTTCCCCAACGTCGGCGGGTGGCCAATGATTTGGCCGGCCGCCGTCGGCGCCATCGCGTTCTGGCTCTCAACGCGAGAACCAAAACCGCATCGTCTGCGGACGGGTTTGGCGGCGGCGCTCATCGCCGGCGCCATCATGGGAGCGATTTCGTTCGTGGGGACATCGATCATGGCTATCGCACTGATTCACGCGGCTCGGCCGGCGATCGACAGCAGCGGTGTCTCGAGTGGGGTCGCGACCTCGGCCAGTGTCGCCGGGCTCGCCGTACTCGGCGTCATTGCGTGTGCGGTCGCAGTGCTCGGAGGCGCCGTTCTTCTTCCCGTTCGCTACGCCCAAACGCGGCACGCGCACGGTTGAGTCTGGGCGAGGTTCAGTCCGGGATCGTCATCGTGTACGCCGTCGTGTCGATGCGATCCGGATCGGGGCCTCCACGCTTGCCAGTGTCGAGCGCGTCGATCGCCGCCACGTCATCGGCCATGAGCGCGAAATCGAAGACGTCGAAGTTCTCGGCGATGCGAGGCGGCTTCACCGATTTCGGAATCGCCGAGCGACCATGCTCGACGTGCCAGTGAAGAATGATTTGCGCGGGCGTCTTGGCGTACTTCTGCGCAAGCGCGACGATGACGGGGTCCTCCAACGGATTCTTCAGCGTCTTGGTGCTCTCAGGTGCGTTCGGGCGCTTCGGCATATAGACGTTCACGCCGCCGAGCGGCGACCACGCTTGCGTCGCAATGCCGAGTCGCGCGTGCGCGTCACGCAACGCGCGTTGCGTGAAGTGTGGATGCACCTCCACCTGGTTCATCGCGGGAATCACGTCACTCCGAGCGATTAGATCGTCGAGGTGCTTCGCGCCGAAGTTGCACACGCCAATCGCGCGCACGCGTCCGTCCGCCAGCAACCGCTCGGCAGCCTTGTACGCGGCCACCGTGCGCTCCCACTCGTTGGGCATCGGCTGGTGCAGCAGGTACGCATCGACGTACTCGAGGCCCAGCTTGCGAACACTCACATCGAACGCACGCAGCCCCGTGTCATAGCCATAGTCGCTGATCCACATCTTGGTCTGCACGAAGAGCTGAGCGCGATCGATTCCACTGTTCCGAATCCCTTCGCCAACGTCGCGCTCATTGAGGTACGATGCGGCGGTATCGATGAGCCGGTACCCAGTAGCGATCGCGGTCTCGACGGCAACGACTGTTTCAGCCGGCGGACTTTGAAAGACGCCGAGGCCGATGGCTGGAAGCGTTACGCCGTTGTTGAGCGTGATCTGCGGGCGGTGTGCGCTCATGGTTGCGGTCCGTATTTTCGCAGTTATGGTCGACGCGGCGGCCGAGGTGCGCCACGCCGCGACGCCCCTCTACTCCGCAGCCCGTTTCCAAATCGTGAGGGAGCGTCCGTCGCCTTTGGCGGACACAAACTCGCCCGGCCGCGAGTCCCCAGGCGCAGCGACGCAAATCCGCAGGCCGTCGCCCGACAACTCGTAAATACCTACTTGCGACTGCCCCTTCTTGGCGCCGGACCGGTTTTGGTAATCGATGCGCCGCGGCGTGTGCGACGCGTCGAGCGTGAACGACGCGTCGAGCATCACCTGCGGCCCCGCGAAGATCTGCGTGATCTCGCCGCGGGTCACGCGCTTGCACCACTTCACCATGTCATCGGCGAGCGGCTTGCCTCCGAAGACCGCCGACACCATCGACCACTCGCCTTCGATCTCCGTCGGCTCTCCACTAGGCGGTTCAGGCGCGGCGGACTTGCCTGCCGACGGCAACTTGGACGCGACGGCGCCGCTCTTCTTATGTGCTACCGGGTTGGATCGACTCGCGCGGCGGAGTGTCTCTATTGCAAGACCCGAGTCGGGGCGTGTGGCAAAGGTCTTCGGACGGTCGACGCCGCCCATGTCGATACAAAATCTCCAATCGTCGCCGGAGAGCTCGTAGATACCGAGATTGCGGATTCCTGCTTGCGGACCGCTGTTGAAGACGAGGTCGAAGGCGGTGGGCGTCGCCGACTCGTCGATCTCCACGGTGCCGGTGTACGGATCGCCCATGCCGCTCGACGTGAACGAGTCTCCGCGAATCACGATGGTCGCGCCCTCGAATGAAACGTCGGGCGCGTCGGAGCCATTCAACTCGAGCGACGTTACATGCCAGGCGCCTTGGAGTGTCTCGAGGTCGCTTGGCTTTTTCGTCGTCTTTTTCTTCTTTGAGGGCATCGGACCTCCCAAGTCGTCCGGAAATATCGATCGCAGGACGAAACCCCACCAGACGGGCCGCGTCGCCGACTCTTCCGGGTTCAGTTCCGAGCTACGTGCTCGAAGGGCGGGCTCGAAGGGCGTGCTCGAACGGCGTGCTCGAACGGCGTGCTCGAACGGCGTGCTCGAACGGCGTGCTCGAACGGCGTGCTCGAACGACGTGCTCGAACGGCGTGCTCGAACGACGTGCTCGAACGGCGTGCTCGAACGACGTGCTCGAACGGCGTGCTCGAAGGGCGTGCTCGAAGGGCGTGCTCGAACGGCGTGCTCGAAGGGCGTGCACCTGCCGCCGGCCCGACATCGGACGTATCGTTTGCCGTGACGACTGACCGCTACTGTTTTCATGATGCACCGGCGCGCTTGAGAGCAGCAAGAGACATATGAGATTGAATATGCGGCTCCCCGGATTCGTCTTTTGCCTCATCGTGTGTGGTTCCGCCGTGTCCGCACAACAGCGGGACACAACTCGTTCCGACAGCACGAAACGCACGCCAACCGCTCGCCGGCTCGACGCGGTCGTCGTCACCGATAGTCGCGTCACCGGAATCGATCGCCGCGTGCCGGCGCAACTCGACGACATCAAGCTCGACAACGTTGCCGCGGGGCCCGGCGCAGCGTACGAGATGCTTCGCCGTCTTCCTGGCCTCAGCCTGTTCGACGATCAGGGTTCGCGACATCAACCGGAGCTCGATCTGCGCGGCTTTATCGTCTCGCCCGTCGTCGGACAACCGCAAGGCGTGAGCGTCTTTCTCGACGGAGTGCGCATCAACGAGCCGGACGCCCAGCAAGTCAACTTCGACCTCATCCCAATGGACGCGGTGAATCGCGCGGAGTTGGTGCGCGGTCCGAGCGCGATCTTTGGGAAGAACAGCCTCGCCGGTTCGCTGCTCTTGTTCACGAGCCGCGGTGTCGGCGGCGCGCAGACGTCGGTGGATGTCGACGGTGGACCGTATGGCTATCGAAGCGCGCTGGTAAAAGCGAGCGGACAAGTCGGTGGTGTCGGTGGTGTCGACGGCATGATGACCGCGCGAGTCTCCGACGAGCACGGCTGGCGCGATGCGACGGGTGCGCGAACACAGATGCTCTTCGGCAACGTGGGCCGCACGCGCGACTCCAGCGACGTCGCGCTCACCGTGATGTACGCGAACAACAAACTCTTCGAGGCGGGGTCTCTTCCTGAGAGCTATCTCGACGTCAACCGACGGATCAACTACACGCCTGGCGATTTCTTCCAACCGGAGATGCTGCACCTCGCGCTGCGCGGACGGCGTACCGTTGGCGACGGTCAGCTCAGTGGAAATCTCTTTGCGCGGCAGAACGACTACGAGCAATACAATGGCAACATTCCGCCGCCCAACTCGGACGGATTCGTTCGCAATCGCTCCGCGGGCGGACTCGCCGAGTGGACGAGGCTCGCCACGATTGGCGGCGTGTCCAGCACGCTGACGTTCGGCGGTGAATACAACCGCGCAAATGTCGGATATCGTTTCCTTGCGGTTGAGAGTCCCGGGGTACCCGCCGACGACGATGACCTCGCGGACCTTGGCTGCGCAGTGCCCTCGGGACTCTGCACGGACGTCAGGACGGACGAGGACAACGCGGCGCTCTACGCACAGGCGTCAATCTCATTCACGCCTTCGGTATCGCTGACGGTGGCGCTTCGCGGCGATTTTGTGCGGACGTCGATTGCCGACCGCATCACGCCTGACCACGGCGGTACGAATACCTACTGGCGCGCGTCGCCGAAGGTCGGGTTGACCTACACGCCGACCGACGCGATGCGTGCGTACGTCGCCATCAGCACCGGCTTCCGTGCACCCGCCGCCCTCGAGCTCTCGTGCGCAGACGCGTCGGCTCCTTGTTCCCTGCCCTTTGCGCTCGGTGCCGATCCGCCGCTCGAGCCGGTCAAGGTTCTCGACTACGAAGCCGGCGTCGACTTCACACCGACAGCGAAAACCACCGTGAGCATTGCGACGTTCCTGTCGCGAGTCGATGACGATATCCTGTTCGTGCAGCCGACGGCAACATCAGGATTCTTTCAAAACGTGCCGCACACTCGGCGCGCCGGGGTCGACCTTTCGGGATCGCTCGATCTCCGCGGCGGCTTTCGCACGTCCGGTTCATACTCCTACGTCGCCGCCACGTACCGATCCACGGTGCAACTTGCGTCCGCGCTGGACGACGAACCCGCGACCACGCCGGGCAATCGCTTCCCGACGTCGCCGGTGCAGCGCGCGATGGCCGGCGTGGACTTCACACGCAGTATTGCCCGCGGTGTGCTCGATGCCGCCGTGGAAGTTCGGGGAGTTTCAGGGCAATATCTGCGCGGCGACGAGGCGAACACGCAGGCACAGCTGCCAGGCTACTCCGTGACCGACGTTCATGTGAGTGGACGCTTCGCACATGGCACCGTCCGCGCGTACATCACGAATCTATTCGACAGGCAGTATGCCAGTTTCGGCGTATATGCACAGAACGCGAAAGGGCCGATCGGCGGTCCAACACCAGCCGATCCGGATGATGCACCAATCGAGCGGTTTCTCACGCCCGGACAACCGCGACTCTTTACGTTGTCGGTCAGTATTCATCGGTAGCGACGTCTGCTCTGACGGCGTGCTCTGACGGCGTGCTCTGACGGCGTGCTCTGACGGTGAGCTCTGACGGCGTGCTCTGACGGGTACTTTGACGACGTGC
>Ga0193753_10000425_pt1 | contig 41834 bp, 38 predicted proteins | sample H1c2metaG_FD_144925 | JGI IMG/M metagenome (GOLD analysis project Ga0193753, IMG submission 144925) | Soil microbial communities from a riparian zone of the East river system, Colorado, United States - H1c2 | ecosystem: Environmental > Terrestrial > Soil > Riparian zone | place: USA: East...
CGGTTCCGGCCCGCCCGCCGCGCCCGCCACGTTCGTGCGCTATCTCGGTGACGACCAAGTCTGGAATCGCATCACCGTCAATGCCAATGGTCTGCTCGACTTGAACGGCTTCGATGAAATCAGCGGCGACCTGACGTTAAACGGCGGCGGCGACGTGCAGACAAGCGCCTTCGGGACTTATTACCTGGCGCCCAACGCGAACCTTATCGTCAATCCCGGTGCGGCCAACAATGCGGCGACCATCACCGGCAATTTCACCCTCTACGCCGGACAGCACATTTTCACCATCAATGGCGGAGTGACGACTCCGGGCCAGTTCGATCTCAACATTCAGGCCAACGTGTATCAAATGTCCGGCAGCGCCAGTATCCTCAAGACTGGCGCTGGCCGTCTGCGCCTGGGCGGCACCAACAATTACCTGGGCATCACCTATGTCAGCAGCGGAATCCTTCAGGTGGACGGCCTTCAACCGCGAAGTGTCATTGAACTCGATCACTGCACCGGCCTGCGTGGCAGCGGCACCGTGGGCAACGTCCTGTTCAATGGCGGTGCGCTGGTGGTCGCGCCCGGCAGCAGTGCGGGCACGTTGACGTGCAGTAATCTCGATGCGTCCGGCGGCAATGGAAAACTGGAAATGGAATTGAACGGTCATCCCACCGGCTACGACCAGATCGTCGCGCGCGGCCTCGTCGATCTCCGCGGGCTGGCCTTGCAGGCGTCGCTCAATTTCGCTTCTTCCACGGGCCAGCAGTTCATGCTCATCAACAACGACGGCAGCGATGCGGTGACCGGCACGTTCACCGGCCTGCCGCAGAACGCGCCGCTCACCATTGGCACCGAGTCGTTCATGATCAGCTACACCGGCGGCACGGGCAACGACGTGGTGTTGACGCGCACGCCGACTCCGCTGCGGCCAGTGCTCGTGATTGAGCGAGTCCAGCCTGCTTCTGTGCGGCTGAAATGGCCGACGAATTTTCCCGATTACGCTCTCCAGTTCAGCACGAACCTATCCGCTTCGAACTGGTCCGCGCAAACGCCAGTCCCCGTAATTATCGGGACCAATCACGTGGTCACCAACACGACGGCCAATAGCCCAAAGTTCTTTCGCCTGGAGAAGTGAGTTTCCGTGGCGCCGCATGACGTGTCGCGTCAATCCCGGCTTTCCGAGGAGCGGTCTTTCTGTTGTCATGCGGGCCGTGCCTGAAGCAGGGCAAACATCAAAAACGCCGGCTCCTCGCGTCTTTGCCACTACACACTGGAGTGTAGTGCTGGCGGCCGGGCGCGACGATGCCGTGCCGGCGCAGCGCGCGTTGGAAACATTGTGCCGCGACTATTGGTATCCCATCTACGTCTATGTGCGCCGAAAAGGGCACGGGCCGGATGACGCGCAGGATCTCACGCAGGAATTCTTCACGCAGCTCATCGCAAAGGAGCAGTTTCGTCTTGCTGACAAATCCAAAGGAAAATTCCGCACCTTCCTGCTCGCGATGCTCGATTACTTCCTCGCGCGCCAATGGAGCCGCGCGCATCGGCAGAAACGCGGCGGCCAGTTCACATTCATTTCCATCGACGAGCAGGGCCCTGAAGAGCGTTACCAACTCGAACCGGCGGACCACGACACGCCGGAGAAAAAGTTTCTGCGGCACTGGGCGCTCATGCTCTTGAAGCACACGATGAACGCGCTGCAATCCGAATGTGAAGCCAACGGCAAAGCGCGCCTGTTCCGGGAAGTGAAGCATGTCCTCTCCGGCGAGCGCGACACCACCACCTATGCGGAGGTCGGTCAGCGGCTCGGCATGGGCGAAGGAGCGGTGCGTGTCGCGGTGCATCGCCTGCGACAGCGCTACGGCGAACTGCTGCGGCAGGAAGTCGCGCAAACGGTTGCCGATGAGGCGGAAGTTGATGACGAACTGAAATTTCTGGTGCGGACACTCAGCGAGTAGCGGCTGTAACATCCCGGCCGAATTGGAGAAGAACCTTTCGAACCGTTGTGACAAATGTCGGAGAAACATGTCCCGTCTGCGGCACACCGAAATCCGGTTTGCTCGATGATAATTGTCCCACCTGCCTGATGCGGCTGGGCGCGCCGGACGCACAAAGCACGGCGCGGCGTGAGACCTCGCAGATCAGGCTTCCTCGCACGCTCGGTGACTACGAGTTGCTCAATGAAATCGCCCGCGGCGGAATGGGCGTTGTCTATCGCGCACGGCAGGTGAGTCTCAATCGGCTCGTGGCGGTGAAGGTTTTGCTCGCGGCGCAATTCGCCAGCGACACGCAGCGGTTCCGTCGCGAAGCGGAAGTGGCGGCGAGCCTCAACCATCCGAACATCGTTTCCATCTACGAAGTCGGCGAGCACGACGGGCAACCCTGTTTCTCGATGGAATTGATCGAGGGCCGCAGCCTCGCCGAACTGGCGCGCGAGCATCCGCTGCCGGCGCGGCGCGCGGCGCGGCTGATGAAGACGATGGCGGAGGCCATTCACTACGCGCACGAGCGGCGCTTGCTGCATCGTGATCTGAAACCTTCCAACGTGCTCGTGGATGATTTCGATGCTCCCCACATCACGGACTTCGGTCTGGCAAAACGATCCGACGGCGACGCGGACCTGACGTTGACCGGTCAGGTGCTTGGCACGCCAAATTACATGCCGCCGGAGCAAGCCGATCCGAAGCGCGGCGCGGCCGCCGTGGTCAGTGATGTCTATTCACTGGGCGCAATTCTCTATCAATTGCTCACCGGTCGCGCGCCTTTCATGGCCGAAACGCTGACGCAAACGTTGCGACTGGTCGTGGAGAGTGAACCCGTTTCACCGCGGCTGCTGAATCCCGACGTGCCGCGCGATCTGGAAACGATTTGCCTGAAGTGCCTGGAGAAGGAACCGCAGCGGCGATACGCCTCGGCCCAGGAATTGGCCGATGAGTTAGGTCGCTTTCTCCGAGACGAACCGATTCGTGCGCGGGCAATCACTTCAATGGCGAAGTTGAGCCGCTGGTGTCGTCGTAAACCCGCGCTCGCGCTTTCACTCGGCATTGCGATCACGTTGCTGCTGATTGTCGCCGTTGGTTCACCCATCGCGCTGGTTCGGATCGATCACGAACGCAAACTCGCCGAGGCGGCGCGAAATCAGGAAGCCGCGTTGCGCGCGCGCGCAGAAACAGCCGAGCGGCAAACCGAACAGCAGTTGTTCAACGCATTGCTCGAACAAGCTCGCGCCACTGTGCGCAGCGGCGAACTCGGCCAGCGGGTGCGTTCCCTCGAGGCAATTCAACGCGCGGCGACGATCTCCAACAGTGTCGAGCTTCGGCGAGAAGCTATCGGGGCGCTGGCCTTGCCTGATTTGCGGTTTGAACGCGAGTTGCCATTCGGTTCCGAGTTCACTTGGCGAGAACTGGATCCCGCGTTTGAGCGCATTGCTTTGGCGCGTGTTGAAGTGCGCGCCACAGCCGGTCAGCGGCTGCTCGCCACGTTGGCGGCCAGCACCAACTGGCCAGTGTATGACATGAAGTGGAGTTCCGATGGCCGGTTCCTTGCCGTCAAACGCGACCATCCAACCGAAAGCGCGCGCGCGGATTGGGAGATTTGGGAAGTGGCCGACGCACGGCGGGCGTTCGTAGCGCGCGACGTTTCCGTGGGCGCCATTGCGTTCCATCCCACTTTGCCTCAACTCATTTTTGGACTCCGTCCCGACGTTGCCGCAATCCGAAACCTGGATAACGACTGCGAAATCGCACAGTTCCAGTTCGACGGCGCGCCCATCCATTTGCGGTTTGCGCCGGAAGGCCAACGTTTCGCCGCAGTCTCTTCAGTGTACGGTGGCCGGCGGCTCTCGGTGCATGACGCGACGACCGGCGCGCTGCTCGCCTCGAACGTGTTCGGATCGTTCGTGCGCGATTTCCAATGGCATCCGGAAGGGCGATGGCTCGCCGTGCCGGACGACAGCGGTGCGGTGCATTCCATGAACGCGGACACCGGTTGGTCGCGTTCGCTCGGTCGTCACCGAAGCACGGCCGCGTCGATCGTGTTCAGTCCGGACGGCGCGTGGTTGCTGAGCGGCAGTTGGGACGGCGATTTGATTTGCTGGGACGCGCGCGCGCAGCAACGCGCTCTCACGCTGAGCCTGGATAGCTATCGGGCGCGGTTCCGTGCGGACAGCCGCGTGTGCGCCGTGATGCGGGAGTCGGGGATTCATTCGTACCGTATTGAAAATCCCACAGGCTTTCGTGAGTTCGCTGAGGAACTCGGCGGGCGCTTGCGTCACGCCTCCTTCTCTGCCGATGGCCGATGGCTGGCCGTGTCGGGAGACAAGCGCGCCGCCGTGTGGAATTTGCCGAGCGGCGGGCCGCCCGCCATCGCGAAGGAAGCGTACGACGCGCATTTCTTTTTCACGCCCGATGGCGGGGAACTGTTCGGCAGCCGGAGCAAAGTGGATGAAGATAATTGCTTCCGGTGGCGAATCACGTCCGCCCCGGATGCCGACGCGCCACCGAATCTGGTTCGTCTTCCCCTTCGCAAACCCGAGGGCTTCACGTTTCTCGGATTGAGTTCCAATTCAGTGGTGATGACCGGCGTCAAAGGTTCTCAGATCCTCGCGCCGGAAGAACTCGAATCGGGTAAACGTCAATGGGCGCGCACCGCTGCCGGACTTAGCCGCGTTTCGCCGGACGGACGGTGGCTTGGAATCTTCCGCCCGTTCTCGTCGTCGCTGTATGTCTATGGCCTGCCCGGTTTGGAACGAGTCGCGAAGCTGGCGCACCCGGTCGATGTTTGGAATTTCGAGTTTTCTCCGCACGGAAATCAGATCGCCGTGTATTCAACTCGCGCGCTTGAACTCTGGAGCACGGAGACATGGCAGCGCACACGGTCGCTCACCAATTTCGGCCGTCTCCTCTACGCGACCGACGCCCGCGCGGCGTGGCTGGAGCGCGACTCGCGAACTGCCGGTCTCTACGACAAACAAACCTTGGAGCCACTCCTCCTGCTGCCACTCGGCATGTTGCCGATGGCCGTGAGTGCCGACGGGCGGCAGTTGGCCGTGAAAGTGGACGGACGCCGGCTGCAAGTGTGGGACATGGACGAATTACGAAGGCAACTGCGCGACCTCGGATTGGATTGGGGGAAGAAGTAGTTCCGAGTTTCGGGTTTTGCGTTTCGAGTTGGGCGCCCGTTGACTCGAAACTTTAGACTCCAAACTGTCGCCATCGCAGTTTCTCTCACTTTTTCTGTAACGTTTCATTCCAGAACGAGGAAAACCTGAGGGGAGTTCTGTCGAGCGCGTGTCGTCGCTGGCCGCGAGCCAACTCCACCGAGTGCATTATGAAACTCTGGATTCTTCTCGCCCTGGCGTGCGCCGATTGTTTCGCGGCGACCAAGGTGTGGGTTGCGCATTTCACGGACAGCAGCAATTGGAGCGATCCCGGCAATTGGCAGCCCGCCGGCGTACCACAAAATGGCGACGATCTCATTTTCGAGCCGACCGCAGAAGAACCCTCGCCGCGCCAGGACATGCACAACGACCTCGTCGAATTGCGCGTGCGCAGACTCGAGTTCCGCACTCAGGGTTGGTCGCTGGACGGGAACGAACTGACGCTGCTCGAACGGGTGGGACGCACAAGGATTTTAACCAACGTTTGCGGTGCCACGAGCAGCTTCACTTTCGACTGCAATCTCAAGCTCGGCAACCTGACGGTGATCGACATGTACCACGGCACGGTGCTGCTGAAGGGGAACATCGATCTCAATGGAAACAATCTCGGCCTCATCACTGCGGACACGATTCGTGTTTCCGGACAAATCACGGGCACCGGAAATGTCTCTGCGACCATCGACTCGTTCACGAGCGGCTCAATTGTTTTCGAGGGCGCAGCGGGCAACACGTTTAGCGGAGCGCTGACTATCAGCAAGAGCGCCACGGTGGTGGGCGAAGTCGTGTTCGATAAGCAAGCAGGCGCCGTGGTCAACGACGCGTTGCTGATTCGCAGTGGCACAGTGTGCAAGCTCGCGCGCGCGCATCAAATCGGTGACAGCGCGGCGGTTTGCATTTCGGGTGGAAGCCAGTTTCTGCTCGAAGGTCATACGGAGACGATTGGCAGCCTCTGCTTGACCAACCTCACCGGCGACACTCAGCCTGCGCTCGTGGACACCGGCGGCTCCACGCTCTCCGTGCAAGGCGACATCGTGGCAGTGAACGATTCGCTCCTCGTCGTTCCCACCATCAAAGGAAAACTTGGTTTGCCCGGCCCGGCGATAGTGGTTTCGCGGGACACTACCAAGACGCCGACGAATCGTTTCATCCGCAAGCAGCCCGTCGCGATTTCCAACCCACCTTAACAATCAGCGCATCTCATCCAATGAAACTTAGACTCGAACACATCCTGTTTGTCCTGGCCTTCGGAATAGCGACGACGCCGGCGATTGCGGCGACACGAAATTGGATCGGTGGCTCCGGCGTTTGGAGCAATCCAAACAACTGGCGAGATGTGCCCGATGAACTTCCTGGCGTGCCGCAGGATGGCGACACGTTGCTTTTTGATGATGGAGGAGATCCAGATTTCATGACGAACGATCTCGTGAATTTTGCGGTCGGTTCACTTCGCTTCGGGCAGGACGATCTTTCCGAGGAACTTTACCGGCTGACGGGCAACCCGCTGCACATTCTCGATGGAATCACAGCGACCGCGCCAGAGACTCGCGTGGAAATTGAATGTCCGCTCATCCTGGAAGGTGAGGTCTTCTTTCATGCGGTCGCCCCCATGGGACTCAATGCCGAAGCGCAACTCCGCATTAAAGGTGGAATGGAACTCACGGGTCGCCTCGTCTTGCGAGGCCATTACGCGGGACAGATCGATCTGACCGGTGCGATTGTCGGAACCGGCGACATTTTTCTTCCGTTGTACGTTCGCGTTGAAGACTACCCGGCGGGGCGTGTGAAGATCGACGGCACTGCCGATAACACGTTTGCAGGTTCGATCATTCTCGAGAACGATCGCAGGCTGGAACTCGACAAACAATCCGGCGTGGCCGTGCCTGGCGCGTTGTTCATCGGCACCAATTGCCAGGTGAACCTCAAGCGTCCGCACCAAATTGCTGATGCGAGCAAGGTCGCGATTGCCGCAGGTGGGCGGCTCTTGCTCGAAGGCCATACTGAAAACATTGGGAGCTTGTGCCTGACGAATTACGCGGGTGACACGTTGTCTGCACTGGTCAGCACGGACGGTTCGACACTGTCGGTGAGGGAGGGTGTCACGGCGGAAAACGCTTCGCCGAGCGTGACACCATTCGTCGGCGGGAAGCTCGGCTTGGCAGCGGGCAGCCACGTCATTCACACGGTTGGCAGCGCGACACACGCACTGAATATCCAGTCCCTCGTTAGCGGTGACGGAGGGATTACGAAGACTGGCGGTGCGGGACTCATTCTTGGCGGCAACAACAGCTTTGCAGGCGACGCCGTCATTCAAGAAGACCGAGTGGATGTGAACCACGCCAATGCCCTGGGTGCTCCAAGCGGCGCGGCGATTCTCGATGGCGGTGAGTTGTATGTGAACGGCGTGGCCGTCGGTAACAAGACGCTCATCGCGGAACGCAGTACGATCCGGGTTCCGGAAGTGAACGCGCTGCTCAACGTTGTCGGCGTTTCATCGTGGGCGGGACCAATCATTCTCAACACCAATCTGACCGTGGCCGGAGGCAACATGACGTTGTCCGCCGCGATCAGTGGCGCGGGCGGACTTCGTTTTCTGTTCAACGACCGCGCGCAACTCGCTGGATCGGAAGCGAACACTTACACCGGCGACACCTGGGCCGATGGCGGCCTGCTGGAACTGAACAAGGCATCGGGCGTCACAGCATTTCGCGGACGACTGATTGTGAACGCCGGCAGTGGCGCGCCGGACGAAGTGCGCTGGCTCCAGGATTTTCAATGCATCGGCGCGGACGTTACATTGTTTCCCGGCGCGCTGGTAAACCTGAACAATCGTCGCGACGAGTTCGGTCCCGTCACGTTCAACGCCGGCACCATCGCCACGGGCACGGGTGAAATCGGCATCTACGGATTAGTCACGGTGAATCCTTCCATCGACTCCGCATTCATTACAGGCCGGCTCGGCTTACCGGGTGGCATCCGTGAGTATCGCGTGAGCGACGGCAGCCCGTTCCCGGACTTGCGGATCGACGCGACGATCGTTGGACCGGGAGGCTTGCGAAAGACTGGCATTGGTCAAATGTGGCTGGCCGCCGCGAACACTTACGGAGGCCTGACCATCGTGGCGGAAGGCGCTCTTTCCGTGCTCGACCCGAATGGACTCGGCGCGCCCGCCACGGGCACCACGGTGAACGAGGGCGGAACGCTGGAGGTCAATTTCATCGGCTCCATGCCTGAGCCTCTGGCCATTCGCGGCGCGGGTTTGGCTGGCCAAGGCTCGTTGGGAGTGTTCGGCAACGTCACCTTGCGCACGCCTTTTCCATCCATTTACGCCGCCATTGATTTGACGACTCACGCAGCCATCGGAGTTGCGCCTGATAGCCAGTTGACCGTGGACGGCACCGTCAGCGGCATCGGCAACCTGACGAAGGCTGGCCCCGGCACGCTGTGGTTCGGCGGCAACGATCACAACACTTACAGCGGAGAAACCTTTATCAACGAGGGGCGGTTCATCATGGGCAAGCCGTCCGGCGCCACCGCTGTGCCTGGCCCGTTGAACATCGGCAGCCCCGCCGGCCTCAGCGCGCTGGCGGGAAACGTGGCCAGCTACCAGGTCATCGGAAACATTTTCGTCAACCGCGGCGGCCTGTTGAATCTCAATGGCCAGGCCGAGAACGTGGATCATCTCTGGCTCTCGGAAGGGGGCGACGTGCAGACGACTACTGGTGTCCTCTTCCTGAAGAGCGGCGGTTCCATCCAGGTGGTTCCTGGGGCGGTCGGCGATCCCGCCACCATCTCCGGCAATCTGGACATGGACGCCGGCGCTCACGTCATCAATGTGGGGGCAAGCACTGCGCTGTCGGGACCGAACCTCGAAATCACCGCGCTGATTTCCAGCAGCGTCGGCGCGATCACCTTGCAGAAGAACGGCCCCGGCACGCTGCGCTTCGCGGCCAACAACACCTATAGCGGCACGACCATCGTGAACGAAGGCGTGCTGCGTGTAGACGGCTGGCAGCAACAAGGCGCCGTTCGAGTCAACGCGGCCGGGACGCTTCAAGGCGTCGGTGTGGTCGGCAACATCACATTTTCCGGCAACGGCGGCGTGGTGGCGCCTGGTGCCAGCCCCGGGGTGCTGGGTTGCAACAGCTTCAGCTTCGGTTCGTCGGGAGGCGGCATTTTAGAAATCGAATTGAACGGCGCATCGCCAGGCAGTGGCCATGACCAACTGACGGTGGGCGGCATCGGCCAGATTGATTTGTCCGGAATCACGCTGCGCGCCAAGCCCGGCTTCATCGCCGCTACGAACCAGCAATTCGTGATCATCAACAATTTCGGAAACCCCGCGGTGCAGGGCGCGTTCAACGGCCTTCCTGAAAACGCGAGTCTCACGCTCGGCGACCAACTCTTCCGCATCAGTTACATCGGCGGCGACGGCAACGATGTAATGCTCACGAAGATCGGCGATGTGTTCCGCCCGCGATTGTGGATTGAACGCATCGCACCCGCGTCCGTGCGCCTGCTTTGGCCCACGAACGACTTGGTGTTCACGCTTCAGTTCACCACGAACTCGAGCGGAACGAATTTCACTGGCTGGAGTGTGGTTCCCGAAGCGCCGGTGCTTTCAGGCACGAACCGCGTCGTGACGAACAGCAGCAGCGGGGCGCACAAGCTCTATCGATTGCTCAAGCCGTGAACCTCGCCCAGAGCGAGCTGTTGAAGTGTTGAAGATCAGGCCGCCGCTTTGTCGCTCTTGCGGCGGAGCATTGGCTTGGCTTCACCGCGCACGACGGCGGCGGTGATCTTGATGGCGTCCACGTCGTCGCGGCTGGGGACTTCGTACATGATGTCGAGCATCAATTTTTCGATCAGGCTGCGCAGGGCGCGGGCGCCGGTGCCCTTCGTGACCGCGAGCGAGGCGAGTGCGCGCAAGGCATCGTCGGAGAATTCCAACTCCACATCTTCGAGCGCCATCAGCTTGGCGTACTGCTTGGTCAGCGAATTGCGCGGCTCCGTGAGAATCTGGACCAGTTGGTCCTCCGTGAGTTGTTCCAGCACGGTAACCATCGGGAGGCGGCCGATGAATTCAGGAATAAAACCGTAGGTGATGAGATCTTCGGGCTCGACGTGCTGAAGGATTTCATCACGGTCGAAATCCGCCACGCGCTGTCCGTGCTCAACGGCACCGAAACCCATCACACGATTGCCGAGGCGACGTTGAATGATCTTCTCGAGACCGACGAAAGCGCCGCCGCAGATGAAAAGAATGCCACTGGTGTTGACGCGAATGTATTCCTGCTGCGGATGCTTGCGCCCGCCTTGCGGCGGCACGTTGCAGATGGTGCCTTCGAGAATTTTCAGCAGCGCCTGCTGCACGCCTTCACCGCTCACGTCGCGCGTGATGGAAACGTTCTCCGTCTTGCGCGCGATCTTGTCGATCTCATCGATGTAAACGATGCCGCGCTGGGCGCGCTTCACGTCGTAATCGGAATTCTGGAGCAACCGCAGGACAATGTTCTCCACGTCTTCGCCGACGTAGCCCGCTTCTGTGAGCGTCGTCGCGTCGGCGATGGCAAAGGGCACATCGAGAATGCGCGCCAGCGTCCGAGCCATCAAAGTCTTGCCCGAACCGGTGTTGCCGATGAGAAGGATGTTGCTCTTCTCCAGCTCGACCTCGCCCTCGCGTTGTCCCTTGAGTTCGTCGCCGCCCTTGGACTGTGCCGGCTCGTGCAGCACGCGCTTGTAGTGATTGTGGACCGCGACGGCCAAGGTCTTCTTCGCCTGCTCCTGCCCGATGCAGTACTTGTCGAGGTAGTTCTTGATCTCGACCGGCTTGGGAACCGAACTGATGAGCGCGGGCTTTTTGGACTCGACGGCGGCCAGTTCCTTATCGAGGACGCTTTTGCAGAGGATGACGCAATTGTCGCAGATATAGACGCCCGGACCTTGGATGAGTTTCTTCACTTCCGCGTGGGATTTCCCGCAGAAGCTGCAGAGCGTGATGTTCGTTGGCCGCGCCATCCCCGAAACCTTACGCGATGACCGACGTGCGGTCAGGCAAATTCGGCATCTCTTTGCGGGACACCACGACTTCGTCCACGATGCCAAAAGCCTTGGCCTCTTCCGGGCTCATGAAATTGTCGCGATCACAGGCTTTATCCACCACATCGATGGGCTGGCCGGTGTGCTTGGCGAGAATGTTGTTTAAGCGCTGTTTCAACTTGAGCATGTACTTCACGCGAATCTCCACATCGGTGGCTTGGCCTTCTGCGCCGCCGAGCACTTGGTGAATCATGATGTTCGCATTCGGCAGTGCGTAACGCTTCTTCTTCGCGCCACCCGCCAGCAACACCGCTCCCATGCTGGCCGCCTGGCCGATGCAGTAGGTATTCACGTCGCAAGTCATGAATTGCATCGTGTCGTAAATCGCCAGTCCGGCCGTGACGCTGCCGCCGGGCGAATTGATGTAGAGATGGATGTCCTTCTTCGGATCGCTCATCTGGAGGAACAAGAGCTGCGCGATAATGACATTTGCCACCATGTCGTCGATGGGCGTGCCGAGGAACACGATGCGGTCCACCAGCAGCCGCGAGTAAATGTCGTAGCCACGCTCGCCGCGTCCGGTCTGTTCGATGACGTGAGGGATTAAGAAATTTTGCATATTCAGTTCTTGCGAAAAGTCGTCGGGCGCAACCTAGCGAAGGGCCATGGGTGCGTCAAGGAACGGGGAACCGCGGTAGTGTCTGCCAAATGCAGACACTACCGGAACCGCAGATCCCAATTCCCGGTTTCAAGTTGCGAAACCTTTTTCGATCGGCGCTCGATTGCTCATGGTGAGTCGCTTCGACTCCGCGCACGGCACGCCGCCCGATGCGCACAGTCGCTCGTGAAAGGGACTTTGTGAAAAAAATCACAAAACGGCTTGCCGCAAAAAAAGTCGATGGGTACGTTGCGCGCACGGAGGCGATTGGACTCCAGCGCGTATGCAACAAACCGGCACAACCACTGAGTTCGGATACAACTCGAAGATCGAGGGCGATGTGGTCGTCACTCGCGTCGATGCGGCGCTGAATTGGTTCCGCAAAAATTCCCTCTGGCCGATGCCGATGGGTCTGGCGTGTTGCGCAATTGAGTTGATGGCAGCAGGTGCGAGCCGTTTCGACATTGCGCGCTTCGGTTCGGAGGTCATGCGCTTCTCCCCACGCCAGTCGGACGTGATGATTGTTGCCGGAACGGTCACTTACAAGATGGCGCTGGCGGTGAAGCGGATTTACGACCAGATGCCGGAGCCGAAGTGGGTCATCGCGATGGGCGCGTGTGCTTCGACGGGCGGCATGTATCGCAGCTACGCGGTGCTGCAAGGCGTGGACAATATCATTCCCGTGGATGTTTACGTGGCGGGGTGTCCGCCGCGGCCGGAAGCCCTGCTGGATGCGCTGATTAAACTGCAGGCGAAGGTCGGAAACGAATCGGTGCTCGGGCTGAAGCACAAGGCGGCGTGACCAAAAATCAAAACCACAGATGGACACAGATGGACACAGATTAGCAGAGGCGAGTTCCGATTTTTTTCGTATCTGCGTTCATCCGCGTCCATCTGCGGTTGCACTTCTTCCTGAATCGTGAGCGCGCTGGAATTCGCGAATCAACTCAAGGCCAAGTTCGGCGATTTGTTGTCCGAGCCAAACGAGTTTCGCGGTGAAGTAACGCTGAAGGTGGCGGATGCGGAGTGCATCGCGGAGGTGTGCGAGTTCGCGAAGAACTCGCTCGGATTCAACATGCTGTTGGATATTTCGAGCATCGACAATTACGGCGAAGACCCGCGCTGGACGATTGTTTACGAGCTTTATCACATGGAGCAGAAGTCGCATCTGCGGCTAAAGACCGAGGTAAGCGAGGAGAAGTCAGAATTGCCGACAATCACGACGGTCTGGCGCACGGCGGATTGGCACGAGCGCGAGATTTACGACATGATGGGTGTGCGCTTCCGCGGGCATCCGGACTTGCGGCGCATCCTGATGTGGGATGGCTATCCTTACTTTCCGTTGCGCAAAGATTTTCCGCTCGCGGGCAAGCCGAGTGATTTGCCGGAGGTGGCTTTCACCAATCCCGCGCCGCTCGATGGCGGTCCGTTCGTCACCGTCCCCGGCGGCAAAGACGCGATGGCCCGTGAACCGCGCGTGCGCATTCCGCTGACCGAATCTGTCGCCACGATTTCGCGCCTCGAACGTCGCGATGACGTGAAGAAAGCGCATGAACCGGACGCGCCGCAACCGAACGAGGCGATGCGAAAACAATGAGCCTTGTCATCGACAGTGATGGTTTGGAAACTCGCATTCGCGAAGCCGCAAAGAGCGTCGCGACTATGCCTGACCTCAAATCCATTCCCGAAACTCCTTACTATTACGATGCCGCGGCGGAAGCGCGTTTAACTGACATCCAAGCCAAAGTTTTCGAGCTTCGCAAGTCAGGAAGGCTAACGCCGACAGTGCTGAAACGTCTGCAAGCGTACTTTCGGATCAAAGACATCTACAATTCGAACGCGATTGAAGGCAACCAACTCAACTATCAGGAAACTCGACTGGTGGTCGAACAAGGCCTGACAATTTCCGGTAAGCCGCTGAAGGACACGCTCGAAGCCAAGAGCTTGTCTCATGCACTCGACCTTTTTCAGTCGCTGGCCGATGCAAAAGCCGGACCCATTCGAGAAACAGATATTCGCAGCTTGCACGCTGCCGTGTTAAAGGGCGTCAACGACCGCGAAGCCGGTAAGTACCGAGAGGTTGAAGTTGCTATCACCGGTTCTCCGCACAAGCCACCCCGTCCCGAAGCTGTCGCTCCCGAAATGCAGAAGCTCTCTGTGTGGCTTCAGGCGAATACGGCAAGCGCATCACCGTTGAATCCCGTGATTGTGGCGACCGTTGTTCACACGTGGTTCGTTTACATCCATCCCTTTGCGGATGGTAATGGTCGAGTCGGTCGGTTGCTCCTCAATCTCTTGCTAATGCGTCATGGTTTCCCCATCGCCGTCATCACCCGAGAGGAGCGACTTCGGTATTACGAAGCCCTCAAGGAATCTGACCAAGGTGACTTGAGCGCACTCGTAGCGCTGGTTGCGGAATCTGTCGAAGAAAGTCTTGAAGAATATCTCAAAGCGGTGGAGCAGCAGCGTTCCGAACAGGAATGGGCCAGAAGTCTCGTATCAAGGTTCACTGAAACCGAACGCGTTCGCGCGCAGAACGAGCACAGCGTCTTTATCAGTGCGATGGAGTTGCTGAAAAATCAGTTCCGTCAGATTGCTGACTTACTAGGCACTGAAGCTCAGGGGTTGGCGCAATTCAGAATTCAGGATTACGGCAGCCTCGACTTCGAGAAGTTCCTCACATTGCGCGACGGACAGGCTGCGAAGATGACTTGGTTTTTTGGAATCCAAGTGCGAAGTGGCGTCCGAAAGATTCGCTACTTGTTTTGGTTTGGTTTTGCCTCGGAACGAATGCGTCCGCAACTGGGACCGAAGGCAGTGACCTTGCATGTCTCGGTTGCCGATTCAGATTCAAAGTACGAGCGCATTGACCTTTGTAGTCTACCCAGCTTGCCTGAGCTTTGTGAGGTAGGCTACGCCCCCGGCAACGAGCAGTTCGTTTGGAGGATTCGCAGTGGCCGAGTTGCCTCTGGCAAAATCGACACAATCGCGCGGTTATTCTTCGAGCAAATCGCGACACGACAGTTTTGATGGCCACCACGCAGGAAATTACTTTTCGTGACGCGCCTTCCCGGCTTGCGGCGGAGGACGCGAAGCGTGGCGTCGAAGCGCCGGAGCCGCAGGACGAAACCGGCGACATGCAGGGTGAGAAGATGGTTCTCAACATGGGGCCGTCGCACCCGTCCACGCACGGTGTGTTGCGCATCATCCTGGAGATGGATGGCGAGATCATCACGAAGGCGATTCCGGACGTCGGCTACCTGCATCGCGGCGACGAGAAGATCGCAGAGAACATGACTTACACCCAGTTCATCCCTTACACGGATCGACTGGATTATCTCGCGCCGCTCGCGAACAACGTCGCTTACGCGCTCGCGGTCGAGAAGTTGATGGGCATCGACACGAAGCTCACGCCGCGTTGCCAATACATCCGCGTCATCTGCTGCGAACTGGCACGCGTCTCGGCGCATTTGCTTGGGCTGGGCGCTTACGCGATGGACGTGGGTGCGTTGACCGTGTTCATGCACACGTTCACGCAGCGCGAAAAGCTCTACAATCTTTTCGAAGCGCTGACCGGCGCGCGGTTCACCACGAGTTACACGCGCATCGGCGGTGTGTCGCGCGACACACCGAAGGGCTGGGTCGCAGCGGTGCGGAAATTTTGCAACGAAGTAGCAGTGAACTTCGATGAGTCGGAGACGTTGCTCACGCGCAATCGCATCTTCGTGGACCGGACGAAGGATGTCGGAATTATTTCAAAGGAGGACGCGATTGATTACGGGCTGACGGGGCCGAATCTGCGCGGCTGCGGCGTGGATTACGACGTGCGCAAAGCACATCCGTATCTCGTTTACAAGGACCTCGAGTTCGATGTGCCGATTGGCTCGGTCGGCGATTGCTACGACCGCTACCTCGTGCGCATGGAAGAAATGCGCCAGAGCGTTCGCATCGTGCGCCAATGCCTCGACCGCATTCCCGGAGGCGCGGACAACGAAGGCAAAGAGCCGGTGAACATCGCTGACGGCAAAATCACTTTGCCGTCGAAGAACAAAGTGCTCACGAGCATGGAGGAACTGATCCATCAGTTCATCAACGTGACGCAGGGCGTGAACGCGCCGGTCGGCGAAGTTTATTTCGGCGCGGAAAATCCGAAGGGCGAGTTGGGCTTCTACATCAACTCACGCGGCGGCGGCACGCCGTATCGATTGAAGATTCGCGCGCCATCGTTCGTGAACCTGAGCATCCTGCCGCACACGCTGCCGGGCCACATGATGAGCGACGTGGTGAGCATCCTCGGCTCGTTTGATTTCGTGATGGGAGAGTGTGATCGATGAGCGCCGAGACTTACGAACCCATCCCGAACGAGTTGCGGAGCGATCCGACGTGGAAGCCCACGCCCGCGCTCGACGCGGAAGTCGCGGAATTGCTCACGCATTACCCGCAAGGCCAGGAGCGCAGCGCGTCGTTGATGGTGCTGCACGCAGTGCAGGAATCGCATGGCTGGATTCCGCAGGAAGCGGTCGAGTGGACGGCGAAGAAGCTCAGCCTGTCGCCCATCAACATCTACGAGATCGTCACGTTTTACCCGATGCTCCGCCGCGAGCCGTTCGGGAAATTTCATTTGAAGGTTTGCCGCACGTTGAGCTGCGCGCTCGGCGGTTCCGGTGAACTGCACAAACATTTCTGCCAGCGCCTGGGACTGGATGTCCACGCGCACGGTCCGCAGACAACGAAGGACGGTAAATACACGGTCGAGTTTGTCGAATGCCTCGCGAGCTGCGGCACCGCCCCGGTGATGATGTGCAACGACGATTTTTATGAAGGAGTTTCGAACGCAATAGCCGACGAGATCCTCGACAAATGCAAATGAAGCTACGCCGTTGCACTGTAGTGGTTCTATTGTGTGCCAGCCTGTTCGTCACCGCCGCGCTGAACGGATGTGCTCGCGTCGATCCGCTACGCGGCTTCATCGGTTCATATCGAAACTACACAACGATCAGCGGCACGATTCAAGAGGGGCGCTATACCTCGCCACAAACAAACTTTTCGTGTCGAGTTCCTGATTTGATGAAGCCAGGAGCGGTCATTAAGGATGACGTAAACAAAAAGGAGGGCGCCGGTATTGTTGCCTTCGGTGATGACATGGGCCTGCGATTCGCTGTGCGTTGGTTCGAGATATCGCCTGACGGAAGATCTTTCTCCGATCCAGTGCTGCTCAAAGGAATCGCCGAATTTATGGAGGCTGAGGATCGCAAGAGTCTTCCTAAAGCAATCATTGAACCGGCCAAGTCCGTTGACTCAGGCACGACCAAGCAGCCAGCGCTGTTCTACATCGCGACGGGAGAAGTTCCGGGCGTAAAAGTGTGGATTCCGCCGGCGCAACGCGAATCCGTGACGAAAGAGATGATAACACCGCGCGTATTTCGGGGTCATCTGCTCCTTCACCGGGGGAATTGGGTCTATGCGATAACAACTCAGTGCGAAGACAAATTCGGAGCTGATAAGAAAAAGACATTGGAGAAACAGGAGAGACGATTGCGGTCTGAGATTGAGAAGCTTCTTGAAGGAATTGAATTCAAGTGAAAACCACGCTCAAAGATTGGCCCAGGGTTTATCGCAAGCTGAAGGGAATGCGCGGCTTTAGCGACGAAGACCTCGTCCGTTTGCCGAAAGCTTTGGCTGCGACGCCGCAGGAGCGATGGGAATTGAATGAAAAGAAGTTGAAAGAGCTTGGATTTTTGGGACGCGGAATTGAAGGCAAGCGCGCGTTTGACCGGTACGTGAAGAAGCATGGAGTTCCAACATGGGTTTGAACAGAGAAACGAAAATGATTTGGTTGCCCGACATGGATTTGAACCATGACAAACAGATTCAGAGTCTGCTGTGCTACCGTTACACCATCGGGCAGTGCGAAAGCGGCGTGAAGGTATCGCCTTTGTTTATCGAGTCAAGCTGCTGAAATATGCCCGAGCAATACCGCCTCATCCTGAAGAACATCGACGCGCCGGGCTACTCGAACGACCTCGAGTGTTACCTGCGGCTCGGCGGTTACGAGGCTTTGAAGAAGGCGCTGGCACTGCCGCCAAAGGATTTGCCGGACGGCAAGAAATTGTCCGCTCAAGAGCAGTTGCGCGATGACGTAAAGGCGTCCGGCCTGCGGGGACGCGGCGGCGCCGGTTTCTCGGCGGGGCTGAAGTGGAGTTTTGTGGACCGGCGCAGCGGCAAGCCGATTTACCTCATCTGCAACGCTGATGAGTCGGAACCGGGCACGTTCAAGGATCGGCAGATCATTCACAAAGACCCGCACCAGTTGATTGAGGGCATGATCATCTCGTGCTTCGCGAACGACGTGAAGCTCGCCTACATCTACATCCGCGGCGAGATGCCGGAGGGCGCGCGCATTTTGAATCGCGCGTTGAAGGAGGCGCGCGCGAAAGGTTTTCTCGGGAAGAACATTCTCGGCAGCGGCTACGATTTGGAAATTCACGTCCATCGCGGCGCGGGCGCTTACATTTGCGGCGAAGAGACTGGACTGATTGAGTCGCTCGAAGGCAAGCGGCCGTATCCGCGCATCAAACCGCCATATTTCCCGGCCATCCTTGGTCTCTGGATGTGTCCGACGATCGTGAATAACGTCGAGACCCTCTGCGACGTGAAGCACATCGTCGAGATGGGTGCGGGCGCGTTCGCGAAGCTCGGCACGCCGAATAACACTGGCACGCGCATCGTGAGCCTCAGCGGACAGGTGAAGAAGCCGGGCTATTACGAAATCGAGGTCGGCAAGGTCACGATTGGTGAATTGATTTTCCACGAGAACTTCGGCGGTGGCCTCCGCGACGGGCAAAAGTTGAAGGCCGTCATTCCCGGCGGTTCCTCCGCAAAAGTTTTCAAAGCGGGCGAGAAGTTCAAAATCAAACGCAAGAACCCCGACGGCAGCATGGGCGAAGTCGAGATAGACATGCTCGACATCCCGTACGATTTCGACACGCTCAGCGCTGCCGGCTCGATGTCCGGCTCCAGTGCGATCATCATCATGGATGACTCGGTGGACATCGTCGAAGCGCTCGCGAACCTCAGCGAATTCTACGCGCATGAGAGCTGCGGCCAATGCACTCCATGCCGCGAAGGCTCGCTCTGGATGAGCAAGGCGCTGCATCGCCTCACGCACGGCGAAGGCCGCAAGAGCGACGCGGATTATTTGCTCGGCATCGCGAACAACATTCCCGGTGGCCGCACCATTTGCGCTTTCGGCGAAGCCTGCTCGTGGCCGGTGCAAAGTTTCGTCGGCAAATTCAAGGATGAGTTCGTTGCCAAAGGCGCGGAAGCTGAGGCGCGCCGCGGCGGAGCGGGTCCAACACACGATTTGAAGATCGCGGCGAGTCCGCAGCATTAACATGTCGAACGCAGCGACCATTGAAGCAAAGCCAGCCGCGCCAGCCGTTGAAACCATGACCGTGAAGGTGGATGGCAAGGCCGTTGTCGTGCCGAAGACGACGCCCGACCCGATCACGGGCAAGCCGATTCAGACCACGATGATCCAGGCGTGCGCGCTCGCAACAATCGACGTGCCGCATTACTGTTATCACCCGAAGCTGCCGGTCGCGGGCAATTGCCGCATGTGCCTCGTCGAGTTCGGCACGCCCGCGATGGGGCCGGATCGGAAGCCGATTCTGAACGAGGACGGCACGCCGAAGATCGCAAAATCGCCGCGGCCCGCCATCGCGTGTGCCACGCCGATCTCGCCGGGCATGGAGATTTACACGGCCACGCCGGGCGTGAAGCAGATGCGCGAGGGCGTGCTCGAATCGTTGCTCATCAATCATCCCCTCGACTGCCCGATTTGCGATCAGGCCGGCGAGTGCAAGCTCCAGGAATACTCGGTCGATTACGGCCAGTCGCAGAGCCGCTTCGTTGAGGCCAAGGTTCACAAGCCCAAGCGCGTTGATCTCGGCCCGCGCATCGTGCTCGACGCTGAGCGTTGCGTTCTTTGCACGCGCTGCATTCGCTTTACGAAAGACGTCGCGGGCGACGACGCGCTCGGCATCGTGAACCGCGGCAGCTACAGCACGATCTCGGGATTCCCCGGCAAGCCGTTCGATAACAACTACACGCTCAACACCGTGGACATCTGTCCCGTAGGCGCGCTCACGTCGAAGGATTTTCGTTTCAAGATGCGCGTCTGGTTCCTGAAGGAAACGAAGAGCATCTGCACGAGCTGCGGCACGGGCTGCAACATCGTCATCGGGTCGCGCGAGGAACGCGTCCATCGCTACGAACCGCGTGAGAACGACGCGGTAAACTCGACCTGGATGTGCGACTACGGCCGGCTCAACTACAAGTGGATCGGCAGCGAGAAGCGGCTCACCGAAGTGCGCATCGGCAAGAACACGAGCACGTGGCCGCAGGCGTTGCGCGAGATTTCCGAGAAGCTGCAACGCGCACCCGTCGGCTCAGTTGCGATCGTCGCATCGGCGCGGCAAACGAACGAAGAACTGTTCCTGCTCAAAAAGCTCGCGACGAAGTTCAACGCGCTGACTGATTGCGTTCCGCGCATTGCGGAAGGCGACAAACTCCTGCTCAACGCTGACCGTAATCCGAACACGACCGGTTCGAGGCTGATTGGAATTTCATTCACCGAAACCGGCATCAACCTGCTGAAGATCGCGGACGGCATTCGCGCCGGTAAAATCAAAACGCTCATCGTCTTCGGCGAAGACGTAACGAAGCATGGCATCGGCGCGAATCTCCTGGCGAAGCTCGACACGCTCATTGTCAGCGACATTTTGCCGAACAAGACGACCGAAGCGGCGCACTACCTCTTGCCTGGCTGCGCGCACGCCGAGAAGCGCGGCTCGTTCACGAACGTGAAAGGCCGCGTGCAGCGGTTCCTGAAAGCCGTCGAGCCGCGCGGCGATGCGCGATCCGAGTGGGAGTTCCTGCACGAACTGGTTCACAACGTCACCGGCCAGAACGGCTTCGTGAGCATCGAAGGCTTGTTCAACCAAATGGCGAACGAAGTCCCGGCTTTCAATGGGCTGACTTGGGCTTCACTCGGGGACACTGGTGTGACTGTGCAGATATGAATCTGATTAACCGCAGAGACGCAGAGGCGCAGAGGAAGAGTGGGACTCGTGTAGCTGGTCTCTCCAACTTCTTTGCTCTGCGCCTCTGCGCCTCTGCGGTTTAACACGAATGGACTGGAACTTTGTCATCTGGAGCCTGGTGAAGATCATTGCGGTGATCTTTCTCGCGGTCATGCCCATCGTCGCCTACGCGGTGCTGGCGGAGCGCAAGATCTCCGCGTGGATTCAGGATCGTGTCGGCCCGAACCGCACGGCACCGCCGCTGCTCGCGAAGATTCCGATCATCGGTCCGTTCCTCATCAGCCTCGGCATTTTTCAGCCCATCGCTGACGGATTGAAGTTCATCCTCAAGGAAGACTTCACGCCCGCACACGTGCGCAAAGTTTATTTCTCGCTGGCCCCAGCTATCGCGATGATTCCGGCGCTGATGACGGTGGCGGTGATTCCTTTTGGTTCGAACCTAGGCGAGCAGGCAATGGTCATCGCAAATCTGGACGTCGGCGTCCTCTACACGTTCGGCATTGTCTCGCTCTCTGTTTATGGAATCGTGCTGGCAGGCTACGCCAGCAACTCCAAGTATCCGTTCCTCGGCGGTATCCGCTCCAGCGCCCAGATGGTTTCGTACGAAATCTCGATGGGTATGTCGGTCATCCCCATCTTCATGATCGTCGGCAATCTGAACCTGAGCGAAGTCATTCGTTACCAGGCGGAGCACGGCTGGATGATTCTCTACGCGCCGCTGTCATTCGTGATTTTCCTTGTGGCTGCGTTTGCGGAAACGAACCGCCTGCCCTTCGACTTGCCGGAATCAGAGACCGAACTCGTCGGTGGTTATCACACCGAATACAGCTCAATGCGCTTCGGCCTGTTCTTCATGGGCGAATATGCGGCGATGGTCGCAGTCTCCGCGATGATGGTCGTGCTCTTCTTCGGCGGCTGGACGCTGCCGTTCGGCGGCCTCGACCAACCCGCGGAGAGTATCGGCATGGGCATTGCGCACATCGGGATTTTTGTCGGCAAGCTGCTTTGCTTCATGGGACTCATTATCTGGGTGCGTTGGATGTTGCCGCGCTTCCGCTACGACCAATTGATGGACCTCGGCTGGCGCCGCTTCATCCCGCTCGCGCTGCTAAATATTCTTATCACCGCTATCGTGCTGTGGTTCACCACCAAATGATTGTTCCGCGCAAAAAATTGAACTTCTGGGAGCGCCTGTATCTGCCGGCCATCGCGGGCGGGTTCAAGGTGACCTCGAAGCATTTCGTGAACACTTTCTTCCGTGGCAACACCGCGGCGAAGGAAACGTCCGACGGCTTCTATCCTGAGCATAAATGGGTCGTGGGCGAAGGCTATCGCGGCGCGCCTTACCTCGTGAAGGATCAGGAAGGAAACACCAAGTGCGTCTCGTGCCAGCTTTGCGAATTCGTTTGTCCGCCGAAGGCCATTCGCATCACGCCGCCCGGCCCGAGCGGTGAAATGGCCGACCGTCCGAACGCGGAGAAGATGCCGAAGGAATTCGAGATCAATATGCTTCGCTGCATCTTCTGCGGCTTTTGCCAGGAAGTCTGCCCGGAGGAAGCGATCTTTCTGCAGAAGGACTACTCGCTGTCCGGCCTGACGCGGAAGGAAATGATTTACGACAAGGAGAAACTCCTCGCGCTGGGCGGCGTGTCGGGCGGCATCCAGAAGTGGAAAAACAAGGCCGAAGAAGCGGAGGAACAGGAGTCCTTCCCGGTGAAGCCATAGGGTTACTGCACAACGCACATGCAGGACATTTTCTTCTACCTCTTCGCTGCGCTGACGCTGCTCTGCGGCTTCCTCGTCGTCGCGAACCCATTCAGCCGCAGCCCGGTCACGAGCGCGATGTTCCTCGTCGTCATGATGGCGTGCTTGGCGGGACTATTCGTGACGCTGCACGCGTTCTTCATCGCGGCGGTGCAAATCCTCGTTTACGCGGGCGCGGTCATGGTGCTGTTCCTGTTCGTCATCATGCTGCTCGACTTAAAGGAGGAAGAACGGCGCAAACTCAACGCCTTCGGGATTGGGGCCGGCATCGTCGCGGTCGGCAGCATCGCGGCGATTTTGGTGAAAACAATCTGGTTCTCCGGCGTGGGCGCGAACAAGCAGCCGATGATTGAAGGCGCAACTAAGAATCTCGGCACAGAGCTGTTCACGAATTACTTGCTGCCGTTTGAAATTGTTTCCGTGCTGCTGCTCGTCGCGATGGTCGGCGTCATTCTGCTGAGCAAGAAGGAGTTGAAATGATGCACGTCGGACTCGAACATTATCTCATCGTCAGCACGCTGCTGTTTTGCCTCGGCGTGCTCGGCGTCATCCTGCGGCGCAACCTGCTCGTGATGTACATGGGCCTCGAGCTGATGCTCAACGCCGCGAACCTTGCGCTCGTCTCTTTCTCACGTTTCAACAACAACTTGAACGGCCAGATCATGGTCTTCTTCATCATCACGGTGGCGGCGGCGGAAGTGGCGGTCGGCCTCGCGCTGATTGTCGCGCTTTATCGCAAGCGACAATCCGCCCACGTGGAAGACTTGACGTCGATGAAACTGTGATGCGCAAAAGATTCCTTAACCGCAGAGACGCAGAGAGACTCCGCGGTTTAGACAACTCATGACCGAGAACCTTGCCTGGATTGTTCTGTTGCTGCCGCTCGCCGCGGCGGTGGTCATCACGCTTTTCACGCAGCGCGCGAAGAACGCTAGCGCGCTCATTTCGATTGGAGCTGTGGTCACGTCATTCGTTTGCAGCCTCGTTCTCTTTCTCACGTTGCACGGAGCCGCGTCCGCTGAAGCCTCTGCCTGGAACTGGCTCTCCGTCGGCATGCCCGGTGGCGAGCAACTGAAGATCGACATCGGCCTGCGCCTCGATGTGCTCAGTCTGGTCATGCTCCTCGTAGTCACCGGCGTGGGCGGACTCATCCACATTTATTCCTACGGCTACATGCATGGCGATCCCGGTTTCTCGCGCTTCTTCGCATGCCTGAGCTTGTTCACGTTCTCGATGCTCGGCATCGTGCTCGCGAACAACTTCGTGATGATGTTCATCTTCTGGGAACTCGTCGGAGTTTCCAGCTATCTGCTGATTGGCTTCTGGTACGAGAAACCCTCTGCAGGCGATGCCGCGAAGAAGGCGTTCATTACGAACCGCCTCGGCGACTTTGGTTTCCTGCTCGGAATCATCATGCTCTGGGCGGCGACGAACGGCCTCGTGAATTTCGACGCGTTGAAGCTGAAGCTTGGCAATAACCCAGAACAGCTCGGCCAATGGGTGAACGTCATCGGCCTGCTCATTTTCTGCGGTGCCGTCGGCAAGTCCGCGCAATTCCCGCTGCACGTTTGGCTGCCTGACGCGATGGAGGGACCCACGCCCGTCTCCGCGCTCATCCACGCCGCCACGATGGTGGCCGCCGGCGTTTACATGCTTTGCCGCGTGTTCTTCATCTTTGGATCCAGTACCGTTTGGCCCGACGCGCTCTCGTTCATGAACGGCTGGAAGGCGCTCGATGTCATCGCTTGGATTGGCGGATTCACCGCATTGCTCGCCGCACTCATCGCGGTGCAACAAAACGACATCAAGCGCATCCTCGCCTACTCCACGCTTTCGCAACTCGGCTACATGGTGATGTCCGTCGGTCTCGGTGGACCTACGCCCGCGATGTTTCACCTCACGACGCACGCGTTTTTCAAAGCCCTGCTCTTCCTCGGTGCCGGTTCCGTGATTCACGCGATGCATCACGAGCAGGACATCTGGAAGATGGGCGCGCTCCGTCACAAATTGCCGACAACCTGGAAAACGTTCCTAATCGGCACGCTCGCGCTGGCGGGCATCTGGCCGCTGGCTGGTTTCTACTCGAAGGACTCCATTCTCGCGCAAGCTGCCGAGCACAAACCGATTCTCTTCGCCGTCGCCGTATTCATCGCTGCGCTCACGGCATTCTACATGTTTCGACTGCTCTTCGTGGTTTTCTTCGGCCCGGCCAAGAGCGATGACGCCGAGCACGCACACGAATCGCCGAAGGTGATGACCACGCCGCTCGTCATCCTCGCTGTGTTCTCCGCCATCGGCGGTTTTATCGGCATCGATGTCTTCGTCGGCAAAATGTTTCCGCACGGCGAAGCACATCACGGAGGCTCGATTGAATCCATCCTGCAACCGTTCGGCCACAACCTGCTCGCCGCGATGTTCGGCATTCTCGCCGCGCTCGTGGGAATCAGCCTCGCCGCGACGTTGTATTGGAACGCGACCAAAGACCCGCTGGCCGTGAAACTCGGCTGGCTCTCGCGTGCCATGCGCAACCGTTTCTACTTCGACGAACTTTACTCGTGGCTCATCGCCATCACCCACGAAGCGCTCTCGAAACTCGCGGATTGGATCGACCGCTGGATCATCGGCGGTTTGATCGTTCGTGGCACCCACGGCACGACCGAGATTTTCGGTCGGGCGCTGCGTATGGTGCAAACCGGCAATCTTCAAACTTACGCCTTCTTCTTCGCCCTCGGCGTGGCGCTGGTGTTGTTCTTTGTTTTGAAATGAAATTAAACCGCAGAGACCCAGAGACGCAGAGAACGCAGACGGGCCGAGGCTCTGTGAGCCGCAGCACGCTCGATCAGTCAGAATTGCTGCGGGTCACAGACCCGCGCTCCGATGCCAAAGGTTCGTTGCTGAAATTCTCTGCTCTGCGCCTCTGCGCCTCTGCGGTGAAATAAAGATGTCGCTCCTCACTTCCATCATTCTGGTTCCGTTCCTCGGCGCGCTGGTCGTAGCGTTGATTCCGCGCAACTACCGCTTCGTCATCCGCGTCGTGGCGCTCGCCAGCACGCTTGTCTCGATGTTGCTGGCCGTCGCGATGTTCGTGAAGTTCGACAGCGCAACGGCGGCTAACGGCTTCAAATTCGTGCAGCAGATCCCGTGGGTGCAATCGCTGGGCATCAGCTACTACGTCGGCGTGGACGGCATCAACGTCGGGTTGATCCTCATGGGTGCCATCGTCGCGTTTGCCACCGCATGCGTATCAAACCGCATCGAGACGCAAGTTAAAGAGTTTTACCTCCTGTTGCTCGTGATGGTCGGCGGCATTCTCGGCGCGTTCGCGTCGCTCGACTTGTTTTTCTTCTACTTCTTCCACGAACTCGCACTGGTGCCGACGTTCATCATGATTGGCGTGTGGGGACGCGGTGAGTTGAAGAACTACGCGACGTTCCAAATCACGCTCTACCTCAGCGTCGGCGCGCTTATCGCGCTCATCGGCTTGATCATTCTCTACATCAACTCAGCCGTCGGCGGACTGCCTGCGACGTTCGACATCGTCGAGATGACACGCCGCTTCAAAGCTGTTCCGATGGCGCTCGGTGCGCAGAAGCTCATCTTCCCGCTACTGTTGTTCGGCTTCGGCATCCTTGTCTCGCTCTGGCCATTCCACACGTGGGCGCCGCTCGGCTACGGCTCCGCGCCCGCCGCGACCTCGATGCTGCACGCGGGCGTGCTCAAGAAGTTTGGTCTCTACGGCCTGATTCGCATCGCACTGCCGCTGGCACCGGAGGGCGCAAAACTCTGGCTGCACGTCATCACATGGCTCGCGCTCGGAAACATTCTTTACTGCGGCTGGGTCGCCATGCGGCAACGCGATTTCAATTTCCTCCTCGGCAATTCCAGCGTCGCGCACATGGGTTTCTGCTTCCTTGGAATCGCGAGCCTGAGTCTCATCGGCATCACCGGCACGGTGCTGGTAATGATCGCGCACGGCCTCCTCGCGGCGCTGAGCTTTGGCCTGAGCGGCTACTTGAACGAGCAGGCCGGCACGCTGGAAATCAGCAAGCTCGGTGGACTGCTTAAGAAGATGCCGTTCATCGGCACCGCGCTCATCATGGCCGCAATGGCCGGCTGCGGCTTGCCTGGCTTCGCGAATTTTCCTGGCGAATTGCTCACGCTCTTTGGCGCGTGGAAAACACTGCCAACGTTCGTGGTTGTGGCTGCGTGGGGCGCGCTCGTGGTCGGCGCGATTTACATGCTGCGCGCGGTGCGCAACATCCTGCACGGACCCGTTGCGGAAAACCTACCCGCGATCACCGATGCAAGCCTCTGGCGCAAAGTGCCGTTCGCGCTGCTGCTCGCGAGCCTGATTTTATTCGGTGTCGCGCCGCGTTTGCTCACCAGCAAGATTGAGCCGGCGGTGAAGGAGATTGTGGCGATGGCCAATGGCAAATCGCCGATAGCGGAAGCCCCGAAGCGCGCGGCCGTGAAATGATTTTGATGAACGCTTCTTTGATGAGTTTGGAAATCGCCGTCGTCCTGCTGGGTTTGGGCATCCTGCTGCTTGACCTGTGGATTGCGCCCGAGCACAAGCGCAAGCTCGGCTACTTCGCGGCGCTCGCCGTAGCCGTAGTGTTCGCTTGGAGTTTTAGATGCGACATGAGTTTTTCTGCGCGTGAGGGATTTTCGATGGTACAAATCACTCCTGAACTCGCCTTCAACAACAGTTACGTCCTCGACCCGCTCGCGTTGTTCTTCAAACGCTTTTTCCTGCTCGCCGCCGTGCTGGTGCTCATCATGGCTGCGGAGTTCGCCGACCGCATCGGGGCCGGCATTTCCGAATACTACTCGCTCATTCTCTTCGCCCTTTCGGGAATGATGTTCGCCTCGTCCGCCAACGACCTCACGATGCTGTTCGTCTCGCTCGAACTCATCACGGTGACGTTCTACGTGCTCACAAGTTTCCAGCGCAGTCGCGTGCAGTCACTCGAAGCGGGCGTGAAATACCTCGTCATCGGCGGGCTTTCGACTGGGTTCACGGTGTTCGGCATTGCCCTGGTTTCTGGCACGGCTACGACCACCATTGCGAACCAAGCGTTGAACGGAATGAACTTCAACGACCTCGCGCAGTACGTGAAATACATCGCTGAGCACAACGCGAAGTTTCCGCCGATTCTTCTGGCCGGACTCGCGCTCATCCTGGCGGGACTCGGATTCAAAATCGCAATGGTGCCCTTCCAAATCTGGGCGCCGGACGTGTATCAAGGTTCGCCGGCCCCCACGACCGCGTTCCTCGCCGTGGGTTCCAAGGCCGCTGGTATCGTGCTGCTGATGCGCGTTCTCTTCACCGCCGTGCCGGACGTGACGGCGCATTGGGAAAAACTCCTGATGGTGATCTCCGCGGTAACGATTCTTTACGGTAACCTGTGCGCCATTCCGCAGCGAAATCTCAAGCGCCTGCTCGGTTATTCCAGCATCGCGCACGCGGGTTATTTGCTCATGGGATTCGCGGCCCTGACGCGCGCTGGATCGACGGCAGTCGTTTATTACCTGAGCGGTTATCTTTTCACCGTCATCGCCGCGTTTACCGTCATCTCGATTGTCGCGCGCAAGAGTGATAGCGAAGATGTCACCACACTGGCCGGGCTGAATCGCCGTTCGCCATTCCTCGCCGCGGCCATGACGCTGGCGATGGTTTCGCTGGCGGGCATTCCGCCGCTGGCGGGGTTCTTCGGAAAATTCCTCTTGCTCAAGTCCGTGGTCGAGCAAGGCGCGCACTCCCAAGGCTACTACTGGCTCGCCGGCGTCGCAGTGATCGGCGTGGTGATTTCGCTCTACTATTACTTCGGCGTGGTGCGCGCGATTTATTGGTCGCCAGAAGCGCCCGATGTGTCGGCCATCCACGTATCGCTCCCGACGAGGCTCGCGCTGATCGTCTGCATGGCGGGAATTCTGTTCATCGGAATTTATCCGCAGCCGTTGCTCACGGTCGCGAATCGCGCGACTCAGCCTTTGAATGCACTGGACGGCCTGCCGGGTATCGTTGCGCAACGTTAGTCGAATTCGCGTCTTTGCCGGATCATTCCCACCAGAATGCCTTGCTGCGTTCCTTGTAGAGGTATTTCTCCAGATCGAATTGCAGCACCAGGCTGACGACGTGCGCGCCGCGATCACCATGTCGAATGGCGTCGATGCCGTAACCATAGTTGACCGCCGCCTTCCAGATTTCCGATTGCGACTGGTAACCAATTCCACCACCGACGCCCGAATGCCAGTCGCCGGGCTGCTTGAAACCGTGGAGATATTGGACGACTGCAGACGCCGCCATCACGTTCACGGACCAGCGTTTCTTTTCGTCGAGCGCCACGGCGTAACGGCCATTAAAGAGCAGAAAGCGCCGGGCCGTGATTTCCTGGTAATAATAACCCGGGATAACGAGCGGATATTCCGCCACGAGCGGCAGCACGCCGCCGAGCCGGTACGCGCTGAAACGATCCGCATCCACGCTGTCGCCACCGGTCATGCTGACGCTGAGATTGTCGCCGCGCTCGAAGGTGTAGGCGAGGTAAGCGAACGTGTAGAAGAGATGGGCCGATGAATTCACCTCGCGGTCGTTGTTGAATCCATAATGGCCGGAGCTGGCGCGGTTAAGCGACTCGGCCCAGACCGCCAGTTCCATGGCGACGCTGGGAAAGAGCACCGGCTCCTTGCCGCCGAGGCGCAAGCCCACGCGAAAGTTCGCGGATGCGCGGTCATCCGGCAGTTCGAAATTGCCCGCCGTGTCATCAGTATCCGCGTACGTCACATAATGAACGCCGGCGCGGGCGATGCCGAAGAGCGGGATGCGCTGTGCGGGATTAAAGCGATGATACAGGTTCACCGAAGTGCTGCCGCCGTAGCCATCAAAAGATTCCTTCGGCAAATATTTTCCCTGACGCACCTCGTTGAAACTGTCGGCAAAAGCGCCACCGGCCACGCCGATGCCGATATCCGTGTTCGGACCGAGCGCGTGGGAAATGCCGAGTTCGGAATCGAAGTAAACGGGGGCGATGGCCATGCGCAGGGTGAGATTGTCGCGCAGGAACTCCGGGCGGTTCAGATAATAAAACGCGTAGCCGGCAATGGGGGCGTGGCCTTTGAAGGAAGCGTTGTAGCCCATGTGCAGGAGCTGGCGCTTGTCCGGATCGATCTGCGAAAAGGCCGGGAGGCAAGTGATCCCCAGTCCCACGACAGCATTTAACATCCAGCGCCCCCAAATTGGCATGGCCCTTTGTAGCTTTGGTATTTCATTCACGCAAATGCTTTGGCGGATCGGCGCGGTTTGCGGGTTCCCTCCGAATGCCTGAAACAGAAACCGGCGCTTGACCCAGGCAGGCACCATCGCTATTTTCCGCGCTTTAATGACCGTTATTGTTCGACAAATTCTGCTGGAGGTCGTCGTCGTAGGCGACGCCGTGGCGCCTTGTCGAAGTTAGAAAGATTTCGACAACAACCCACGGCTGGAAACGGTCGTGGGTTTTTTGTTGCCCGCGCCGGGCAGCCGATTAAGAAAGAAGCATGAGCAAACAGTTACAAACCGCGGAACGGAAGAAGACGATGACCACCGTGCGCGCCGAAGTGGGCCGTGCGATGAAGGGTTGCGAAATCCTCGTCGAGGCGCTGGAGCGCGAAGGCGTGGAACACATCTTCGCTTATCCGGGCGGCGCGAGCATGGAACTGCACCAGGCGCTCACGAAGTCAAAGATTCGCACCATCCTTCCGCGCCACGAGCAGGGCGGATCGTTCGCAGCGGAAGGTTACGCGCGCGCGAGCGGCAAGGCTGGCGTGTGCATGGCCACCAGCGGTCCCGGCGCGACCAATCTCATCAGCGCCATCGCCGACGCTTACATGGATTCCATCCCGCTCGTCTCGGTCACTGGACAGGTGCCGCAGGCGATGATTGGCAAAGGCGCGTTTCAAGAGACCGATTTCTTCGGCATGACGCTGCCGATCGTGAAGCACAGCTATCTGATCACGGACATCAACGACATTCCGCGCATCGTCAAAGAAGCGTTCTATATCGCGACGAGTGGACGGCCCGGTCCGGTGGTGATCGATTTTCCGAAGAACATTCAGCAGCAGAAAGCGCAGCCGGTCTGGCCCAAGGAAATCAAACTGCGAGGTTACCATCCGGACAAGCGCGCGGATGATCTCGTGTTGAATGAAATCATCGGCCTGATCGAAAAGGCCGAACGCCCCGTGCTTTATTGCGGCGGCGGCATCATCAGTGGCAACGCAGCGGAGGAATTGAAAAAGTTCGCCGAGGCCGCACAGATTCCGGTGTGCACGACGATCATGGGTTGCGGCGCGTTCCCGGAGACGCATCCGCTCTCGTTACGCTGGCTCGGCATGCACGGCACGGCGTACGCCAACTGGGCTGTGAGCGGCGAGTTCCAATATCGTAAGGACGCCGCTGGCCCGATGGTGAAGTTGAAGGACGGCGCGGATCTCCTGCTCGCGTTCGGCGTGCGCTTCGATGACCGCGTGACCGGCAAGGTGGATGAGTTCTGCAAGACGGGCACGATCGTTCACGTGGACGTCGATCAGTCGGAGCACAACAAGAATCGCAAGGTGCAGCTGGCCATCGAGAGCGACATCAAGTTCGCGCTTCGTCGGCTGAACGAGATGATTGCCAAGCGGCCCATCCAGAAAAAGTTTACCGCGTGGCAATCACAAATCGCTGAATGGAAGCACAAGGCGCCGTTGCACTATGAAGTCACCAGCGAAGTGATGAAGTCGCAGCACATGAAGGATCATCTCACCGGCAAGGAGAGTGAAGTCATTCTGCCGCAGATGGCGATCGAGATGCTTTACGAACTCACGAAGGGCGATGCCATCATCACCACCGGCGTGGGCCAGCACCAGATGTGGGCGGGCCAATATTACAAATACAAATTTCCCCGGCAGTTCCTCACCAGTGCGGGCCTGGGCGCAATGGGCTACGGCTATCCCGCCGCGCTCGGCGCGAAAGTCGCAATGCCACACAAACAGGTGGTCGACATCGACGGCGACGGCTCATTTGTGATGAACGTGCAGGAGTTGGCCACGGCGCACATTGAAAAAATTGCGGCCAAGGCCCTCATCTTGAACAACCAGCACCTCGGCATGGTGGTGCAATGGGAAGACAAGTTCTACGACGGCAATCGCGGCCACACCTTCCTCGGCGATCCGGACAATCGTCATCAAATTTATCCGGACTACGTGGGCATGGCCAAGAGCTTCAACGTCCCCGCCGAGCGCGTGATGTTCCGCAAGGACCTGCGCGCCGCCATGCAGCGCATGCTCGACTCGAAGGAACCCTATCTGCTCGACGTGATTACGCCTTACACGGAACACGTGATGCCGTTCATCCCTGCGGGGAAGACGGTGGCGGATATGATTTATTGACGTGTATGGTCCGAAATGTCCGCAACATATTCTTTCTCCTTTGCGCGATCCTGCTTTTCTCAATAGCGCAATTGAAGGCGGTAGAACCTGAGAAGCAGAATTTTGCTTTAAGTGATGTAATTCCGCGAGGAATCATTGAGGTCGAAATTCTAACTCTACAGTACACCAAAAGAGCTGAAGAACTCACCGTAAAATTTAGCGCTAGTGCACGCGAGAACCGCGATTGGCTCCTGAACTACGTAAAGACAGCGCCGCAAGGGCCACTGCCATACCATCCCAAGCTTGGTCTGACTGAAAAAGAATACGCCGAGTACTTGAGCGAAGTCGAAAAGCGGACGCTTGTGGTTGCAACAAATGCACAGGTTCTTTTCCGTCGCGACGGCGATGTTGTCACTGTGCGCGATGGAGCGAAGAATTCACCTCTAGCCAAACTCCGGCTTAACATAAAATCGCGCGAGCTTGAAGCCTCTGTCGGGAAACTTGGACAGCCGAAATGGAATGTAAACGAGCGTACCGATACGCCGCTTGGCTTTTTCGAGGGTTATAGGTGGCGTTATGAGAAGAGTGATCTCGACAAAATGGACATCACAATTGTTTCGCGCGACATCCTTCGTTTAAAGAAATCAGGCAAAATCGTTTGGCGTCTAAAAGACAATGTCACTGCGAAAGGCACGCCAACTCAACAGTACGATGTCTTGTTTCAATATACTCCGCCTTCGGAATCACAGAAACATCCGGGCTAGCCAAGCGCTTCTACCGATGCAACTTCGATCTTCTCCGCCAGTTCCTTCGGCATCTCTACCGCGCGCATCGCGCCTTCCACGTGCGCGACGCACACAACGGTGAGAGAGCCACGTGCGACTTCCTCCCGATCACTGTTCAAGCGGTAGAAGCGGAAGACGTACGTGAGCGCCTTGCTCTTTTTCTCCTTCACCAGCATGTGGACTTCGACGAGGTCCTCGAAACGCAGCGGCTTGAAGTAATCGCATTCAGCGTGAACGCGCGGCCAGCCCAGAGGCGGGTCCACGTCTTTCATTACAACCGAGTATCCGAGCGCGCGATAAAAGGCGTGCTCTGCCGTCTCCATGTATTTGAAGAAGTTCGAATAGTGGACGATGCCAGCCATGTCGGTTTCCGAGAACTCGACGCGGCGTTGGATTTTGAAATCGTAAGGCATCTAGGTGAGTTGAGGGTTGAAAGTTGAAGGTTGAGGCTTCGAAGAAAGAGCTTCGCGATACACGTTCAACACGCCTTCGGCCATGCGCTGCACGTTGAACTGTTGCAAGACAGCGCGCTGGCCGGCCTTGCCTAAGGCACGAGCACGTTCGAAGTCGAGCAGGAGCGGCTCCGCGGCGTCAGCGAGTGCTTCGGCATTCGGTTCCGCGATTATGCCGCCGCCGGTCTCCTCGACGATCTCTGGGAAAGCAGCATGTCTTGGCTGCACCACGGGCACACCCGCGGCGAGCGCCTCGATCACATACAATCCAAATGCTTCGCCATACATCGCCGGGGTGCAGAACACATCCAGCGATTCGAAGAACGAAATCTTTTCCGCGCGCGAAACGTTGGGGAAAAACCTTACTTGAGAAAGCAAACCAGCGGCATCGAGCCGGCCTTTCTGTTCCTCCACGAACGGTTCGTCTCCTGGCCCGCAACCTCCGCCGACGTGAAGCTTCAAATCTGGAATTCGGTCGCGTTTCTTTAACTCAATGAACACATCCACGGCCAGGCCGAGGCCCTTCTCCGCACACATGCGCGCGAAATAGCCGAGGACTGGTGCGCGGTCCTTGGTCCGTGGTCCGCGGTTCGCAGAGTAACCTTCGGTGTTAATGCCATTGTGAACGACCCGCACCCGCTGCGCCGGCACCTTCAACCGCTCCGCCATCAGTTCCGCAAAGTAGCGGCTGGGCGCGATGAACAAGTCGATGTCCCGCGCGCGTTCCGCGAGAATCTTCCATGCGGCGGCGCGCTGTCTCTCGGGCAACGCATCCACAAACGTGTCCTCGCCCTGCAACATACAGACGAGGGGTACGCGCAATTGTTCTTTGAGCCGGCGCACCATGCCAACCAGCAGCACGTTCGAGAGCGAGACCAAGTCACAACGATGATTGGCCTTGAGCCACGAGACGAGTTCATCGACTTCGCGAGCCTGGTTTCCTTCCTCGCCGCGCAGCATGGACACGGTGAGTTCACCGACATCTTCCGCGCGCGTCCTGCCAGCCATGCCTCCAAGAAGCTTCAGCAGAACCGGTGAAGCGAGCGCGCGGCGCAGCCATTCCGGCGCGCGGCGAAACCACGGGAGTTTTTGCGCGAGATACACGTTCACGCCGCTGAAAAAAATGGGCGTGCCTGCGCTCTGGTCGGCTTCATCGAGCGTAAGTGGGAGATAGAGCGGCAGCATGAGCGTGTCATGTCCGAGCTTGCGCAACGCCGTGACCAGCGCGTTGTCGCGAAAGCAGCCGCCGCAATACATGCCGCCGGCCCCCGGTGTGATCTGAACAATGTTCACGCCGCGCCGAACGTAGGGGAACGGAGGAAAAGAGACAACCCACTGTGCGGATTCCTCCTAATCTTAATCTTAATCGCAATCGCTTTAGAGAGATTAAGATTAGGATTAAGATTAGGAGAAGGCGCTCACCCCCCGGCGACGATGCGGACGATTTCCAGCCGATCGCCATCGCGGACTTCGCGCTGCGCAAATTCGGACGGCGTGACGGCTTCGCCGTTGTGTTCCACCACCACGCTGCGCGGAAGAAGATTTTGAGCGCGGAGAAATGTTTCCATGCTACACGGCAAATCGGCCGTCACGCGCTGGCCGTTGGCCATGACAGTTCCCGCCGCCATCACGTCAAAGTCAGGAAGCTGATCTCGGGCGGACAGTTGATGCGCAATCCGTAAACGGTGCCGATGCCTTTCGTCACGTGAATCCAACGATCGTTCCAAGCATGCAGCCCTTCGACAAATCGCTTGTCGCGCACGGGAGCGAACGACGTCATGCCGAGGCACGGGACGCGCAATTGCCCGCCGTGCGTGTGCCCGGAGAGCATGAGGTTCCAATCGTACTGCGCCACGTCGCTCTTCGAATCGGGATTGTGCGAGAGCAGAATCGTGGGCGTAGTCGCAGACGCAGTGCGAAACGCCGCCGCTGGATCGAGATGGTCCGCCCACGTGTCACCGACACCCACGAATTGAATCTCCCTGCTGCCGAGGCGCACGTTGGTCGCGGTGTTGTGCAGGAGAGTGATGTTGCTGGCGCGGAGAAGTTTCGTAACCCATTCCACGTCAGGATAGCCGCCGCCAATCTCGCGAGCCCAACGGCCACCGTCGTGATTACCCAATGTGGCGAAACAGGGCGCAGCACTCGAAAGCCGCCGTAAGACTCTCGCGTAATCTTCTGCGGCGCTCAGTCGCTGGGTAATGAAATCGCCCGTGACGCAAATCACATCCGGCTTCCACGCCAGCCCCCGTTCAATCGCTGTCCCGATGTAATCCAGACTGACTACGGGCGACGCGTGAAGATCCGAAAGGTGCAGCAGCTTCAGAGGTTCGTTGCCACTGGCGTTCGCCGACAATGGAACCGTGAAGTGAGTTGTCTGCAATCGCTCGGCTTCGAAGAAACGCGCGTAGCCGAGCGTGCCGACGGCGGCAACAGAAACGCCGCCGAGAAATCGGCGGCGTGAAATTTTGAGGCTAGGATTCTTCATCGCATCGCGTGATGCGCTCCCATGCTTACTTCATCAGCAACATCTGGCGCGCGCGCTTAATGGCGACGTTCAGACGGCGCTGATAATGCGCAGGCAGACCCGTGTACTTGCGCGGCAAGATGCGGCCCTGATCCGTCACGAACGTGCGCAGCAGGTTGGTATTCTTGAAATCAAGCGCATCAAGCGTGAAGTCGATTTTCGGCTTCGGTCGCGGCGTGCGGCGTTCGGTTGAGCTGCGCGTTCCGTCGCGCTTTTTGTCCGTGTGAGTCTTGCGTGGCATAGGATTACTTTACTTCCTTATGAATCGTGTGGCGGCGCAGGGCTGGATTGTATTTTTTTATCTCCAGCTTTTCGGTCTGCAGTTTCTTGTTGCGTGTGGTGGTGTAGCGGGAAGGTGATTTGCCTTCCTTGCGTGCTTCAGTGCACTCGATGGTGATGATTTCTCGGGCCATAAATTATTCTTTTTCCTTGGGCTTCTCTTCTGGTTCCTCGTCGTCGCCAGGTTCGACGTCCGGCCCCGCGGCACTATCGACAGATCCCAGCGCGCCCAGTCGGCGTTGACGCAGCGCGCCGTCACGTTCGAGTTGGGCCTGGGCTTCGACGGTGAAACGCGTCCACGGAATCGCTTCGAGCCGCGCCTTCGGAATCGTTTTTCCAGTCAACTCGCAAATGCCGAAGGTATTCTTCTCGATGCGCTTGAGTGCCTCTTCGATTTCATACATCGCGTCCTGGTCGGACGAGAGCAGGCTCAGCGCGAAGTCGCGGTCGAAATTGTCGGTGCCCGAATCGGCCATGTGCAGGCTGTAGCTGGACATTTCCTCCGCGGACTCCTTGGCCAAACCATTCATCTGCGCCACGAGACGCTCGCGGAGATCCATCAGCGTGACGTAATACTGTTGCCACTCAGACTTGATCTTGATGGGCCCGGCGCCATTCCGCGGAATCGGCGCGCTGCCACTTTTCGCAATGGGCCGGCCGAGAATCGACGCGGCCGTGGCGCCGTGCGTTTTCGGTTTTGCGCTGTGGCTTTCAGCGCTCTTCTTCCCGGTGTTTTTCTTTTTAGTCACGAGTCGAAAATCGGTTTTTGATCGCTAAAAACGCGGGAAATGCTTCGTTCCCGAATTTAAGAGTGGGCGAATGTAACAAAGGAAAGTGAGAACGCCACAAAAATTTTGCCGCCTTCAAGTCGCGTGTTTGGAGCGTGTCTTGACAGCCCTCCGTCGCGTCGAGAATCCTGTTTTCAGCCCATGAAATCACGCGGCCCCACTTGGAAATCTGTCGTCATGACGTTTGTCATCGCGCTCGTGTTCTACTATGCCGCCTACTCCTGGCTACACCGGCGGCAGACAGGAAACGGTCCCTGGCAAGTGAACTTCACCACGAATTCCGCGGGCGTGCCGCGGCTCGTCGTGGCGCAGCCATCCCTAGGAATTTCCAACGTCATCATTGAGTTTCCGGGCGAACAATTGGCCGCGACGAATTCGACGGGCGTGGTGAACTTTGCCAAGCCCAAGCAGACCACGCCCTTCGGCCATGTCCTCTACGACGATCTGATGTTTCAGCCGGGCGATGTCGCGCTGGACACTTTTGGGCACGTGGTGGAATTCGTCCCTTCGGTCCTCGGACTCAATGGACTTGGAATTGGCTGGACCAATGACACGGTTTATTCCCTCGCGCCAACGAACAGACTTTCGGCGGAAGCGAGGAGAAAACTCAAAGGCGGCTACAAACGCTAAGTTGATTTCTCCAGGACGAAAAACTTCTGTGCCACCCACACTGCACCGGTCGGCACGATTTCGCGTAGGTTGAATCCGCAGCGCGTTACTTCCTCGGTGAACTGCGCCAGCGTCGGTTGCTGATCGTAATTGGGCTTGCGGCCCTTCAACGCTTTCAACACGCGGCGCACCCCGCCGAAAGAGTGATAGTCGAAGAATGAGATGACGAGATACTTGCGCGTGATGCGATGAAACTCGCGCAGGAACATCTTGCGCTCATCTGCTTTCAGAATGTGGTGCAACAAGCGATTGCAGAACACGCCATCCACCGCGCCGTCCGCGAGGGAAATCTTTGCGGCGTTCGATTGCATGAAACTGACGCGCAGTTTGGTCCGTTCCGCGCGCTCGCGGGCGAACTCCAGGATTTCGAACGCGACGTCGGCTTCGATCAGTTCCCGTCCACGCGACAGCACTTTGGCAAAACGCCCCGCACCGGACGGCACGTCGATGATGCTGCGGCAATCCGGCAAGGCATCGAAAATTTTGGCGACCGCCCGCTGCTCGCGCAGATTGATGCCCTTGCGCGATCCGGTCTCGAATCGTTCCGCGTACCGGCGTGCGCGCTCGGCCTTCTGCATGCGCCGCGAATATTGTTTGGCCTCCGCCATGAGCGGCGGAGCTTACGAAAGCGCGATCATCGGCACAACGCTTTTGAAATTCCTTTGCAGCATCCTCGGCGCTTCGAATACTGACCCGACTGACGTGGCCTTTAGCAAACATGGAGCGACTGTTCGTTAATCCCAAATACGCACGCACATTCACAGTCGAGGGTTCGCAATCTTTCGCGGGCATCGTCGCGCACTTCCTGCCTGGCGAAAAATCGCGCCCAAACGTGACCGTGCAGCGAGTCACCGTTCCAGCCGAAGCTGGTGCTGTGGATGCGTTCTTCAAGTTGTACGATCACGCAAAAGCCCCGTGGCGGTTCTGGCTGCGTGCTTCCAAAGCGCGGCGTGAATTCGTGAACTACGGAACCTTCGCGGAACTTGCGGTGCCCGCGGCAGAAGCCATCGCGTGTGGCGAAGAGCGCGATGCCCTCGGACGGCTCCAACGAGCCTTCATCCTGACGCACGCGGTGCCGGGAGCCTCCACCTTGCTGGAATTCTTTGCTACCGGCCCGACCAGAAATGAGCGCGCCGCGATTCTTTCGGAACTCGCGGGACTTGCCCGCCGCATGCACGCTGCGAACTTTTTTTACTACGATCTGGTCTGGCGAAACATCCTGGTGAGCCGTGAAGATGGCCGCTCTCCCAGATTGTTCTTCATCGATTGCCCTCGCGGCAGTTACGCGCGTTTTGGCCGCACCCGCCGACGATTGCGCGATCTGGCGTCGCTGGATAAATCCGCGTCGCAATTCTGTTCGCGCGCCGAACGTCTACGGTTTCTTCAGGCGTACTTGGGCGAACAAGAGTTAAACGAGGAAGTCCGCTCGCTGGCTCGCGCGTGCCTCGAGTATCGGCGAAAGCGCTGGCCGGAAGATTGGCGAGGGGAATGAGCTTTGGAAACGAACGCATCTCAGGCCACCTCCTAGCGCGCGCCGACAGGCCCGCGTCCATGGTTTGTCACCCGATCGTACTCCTGCTCGCGCCGCCGATAGTCATCCATCACACGCTCGGCCGCGCCGTTGATCCATTGCTTCAATCGATCGCAATCCGTCTGCGCTCCAACTCCCGCGATGGCCTTTCCCACCTCCGCGGCCGCCGTCATTCCGATGCGTGCGTGCCCGGCCTCATGCTGGGCCAGCCCGATTGAAAAGCGCGTCCACCGTTCTTTCGTCTCTGGGGTCGCATCTGCGGCAGGCGTCCAGCGCGGCAGTGTCGTAACAATTTTCGTAGTCGTGCACTGATTTCCAATTTGCGTGAGATTGAACTTCCACTCGACAGTCCAGCGCGTTTTACCGGCGAAGTCATTTTTCCACGGACGTGAATTGGCCATGGACTGTCGGATCTCGCGAAAGTTTGCGCCAGTCACGGTGTAATAATTCGTGGTCCACGCCATCGAGTTCTGCGCGCGGCCGACGACTGCGGAGAGCGCGAGCACACCCAGGATTGCGGCACCACAGGTGGGGCGAAGAAACCAACTCATTCTCACAGCATGTCCCACATGTCGGTGGGCCACAAGGAACGCATGGGTAATGAGGAAACGCGCGTCAATCAACAGGCTGACGAACGCGAACCTAATCCGCGCTGACATAGCCACAGCGCCGGCAACGACCATTGACGGTTAGGCAAATGTGCTCTTTATCTCGACTGAAACAATCCGGACATTCATCGCATCCGTGCCATTCCCGGCTGTTTCGTTGAGGTGAACCACAAGGCAAACCGCCACGGCGGGTCTTGACCATTGCCTTTGATCTAACCCTCGTAATACCACGCATAGTGGGCATGGCATACCATATCCACCATTAGTCGGATTGCAACTGGCAGTAATTCCTTTATCGGTTCGGAAACTTGGGAGCCAATTTTGGGCCGCGAAATCGGTTCCGCAACGCAAGCTGCGGGATTTACCCGATTAACACCAACGCTGAGCCATGATGTATCAGTCGGATTATGGCGCGCGATTAATCCGGCTCACGCCCGATTTCCACATTGAGCTAATGGGTTAAGTTTTCGCATACAAAATTGCAGGGGCATCGGTTGAAAGCATTCATACGATTTCCAGCGGTGGAAGCCCAACGAAGCGAAAGAGCGTCCATCCACGCCCCAAAAAAACAGATTCGGAACCGCTCGTTGAACTCCATGACGGAGCGCGGGCACGAAGAAAAGAAAAACATATGAACGAAGAAAACACGAAAACTGACAAAAGTGGCAGAGGCACGGATGCGAATCGCGATCCGATTACAAAGACGCCGGGTGCGCACCCAGTCGGAACCGGCATCGGAGCGGTCGGTGGAGCGACAGCAGGGGCGGCGATCGGCGCCGTGGGCGGTCCGGTTGGCGCGGCTGTCGGACTGGTCGCGGGGGCAGTCGTCGGAGGACTCGCGGGCAAAGGTGTTGCCGAGAAAATCGATCCGACCGTAGAGGACGGGTATTGGAAGGAGAACTACTCGAAGCGTCCCTACGTGGAGAGAAATGTTGCTTTCGAGACGTATCAGCCCGCCTATCGGACGGGCTACGAAGGTTACACGCGCTATTCCGGCAGAAAGTTTGAGGAAGTGGAACCTGACTTGCGGCGCGATTACGAGAAGTCCAAAGGCAATTCCAACCTTACCTGGGACAAGGCCCGGTCAGCCACGCGAGATGCCTGGAACCGCGTGGAGAAAGCGCTTCCCGGCGATGCTGATGGTGACGGCCGGTAAATGATGTCCGTCGTTAATTTGGATACAATCGGGATTGGCCGGTTGCACAGCGAGCTTCGTCGCCCGTCGGGCATCCGGTGTTGCCACACGGCCAGACGATTTCCACATCATCCATGCAGAGCCGCCCCACCGGGATCTACTCCGGCAGGGCGGCATGCAACCAACTCTAACCTGTGAAACCTTTCGCACCGAACGGGAAGACAAGAGGATGGAATTCTTGGGCGTCGTTTCCAATCACGCATCAAAAGCCCAATAACAACCCTTTCGCTTCCTAGGGAGCGGGTCGTGTCGCTTGCAGAATGTCGGACGTGGGCTATTGCTGAAAGCCAATGTCCAAATCGCATCTTATATTCTGCTCGTCGATGACAGCGACGACGGCGCGTTCTTCTTTGACCGCGCGATCGCGCGAATCGCGCGAATCGGCCTGCCTATCCAAACACCAAACACGCCGTGTCCGGGACGGGCAGGAGGCAATCGATTATCTCGTTGCGAAGGACAATTCTCAAATCGCGAGCAATTCCCGCTACCGCATCTGATCATGCTGGATCTCAAAATGCCTATCCTGTGATGGATTCGATTTTTTGACACGGAAACGCGAGTGGCCGGCGTTGGCCTGTATTCCCACAGTCGTCATGACTTCTTCCGGGTTGGACCGCGATATTCGCCGGAGTTGTGAACTGGGAGCGCATTCGTTTACGGTGAAGGTCACGACGACGGACCATCTCGCGGAGCGCATTTCAGCGTTACGGGACTGGTGGTTCAATCAGGTGCTCCTTCTTAATCCAGGAAGTCAGGAATAGGCGCGATGGCGGTTGAGCAAAATCGGGATAATGCCTCCGGTCCTGAAGTGGTGCTTGATAGTTGACCATCTTCAAACCTTTTTCAGCACGTCTTTAAGGGGTGGAGGTGCCGGGAGTTGAACTGCTTTGGGTATCCCCACACCCTTC
>Ga0193753_10000426_pt1 | contig 41794 bp, 27 predicted proteins | sample H1c2metaG_FD_144925 | JGI IMG/M metagenome (GOLD analysis project Ga0193753, IMG submission 144925) | Soil microbial communities from a riparian zone of the East river system, Colorado, United States - H1c2 | ecosystem: Environmental > Terrestrial > Soil > Riparian zone | place: USA: East...
GCCGATTAATTATGTGTTGCGGATGCATTTACATGCCTTTGCCTAAAAAAATTATCCTGAGGGTGTGAAGCATAATCTTAAAGTCAAGTTTCAGGGAAATATTTTCTATATAAATCAGGTCATATTGCATTCGTTCAATCATTTGAGACACATTTTCTGCATATCCAAATTGAACCATTCCCCAGGAGGTTATTCCGGGTTTTGTTTTAAGCAGGTAATGAAAATAAGGTGATTGCTGAGATATAAGGTTGATATAATACCTTCTTTCGGGGCGTGGTCCTACCAGGCTCATTTCACCCATTAATACATTGAATAGTTGTGGCAATTCATCCAGCCGCCATTTACGCAACGTTTTTCCGTAACCAGTAATACGTGCATCATTGGGTGAGGAAAGGGCAGGCCCGTTTTTTTCCGCATCGGTATACATAGAACGGAACTTATAAATGAAAAAGGGGTTCCCTTTATAACCAATACGTTCTTGTGTAAAAAATACCGATCCTTTCGATGAAAAACGGACCCGTATTGCCACATACAGCATTAATGGAGACAGGAGAATAAGGCCCGTGACGGATATTAATATATCCAATAATCGCTTTACATTCTGCTGCCATTGTGGTATAAGGTCTGTGGCAATACTGGCTAACAGGGGGTTTAATACATTTTCTGTTTTTACAGAACCGGCAATTATATCGAGTGCGCTGGGTACAATATTGATATCCACTTCTTTTTCACTGAGGCGGTTAATAAGATTTTCTGCTTCTTTTTTACCGGTATTTTCTATGGCTATTACCACAAGTTCTATGTTTTCCCTGTCAATGATTTCTTCCAGTTGCCCCATGTTGCCTAAATAGGGCAAATAAGCGGAAAGCCCGTTTTTTTCATCACTTACAAAGCCTGTATAATAAACCCCTGATTGTTTTAGCAGTTTCTTTGTTTGTGCATACAGCCTTTCGGATGTTTTATGATCTCCCGCAAGTATGGCATTGAATTTTACCGTGCCGGAGAGCATTTGTTTTTTGGCTATATTCAATAAGACTAGTCTTCCGCCTGTGGTAAAAAGAAAATGCAGCAGTATAAAACATATTAATGCGGTATAATAATAATAAAGAGAATGGTTATGATCGTTTAGTACAATTACAAAAAATATTATTATACAGCCGACCAGGGTACAGGAAAAAGCAGTTGTAATTTCATTCAGTCTTGATTTTTTATACAACGAGCCATAGCTGCCGGCAAGGAAAAAAAATATAACCCACATAAATGGGAGCAGGGCGATACCCAGTAAAAAACGGCTGTTCAGGTCCAGGTGGTTGCCTTTATAAAAAGGATCACGCAGCAGTTCTTTGCGCACAACGGTAAATAATATCCATGCTGTGGCAGCTGCCAGGTAATCACTGAACATATACCACCTGATATGAATCTTTTTTTTAAAAGGCATCCGTTGAATCAGTTGTTGATACTTGCGTTTTTAATCTTATTAAGAATCTGGTGGGCAATATCCATAGCACGGTATCCGTCAACTTCACTTACTATAGTAGGTGTATTATTAACAACGGCGTCCCGGAATTTCTCCAGTTCCATTTTTATTGCATTTACTTCTGGTATTACAGGATTTAATATAGCAATGCTCCTTTTGCCATGTGGTGTATCCAGGTCAAATGAAAATGCTTCCAGGTCTTTGGGTGTTTTTAGTTTAATGATTTCAGTTTTTTTGTTCAGGAAATCAATTCCTATATATGCATCTTTCTGAAAAAGGCGCATTTTTCTCATTCGTTTCATCGAAATGCGGCTGCTGGTAAGATTGACTACGCAGCCATTATTGAATTCAATGCGAACATTAGCAATATCCGGTGTATCGGTCATAACCGCAACGCCGCTTGCTGAAATGACTTTTACCTCACTTTTTACAATGTTAAGGATGATATCGATATCATGGATCATTAAATCCAGTATCACACTTACTTCAGTGCCCCTGGGGTTAAACTGGGCCAGGCGGTGTACTTCAATGAACATGGGGTTAAGGTCCAGATCCTGCGTAGCAAGATAGGCCGGGTTAAACCGTTCTACATGCCCTACCTGCATTTTTATATTGCTTTCTTTAACCAGTTTTACCAGTGCCCTTGCCTCATCCATGGTGTTGGCAAGTGGTTTTTCAACAAATACATGTTTACCCTTTTTAATGGCTTTTTCGCACAGATCAAAATGAAATGGGGTAGGGGCTACCACATCTATCGCATCGCATGCCGTTATTAATCTTTCTGCATCAAGAAAACGCGGCAGCTGGTATTTTTCGCTTATTTCCTGGGCAGAAACATCGTCCGGGTCATAAAATCCAACCAGTTCTACCCCGTTTATTTCCTTCCAGTTGTTTAAATGAAACTTTCCTAAATGGCCTACCCCAAAAATACCCAGCTTTAACATATGGTAAAATTATCCTTCAAAGATAGTGTTCATGGGTATAGCATAATGTGCTTATAATCACATGGGGAATTAAAATTTAAAATTAAAAATTCAAAAGATAAAAAGAGATGGAATAAGCCGTGATAACTGGGGCACGCAGGTGGTATGACTGTAATTTGTTTTTGAATTACCCTGGTTTAATTGTGGTATTCAGTTCCTGTCGTGATTACTACGAAGGGTATAAAATAATAAAGTTCAACAGAACGGGTTGTTACTATTGAACTTTATTAAGAATGTATACAGGTAATGAGGAAAAACTGGTTACTGTACCGTGTACTATCAATTAATGGACGCTCTGTTTTTTTTCTTTGATAACGGTAAATGAATAATTTCTGCCAGTTTTTCTTGCTGCTTTTACAGCAGCATCGGTAACTTCAAGGAGTGTATAATTTCCGTTGCGGTTAAATTCCAGCGGGGTGGCAATGGCCTGCCTGCGGGCGTTTCCTTTTCTTACATCTTTAAAAGAAGCTTTTTTCATTTCTTCTTCCAGTTTCTGGTAATCCTTTTGGCTGGCGGCCTGTAATTCAATCCTGGTAATAAAACTTGGCATAAGATATCGTTTAGAAATTATTAGGGATAAGCGATTATTTTGACCCAAAATTAGCTGTTTTTAGGAACGCAAATGTTAAGGATATATTGTTTATGTAATATATAATAAAGGATAGGGGAAACTAAGAATTAAGATGGCTGACCCTGATTCAACCTTTTTTGATTCTAATTACGGGTTTTTATTTCTTGTTTGCCTAAAGCGTTCTGTTTAAACATATTGTGTTCTTATATGTATTTGACTTTATATTTTAAAAGGGTAAAAACTTTTTTTGATGAAAGGGCAAATCTCCTATCTTTGCCGTCCCTTAAAAAGGGAACGGATCGGTAGTTCAGTTGGTTAGAATGCCGCCCTGTCACGGCGGAGGTCGCGGGTTCGAGTCCCGTCCGGTCCGCAATTTTTCTCTAAAACCCGCGCCCAGCGCGGGTTTCTTTTTTTTAGTCGAATTTTAGTCGAATTTCCTTTCGCTTTTTTGGCCTTTTTTACCCGTTTTTACAAAGAACAACATATCCTTACAAATTTAAGATTTTAATACAAATTCAATATCAATTCCAAATTCTAGGAAAAATGAGAAGTCTGGAAGAAGTCTGGAAACTATGGAATGATTTACCTGTGTGAAATGTGGTGCCTGTGTAAGCGTTTGTGAAGGCCAAATTCTCTTGTGCTTGAAAGACCACTGATTTTGTAAAAGAAATAGCGAATAAGATCGGGTTACCGGGGCATTAAAGTGGCAACTTAATGCGTTATTACCAGTAGCCTGTTAGATCCTGGCAGTCTACGACGTTGCAAATGAAGCAAAGCTGTCTCAATGTTCTTGCTTGTCTTTGGGGTAAACTACTGACAGTATTAAATCAATTAGTTTGCTGATGAAAGGCTTAAAATCAAGTCCAATTTTGATAATATCCTGATTAACGCGACCTCTGTAATCAACCAGGGTGATGGCTGAAGTATCGTCTTTTTCTGCAGCAAGGTTGTTGTTTATTAGTGGTTGGACTTTTTCGCTAATTGATTCTACCACTTTCGTAAGAGGTAAGATTTCGTCAAAGGGAAGTGCATACCTGTTATCTAGCCCAGTATATTTGGTAATGTCTACCGATATTAGGGCAAATCTGTTCGGGTTCAGAGCGGCTCTTTCTAGTTGTAGTTTACTTAAAAAAACAGAGTTGCCACTATCCCATCTTGATTTTACTTCCAGGAAGTATATCGGAATTTCTTGATAATAGATAATAATGTCCTGGCCACCTTGTACATTGTCTGCGTTAATGGGTTCTTTATCTATAACTATTTTTTCCCGGATTTCAGCGTTCAATGCTCCTCGAATCTGGTCTTCGATGTAGTTCCCAATTTTCTTTTTATGTTCAAAGTCAGACTTTCGTTGTTTTTCCTGTTCTATTGCTTTTGTAGCTTCCGTTAATACTTTTTCAAAATCGGGGTGTTGTACCACTTTTCCAAGCTTTTTCAATTGCTCTTCTTTCAAGGTAAAAATGGAAAACAGATCATCTTTAATATTGTCATTGTTTACGACATCTAGCATCAAGTGGGCCTTTTTGTCATTGAGTCGCGGGAACAGCTCTTGATAGTAAGGACTGCTCAGTTTTTTGATAAGAGTAATAATTTCTTCCTTGAAAGGGTGGTCATTAATATCGCGTATGTCCGTTTGAAAAAAAGTATCCTCTATCCTTGTCGCTAATGTTTTATTTGTCTCAATTTCATTTTCTACTAGAAACTCATTGAAATTTAGAATTGCAATAGATGCTTCAATATCTTTTGAGGCAGTTTTGTTGTATAATTCTATTATATACTGTTCAAGATTGAGACCTTTTTTTAATTCTGACAACAGGCAAAGCTGATTTTGTTGATTTGGGTACAATTTCGATGTAGCATAAATTTCTTTAAAACGGTCTTCATTACTAAGCGCGATGTCATAGAATAGCTGGATATGGCGCCTCACCCAATCTGAGTTATGCATTGCAAGCGTATTGAAAAACACTTTGGCAACATTTTTCTGGGCTGGCCTCACGTCAATGTCTTCCTCTCTATTTTCGATTGGCTCGATAGCTAATAAATCAGGTGACTCATTGTAATACGTGCTAATAATCCCCATCAATAGCGTGGGCTTGCTTCGGGAAGCAGTATTGTGATGAAGTTTGCAATAATGCAGAGCAGCCAAAAAAAAGGTATTCGGTAATGTGCCTTTGTGTGTTTCGATCTCAGTGTGGTACTCTCCGGGAATATAGTTTTCAGGTAGGCAAATTGAGGTACTCTGCAGTTTTTCGCTTATGTTGCTGTTTATCTGGTTTGACAAGCTTTTTCGGTTAAAAGGATCAAACTTAATCTCAAAAACAAAGTCTTTATGGACTAAGTGGGAAACAGCATCTGGCGCCAACTCTTTGCCAAGTTGTATTAAAAGATTATCCAAGTCTTTTGCCTCTCGCAAGGTGCCTAATAACCGGAAGTCACCATATATGTTTGGTAACAAACTATGCGCAGTAAAAAGACCTGTTTCCTGGCAGGTTAGCAGGTGTTTGTAGTATTTGATGAGTAATTCTTTGTCAAAGTCATTCAGTGACTTTTTTTCGATTTGCGTAGCAATGGCTTTATTATCGATAAAAACGACCGTCGATAGTTTCCATTTATCCACGAATTTACACCACTCTTTTATAGTTTGCTTAGACGGGACGCTGTCATAAAATTTGTCAAATAAATAATAAATACAGTCGAAGTTATCTGACTCCGAAACGAGTTCTGGCCGAACCAAGGTAATGTCAGATATTTTTTTATAGCCCGCTTTTGTTTCAACAATTTCAAGGTCTTTAAAAGTGTTTACCCACGTCTCCTGTAACTCAGTGAAATATGTATTTAGCAGCAGGTTATCTGAGTCTCGCTTAAAATTGATATTAGCATATAAAAAAGGGTTTTTAACTGGTAATACGTTGCTAGTTAAAAATCTGAATAACAGTTTTGATGCTCTGTCTAATAAATGGCGATTTAGAACCTCTTGGTCTTTTACCTGATCTTTATTGCTACTTAGGTGTATCCCATCTCTTGGTTCTGTTGGAAGGAATTTGTTGCAGTTTATTATAAAGTTCATACCGAAGGATTGCGTTCCGATCAAAGGATAGTATAGAAATAGTCTTGCCACGCGCTCCGGTAGTTCATAGGCACATTGTTCTTTATCTATCGGGAGGATAATTTCAATTTCGTTTTCCGGGTCGGTAATTGAGTAAATGACTCTTTCTACTCCATCTTTCTGGATGCAGGTTTTGAAAAGATTAATTTCTTTGTCATTGACAACATTTTCTTTGCTTGATACGGTAAATTGTACTTCTTTTCCGTTCTGGTCGATAATACGAACAATTTTTAGCCTTTGGTTTATAGTTAATACAAATGGTATATACTCTTCCAGGTCTCTAAACGATTCGGTCACATATGTGTGTTCCTGTTCGGTTTCAGGCAAGTAAGTAAAAGTGGTCGAAAACGATGGTTGTTCGATTACCTTTCCAGTTCTGTCGATAAGTTCAAACGCCGCTTCTTTTTGACGTCTTATATTTTCGGCCAAATCTTCCCATCTTTTGGGCCTCCGATCTATCGCAAAATCCTTGATTTCGAGAAAATACCCCGAAGATGTTTCAAGGATGGAGTTAATAATGAACTTTCTTCCGAGTGAATGAGTTGTTAGAAAGCCGGTTCCATATTTCCCAACTGGCGGAATGGCGCTATGCTCGTCTTTGTCCCCAGATACCTGCTTGATTAAGGAGACAAGGGAATTACAATTAAATGGCCGCCCATTGTGGGTAAATGAAAATTGTTTTTTTTGATAGTCAATCGTTACATGGCAATTCACTGTTAAGTCACATGCATTTTGAATGAGTTCCCAGATAGCGCGGTTCGATGAGAAGTCGTTGAACTTTTCAAAGTCGCGTAGCATTTTATCTGCGTGCTGTTTAAGGTCACTCTGTTCCGATGCAAGAACTGCCTTCTGTCGTTCATCGGCTCTGTCGAAAGACAACTGTTTTTCCACGGTAAATAGGTTTAATTGTGGGTTAGATAGGTAATAATTCAACAATCACGAATCAATCGCTATGCTCTTTTTGTAGACAATCAAGTCGTCCTTTATTTTAAGTAGGGTTAAAATTATTAGTTTGAGAAGAATAAAGTATTCAAGTTGATGTTTTGATTCGGAGCCACTGTTTGACCCGTGCAAATATTTGTTTCGTATGTTATAACCATTTGTATACCCTTTTTTGTTCAAGTAGTAGTTGTAATAATTTATCTCCGGTTCTGTCAATAGTGTGTTTGCAAACCTGATCATTTTACCTTTTTCCATCTCATCTAGCACTTCCCTCGCCTCACTTGAAAAATGCCAGTAGCTAATTACTTCATCTCGATAAAGTTCACCAATAAAGTAAATCATCACATCATTTTTCATTTCAATATTGCCGTTGACGCTTAAGCCCAGATGTCGTTCCTTTATCAAATGGTTGATGATATCCTGTTGAAAATTTGCGAAATCTGCTAATTTTACCTCTTCATTTTCCAATAAGTCGTATAGGTTTGAATATTTGTTCTTAAAGAGTTCAGTGTAGTGTAGCGCGCTTTGGTCAGAAAAGAAGTGATGCTGCAAAATCTTTGTTTTTTCCCCTGCTGCGTACGCATACTTTTTTTGAGCCAGACTTTTGACGTTGGGGAACTTGAGTGGAGCTGAATCTATCTCGATTAGCTCGGAGTCTATTTTGCCTTCCGAGGTGAAGACCTGGAATTGTTTTAATAAAAATTCGAGTTCTGGGGCGGCAATTCTAATCTTTTCTAAAAAAGAGGATTCCTTTGACGGAAGTTGGAATCGTAGCCCTGTTATTTGATGCTCGGATACCAGAGATGCCTGCACGAACGACTCTATTAAATCCTCTAGCGAATCATTCTTTTTGACTAGGTAATGGGTCATCGATACTAATTGCACCAAGGCGATTTGATTCTTTTGGCGGAACCTCAGTCCTTCAGGATACTCGTTTTTTGATTTCATCATCAATCTTTCAAAAACATCCGTTTCGCTCATTTTACTGTAGAGTGTGATTAATCCGTTCTGGTCAGTGAATGCAAATAGATTTTTAAACAACAGGAATTGGGAAGCACTATCAGTATGTGCATCTAGAAAATTTACGCTGTACGAGTAGGTGGTTAGATATTCCTCAACATTTACTTTAATTGGCTCTTGTTGGTCCTTATCAAAAACAACCTGAACACCAATTTTTACAGCTTCTCCCTCATCGAGAATTTTATTATTTAATTCTTCAGATCGTTTCTTTGCTAAAAGCCGTGTTTTTGGGGTAAGCTTTAGATCACTAGAATCGACGGAATGTTCTATTAGCCGAATGTAATTAAGATTGGCATCTTCATTCTTAATATATCTTATAATAATGTCTTCTTTGTCTTCAAGCGAAAGGCTTTTGGGGAATACGTAGTTGTCTATCCTGGTTGACTCTTGTTCAAACTTTGTCAATAATAATTCTGCTGACTCATGGTGGCGAATCAAAAAAGACCAAATCTCTGAATCAAAATGTACTACTGTGTTGAATTCAAGTAATATGCAATGAATATGCTCTGGATGTTTGTCTAACAGGGTGGAAAAAGTTGAAGCATTAATTCGCTTATATATTTGTATGAAATTAAAAAGTTCCCAAAATGCTGATATGTAATGGAAGTCCAGGTTTGCAACATATTCTCTAATATTCTCATCAGTGAGATTGAGGAAAAACTTTGTTATTTTCTTTTCAGCGAGTTTGATTTTATCTTCATACCCTTGTTGAGTTTGCTCATCCCAACTGGAGAGGAATAGATTGTTGTCGAAATATTGTTTTATATTGTAAAGTTCAAGAAGGTCATTGATCTCCATTTTGGCGTCAAGATCAAGTTCATTGAGCAATAGTTCGGCGTTTCGCAAATTATACCCTGCTGATCCATCTTCTTTTGAGTGAAAAAGTACTCGGTCCCTTTGCTTGGTGGTCATGGCGGTTAATTGATCGTTTACGGTCGAAGTTACGAATAACTGTTTGGCCTTCCAGGCTTAATAACTTGAGTTGTCTACAATCGGTATGCCCCATTAGGTACAAGCATTTTTCGGTTTTGTCTTTAGTCGTTTCTAATGTCTATGTGAAGGCGGCAGACCAAGTAATGACTAAGCAAGGTGTCTGATGAAAATCAAATTGTGCGATAACTGAGTTGGCTTCTGTTCAAGAAAGAAACTAATTACTTTCTAATCGGATATCCGTACTTATCGTATTCTATTCCCTCGTCGTCTTCCATCTCAAAATGCATAAGCTTTGGTTTTTGAAAGTAAGGGAAGTTCGCTTTATAGAAGATTTCGTTGTTCTCACGGTAGTCTACCAGAGTAAATGAGGGGTCAACATGAGTTCCAGTAATTACATCGCCAAAACGATGATAGGTATATATCCGGTACAGGGAGTTGTACATATAAAATGTAGGTGTGTTAAAGACAAACACACCTACAATCGAAAATTCGACGAGTGAGATTGACGGGTCGCCAGATTTTAGTTGAAAATGCTATTCTACTATTCTTTTATTTGAGATGACCCATTCTACTTTTGCTTTCAGCTTGGAATTATAAGATTTATCTTTACCATCTGTGGTAAAATGTGCGGAATCGTTTTTCCAGTTGATCATATCGTAGCGTCCCTGTAAATGCTTCCATTCGGTCACAAAGATCTTTTTGGTGGCGGCTGACAAGATTAAAAAATCAATCTCACCCAGTCCTTTACCAATAATGGAATGAGACCGACGCTTTGTTTGAATCTTTTTTACATTCCGGTCATATATTAAACCTTTCTGCCTGACAATTTATTCTACTCTATTATCCAACCAACTATCGTGATCGTTTTTTTTGCGATTAATATAACCAGCAAACCCCGGACGGTACATCCATTCCGTAGGCGCTTTTTCCCATGGAATGGTGTTTAAAACAAGGCTATTTTCTGCTTCGTTATAACTATAAATGCCACAGACATAGTGATCTTTGCCATTGACTTTGTAAAAAAGGACGATATAAAAAGCGTTGCATTGCATGAGGACGAATGACAAGTTCAGATAAGAACAGTTTATTATCGCGATGGAGCGTCAATCCGTTTAAATATGTCTCAATGGTAGCTTCGTCCACCCTGTGTGTAGTGCAGCGTTTTTAATAAATCCCTTCTTCTCTGCAGAAAACCCACGCGGAGGTTCCACTTCGAAATGAACATATACATGAGCCATCAATTCTTCAATTATTTGGTTTGAAAACCCAAATCCCTCCTTCACAGCCTGTTCAAAATCAAAGACTCCGTTTTCATCAATAATATATTTGTCACTAAATCTTTCAGTTTCATTGTAGATATGTTCAATAATGTATTCGTAATGATGACGGCGGCTCTGCACATACAAGTCATGGCTATCGAATCGAATGTCAGACACATCCTCAATCATACTTTGTTCTGCAACAGGCATACTAAATCAATTAATATCTCTACCAGGTATAGCAACTCGTTTAATATCGGCGTAATCCTTGCAATGAAATCTTTATCCCTTTTTTCCACCACTAATCATATCCACATCGCACCCCTGTTCAAGGCCCCAAAGACAGCAAATTATATTTATTCGGAAGCGGGCCGTCGGCCAGTGCATTGCAAAATATTCCATGAAATTGCAGGTGACAAAGAGCATATTCCCTTGTTTTGTAGTGGATGCCATCAACGGTAAAATAATTGGCCCGATGAATGGACTTTTATTTTATAAGGTTTTGCTGGAAAATGAGGTGTCTGCGCCATTGCATGCCTTTCCTCAAGGTGTAAATGCTATTGCATTAAGAAACAGTTCAGGTTCTACTGCATATTGGACTGTGGGGTGCAAGGCTTGGTTAGAAGAAATGAAGATTTTGATGCTATTGCTTGGAAAATAATCTCAATTATATTTTGAACAAATTTATAGAATTCCTTATACAAACTGGCGATTTTATTCTTTTTTGCCTTTGGTTAATTAGTAACACATGCTCAGCTGAATGACGACCACGATTTGGTAAGCGACAAGCCTGGGGTAGTTTTATGTAAATCAGCAATACAGTAACCAAAAATTAACGTGCTCAATAGCCGCAATTAGTTTAATTTATTTGCATTAGTCAAGGTATAATTAAAAAAATGTTTTAAATTTGACTAAATACCCCTTAAACTAATGTTATAGCCATGAAAAGCAACTCAAGCGTGCTATCGATTTGCATTATTAACATCCTGGAAAATTGTTCTTTGTTGATATATAAGCAAATTTCTGTAGTCACGCAAGATCAATCAAACTACACAATAGTTTTAAAAAATCAGCAGGTATAACTACGTATGACAGGAAAGACGTAAAAAGTTATATTTATCTTCCAATTTGTTTCCCTTCCCCAACCTTTGATAACACCCTCTACTCATCCTCCCCCGCCTGCAATAATGAAGTAGGGTGAAAACACCTGCATTTAAAGTGTTTACGCACAATATTTTTGACCAAACTAGCTGTTATGAATGTTTTTTTAAATTTCATAAAAATCAGTCTTGTATTTGCAATTAGTGTTAACTGTGTAGCTAGTGCCAATGCTCAACAGCCGGGCGGCGTATCGGGCACGAAACTATGGTATGAGACAAAAAAGCAAGCAGGGTCTTTTTTCCTGGTGGATATTTCCGGGCACTCCTATCCTGGCTATGGCTCGAGTAGTGTACGTAATGTTAACTTCCATCCTGCTTTAAGGATGGTGGATCTCGATTTGAATTTCAACAATTTTTCGTTTAACCAGGGTACAGTAGCAGGAGCATATTATCCCGATGGTTCGAAACAAAATGAAAAGGATTTTTTCTGGTTGGATTATTTGGATGATTCTGTCAGTTTAAGGTCAAGTCTGGTGGGCCTAACCCGACGGCAATTTAGATATGGCAACAGCTCCAAAAGATCGACATTGGAGGTTGCCCAGACTGGCGTAACTACTCTTGAGAATGCGATGAAGACGGCAGTATATATGCGGGGCACCAAAAAAACCTATTATTCTATTTGGGGAGAGGATAAATTGACAACTTTTAATTCAGACTTTCCAGGGTACTTGCCGGAACTGATCATATATAATCGAATATTAGATCCGATTGAGCGAGCAAAAGTTGAGACGTATTTGGCAATTAAATATGGTGCGACGCTTGATTCTTCCTATACAGGTAGTAATGGAAAATCTCTTTGGGATATTAATGATAAAATAATTAAAACATTTCATCATCGGGTGTGTGCAATAGGCAGAGATTTACCGGCTGCCATTCGTCAGCCAAAGTCCAACACCAGTTACGAAGAAAGCTTCGATAATTTTACCGCTTTTAATAAAGATGCCGACGATAGCACGATTGACAGTCGTTGGAAACTTATTCCAAGAGGAGAAGGCCCATCGCTTTATCGCTCACTAACTATTGGATTTTGCGATACGACCATGAGAAGCATACAAGATGGTAGATTTATTTTTTTGGGCGATGATGCCGCTTCAGTCGCAAGCGCTGAATTCAAAGATAGGTTCAAGACGCAATACCCGAAAATGAAAAGTGTAAAAAGGGAATGGATTATTCAGAATAAGGATGCTCTTCGTGAACCAATAAAAATTGTAGTCGCTGGAGGTGATTATGGCGCCTCCACTTTATTCAATACTCTTTATGACCCTTATGACTATCAGCTATTTCGTTTCGTATTAATCAAAACAAATCAATCAGCGGACCAACTATTGGGAAAGCCCGTGCTATGTGATTATTTTATCAGAGAGCAAAGTCGTACGTCAGTAGAATTTAACACACGGGCGATTGTTTGGGATAGCCTTAGCTTAAATGAATCGCCTAACACCTTTTTTAGTTTTGGCAAGGTTGATATATTGAATTTTCTTTCTATTACAAGTTTATTTGATAAGAAAACCAGGATATTGGAGTACCCTTACTATGAAGACTCTGCTATACGTGCAGCTACATACTTTGACACTACTGCGGTCAGATTTAACTATGTCAGGGAAGACTCAGTGTTGAAATTTTCATTCAAAACCAGCATAGGTGTTGGGGCCTTGCAAGTCAGACTATTTGTGACTGATGCAATAGGCAAGCGTAAGCTTTTACCTGCTTCCTATATAATCAATCCCACCGGTGTTACTGACACATCTAAGGGCTCCGTTCCAATGGCGCAAAGAGAAGATGCTGATATTAAGATTCTTGAAGCGACTGAAGACGATAACCCCTCAAACATACCGGGAAGTTCGCGAACACCCATCAAATATATTGTGCGACGAAAACGCCCCGAACTGCAAAAGTTCAAGGAATTCAAGGTTGCAATTCCCCTCCAAAAGCCCCTTGATATCCAGAGCCGGTTTCTGATTGAAATAACAGATGCAATTGGACAAATAACCACCTTGCCAGTCCGTATCAAATCGCGTCCTTGACCAAAAAATGAATGAATTTCTATGTTGCCCCACCCATATCAACTCCAACCACAGCATCTCGGTAAATTTAAAGCAATTCGAATGTTTGCTGTATTTGTTGTGCTTATTCTGAGCTATTGTGTTTTTAGAGCCGACATTCCCGAAAGTTCCAATGTGTTTAATGTTAGCTATTCATTGGCGGGTACGCCGTCGAAAATTCGAACTGCAATTGACAGCACACATGGCAACAAAATTGATTCAACGCCAATTTATTCCAACATCAATTTGAGCGCCCAATCTCACAATTCTCCGGTTAAATTGAATGGACGAAAGCTGATGGAGAAAAAGTCGGGGATTTACCACAAATTAGTAGAAACGGCAATACTGCTAAAAGAAAGTGCTAATCAAATGCCCCCGCTCGAATTGGGGATGGTTAATGTAACTGACAACGGTAATAGCTATAAAATAAAATCTGGAAACAAACATTTGAAGGTCGTGGGCATACCTTTTTCACAAAAGGATATACCCGCAGGTTATACACTGGCCGACGTACATGTTTATTTTTATCAAGAACTCGCTCATCATTGGCTGCAATTAAATCGGGACAGCCTCGATGTTTCGCGAAGCATCGTCTTTTCTACGACTCGGGATGACGGAGAATATATAAACGCCATTATAAAAGCACCTGAAGCACCTGAAACTGCTGGGTACACACCGACAACTTTAAACGATATTAGACTCGGAGATCCTGCATCCAGAATACAACTTATACCGGTACCGCTTGCAAACAATCAGGGTAGCGCTTCGCTTGGTTTCCATATCGAGTCCCCGAGGGGAAGAGAAAGTTTGGAACCTAATCTTACTATAGGATACAATAGTGATGGTGGAAATGGAATCTTGGGTGAAGGTTGGACGCTTAACGGCATATCATCAATTAATGTCGACACAAGATGGGGGGTTCCTATCTATGACCCCGCGAAAGAGTCCGAAACATATCTTCTCGACGGCCAAATGCTGTCCCAGGCTGACAGGAACAACAGTTTGACAATGGCGCACAGAGATCTGAATATTTCCCGAAATACTACGACAACTCAATTTATAAGTCGACGGGAAAGTAATTTCAGTAAAATTGAACGGATTGGCACTTTAGGGGATTATGTATGGGTCATCACTGATATGAAGGGTGTAAAAAGCTACTATGGGGGAACTATTAATGGCAACGTGAAAACTATAGATGCCGTATTGAGAAGCGGCAATAAGATAGCGGAATGGAAACTTAGAAAGATAGAAGACCAGTACGATAATAGTATTGAATATTTTTATAATCCTTCAGAAGAAACTTTAAATGGTAATGTCGTTAAGTCATTAAATCTTTCTAAAGTCCGTTATACCATTTATCAAAACAACATTAAATTAAAAAACGTTTATGAGTTGACTTTTAACTACAGTGGCCGGAATCTTAACAAAGATTTTATTTTTAACGCAAGGTATGGATTTTTATCATCCACAAATAGCAAAACGCTCGACTCTGTCAACATTACATCTGTCGACTACTCATCGCTAGCCGGTCCCATCACCACAAATATCTCTAACTATCAGTTTCATTATAGTTACGGAGCATATAATAAAATGTTGCTGGATAGTATAAGTCAATATGGATATGACGGGGATAAGGAAATGTTTTTTTACAGCCAGAAATTTACCTACTATTCAATAGATAGCCTTAAAGGGAATTATTTCACTCCCACCAAAATGAGAGTTCCTACAAAGGATTTTCTGGGTAAATCCGTGACAGAGGGAAGGCTAGGTTTTGGGGGCGCAGTCGGTATCGGTGCCCCAGATTTTCAGTTTCTATCTAAAAGTCTTTCGTTTGATGCGCGATTTTCTTATAAAGAGAATAGTTCGGAGGTCACAATGAGTTTCGTGGATATCAACGGGGATTCCAAGCCGGATATTTTGCGAAAAGAAGGTAACAGAATTACCTTCCGACCCAATACCAGTAGTTTTGATACAATAACTTTTGGGCCTGAACAGACAATATCTGGGATCAGTGGTTTTTCAGTAGATGATGGGTCAAGCTTTGGCGTTGGTACGGAAGTTAATGGTCCTACAGGATCGAGAGTTTATGGCGGTGTCGACCTAAATACCGCAAACAATTACACACGAAGTTACTTTTCGGATGCTAATGGCGATGGTCTGCTGGATATAGTTGAAAATGGTGAGGTTAAGTTTAATACTTACAAAAAAGGAGTTCCGGGAATTACTTTCACCAGGTCTTCTACCAATACGGGTAATCCTATTACGGTTAGTAATCCAATCGGAAATGATCTGGTTCGTGAAGATAGCACGCGAGTGGCAGCAGAACTCCGTAATAATATTACAATTAGTCCTCTTCACGACATTATTAAAATTTGGATAGCGCCGGATAGCGGTATGATTAGAATTGATGCTCCAGTCAAATTATTAAGGCCGATTATTGACCCGGCAAATGAAGATGATTCTATTCGTTTTAAAAAAGCTGACAATGTTATTGTTTCTATACAGAGGAATAGCAACTACATTTTTCAGCCTCTATCGATCCGGCCTGGTGATTACGCTGAAAAAAGCATTAGTAATGTTACGGCTAGCGTCAACAAGGGGGATAAAATTCTTTTTAGGGTTCAATCTGGCAATAAAGAAACCGCCAATGGGGATTTTGACCAAATTAAGTGGAATCCTAAGATAATCTACACGTCCAAGAAAGCTGACTTACATTATTTTGACGCTTTTGACAAAAATACTTTTTCTTATGAGGCACTGAAGGATTACCGGAAAGTAAATGGGTCATTTAATTTGCCTGATTCGGGAAATTATACAATTTCAGGTGTTGTTCGAAAGCCTAAGACGAAAGATGAAGTCAAAGTATTCATTAGGATAACTGGCAAAATCGTAATTGATAGCTTCCCTGATCAGATAACGGTACAACGCCTCAATGCCGTTGATACCGTGATTCACTTTATGAATTATCGCTATCGTCAAAAGGACAGTGTTTTAGAACGTACTCTTGGTAGAGCTGCGCAAGTTTTTAATATGAATTTCCCGACGCCTCAGATTTATGGGTATAATACCGCAATAACTTTTGAGGTAACCCCAGCTTCCAATTTCGATTTAACAGGAATCGATTGGAAGCCGAAGATTATTTACGATTACTATGATAGCAGTGAAGTTGACGCTAAAAAGAGATTAAAGCGTGATAGTACAACTTGTTACCCAATGCTAAATTTCAGAGGTTCTGTGGTCAAGTCAGGTGTTTATATTAAGGTAAAAGACAGCGGGGACGTTCGAATTAGCCCTATCCTGCAATTAGGTGCCAATCGCGGGAAAGTAACTATGATTGTTAGCGACAAGGATAGTATTTTAATCAAAAAGGAATACCAGCAATCAACTTTTTTAAAGGATACATTTTCATTTCCAAGGGATACTGGCCAATTCTATACAGTTGCTTACGAAATAGATACAATTAATAATCTGGACACCACTTTAGCGACAGGCAGAATCCCATCTTATTTGTTGATGCCTCATGATTTTTCTAACTGGGTCGTTCCTCAAACGGGAGTATATGATTTTTTTGGGGCTGGGAAAGGCTCTTTGTCGCGTGCTGTTCTACGTAGAAACGGCGTTGATTCCAAGCCTCACAATAGAGATACCCTGTTGAATATATTCTTACAGGAGGATGATGTAATATCCTTCATTGACACCATAAATAGAAATCCGAATCCCTTCAGTATCATTATGACGCAAGCGTCCGCAGTGTTTGCCAGGTGGGACCAACAGGATTATGGTACACTTTATCGTGGATGGGGACAGGGAGTATTCAATGCAACTAGTTTTTTGGGAACCCCAATACCTGCCGAACTTTTCCATCTTAACCAACTCCAACGCAACCAGTTTTACGAAACGCAATTCTTTTCAATGCCTTTTGACTCAAAGACTTCACATTATACTGGTGTGAATAGTCGGATCTATTTAAGTGGGGATACAATGAGCAGTTCCAGGATGGCAATGGCTAATGTGCAACCACCACCGTTGTTCATTGTTAGTGGTACGGTGAATGGAACTGGGGCCAGAGCTGTTGTTAAATACTCTAAGACGCAAAGTGTAACGGTCGCCGCGGGAGCTTTTGGAGTAACGGGTAATAAAAGCATAAACGCGGGGACAGAGAGTTATTCGGACTACATTGACCTGAATGGTGACAGATTTCCCGATATCTTAGGAAGATCCTCCGTACAATTTACAACCCCCTTGGGAGGATTGAAGTCGGACGTAAGCTTTATGAGCCCCGGCTTACAAAAAGCAACGACCAATTCATTTGGCATAAATCTGGGTGGGGTGTTCTTCGAGCCTTTTGTTGCTTCAGGAAAGTCGCCTGGCCAAAACTCAAATAAAGCCTCAACAGCGGGAGCAAGAATGTCGTCTGTACTGTCGGGCTTGTCTGGTGGATATAATAATAACGACGATGAGGTCGAAGAAAATTTGTATGATATCAACGGTGATGGCTTGCCTGACAAAATTCGAAAAGATGGATCTGTCCTCTTAAATCTGGGAGGTGAATTTTCAAGTAATCCGCTGTCCTGGAATTTCAACAGTATTCAGTCGTCATCGTCGCATTCCTTTTCCGGTGGGGGTGGATTCAATAATGATAATAATAGTATTTCAGGCGGTGTAACTTTTGCAACAACTGATGTTGCACAAGCCAACAGCCTGTTGGATATTAATGGTGATGGCCTTATTGATAAAGTTATAAACTCGGCTGGTGGTCTTGATTTCATCTTCAATACTGGAAAAAATATTAGCGGTGAAGCAAGCCAGCGTATTCATTTAAATAATTCGTTCGGAATCGCTCAATCGCAATCCCAGAGCATAGGTGTAAATGGTGCATACACATTCGCCCCGCATATCTTCGCACTCTTCGTTCCCGTTTGTAAAATCGTGTTCTCAGTGTCGTCAAATCTGGGTACTGGAAACAATACAACTCAATCCCAATGGGCTGATATTAACGGCGATGGGTTCATTGATTTCATAAAGCAAGATGGGAATAATGTCGAGATCATGATTTCGAATATGGCGAAAATTAATAGACTCAGGCAAGTAAGTGGTCCCTTGGGAGCCGCTTATGTTATTGATTACAATCATTCCGATGCCAACTTCGACCATCCAGGTGGTAAATGGGTAATGGCTAGTCTTACAGTCAGTGATGGTATTAAGGATAACGGCAATCCATCAATATCTCGGTATGAGTATTATGATGGTAAATATGATCGGTATGAGAGGGAGTTTTTAGGCTTTGGTCGGGTAGAAACAATAGAATTGGCAAACGGAAAGCCTTACCGGAAAAAAATTGATGAATATAATAACGACAATTATTTCGTTTCTAATCAGCTTGCCAAACAATGGATCGAGGATTCAAGTGGTGGAAAATACGCGGTGAAAGAAAATCATTACTATGAAAGGATGAGAGACAGAATTGACAGGATGAATAATTTTCCACCCGTGCCGCCTTCTTTGCTGAAAGTTTCAGTGATGCAATCACCGATCAGAACGCATAAAGAGTATGCCCAGGAAGGGGGAACTACTAAAATCTTGTTGAATCAAACGGATTATACATATGATAGTCTGCTCAACGTTAAAACGTTCAGTTATCGGGAAGGTGAGGATCCGGTTCAACGAAGAAAAAGTTTTTACATCACAGAAATTGTATGTCAAGCACTAGACAAGGCATCTAATATTTACGGATTGCCAATCTCAGTAGTTGTCAAAAACTCCGATGGTAATGTTATAAAAAAGGTTAAAGCAACTTATCCAAAATCTCTTAAGGGTAAAATGCAGTCCGAGTCGATTTATTCCGACGACTTCACGTTTGCATCTACAACCTACGACTATGATGGGAATAGTGGCAATTTGATTAAGAAAACGAATCCGGATGGCGGCGTCGAGACGTTTGAATATGACAGAACCTTTGAAACATATGTTACCACGATTACCGATGCGTATAAATTAGAAAATAACTTTGAATATGATTTTCGATTTGGACTTGATACTAAAAGAACCTTAACAAATGGACTGGCTACTAAAACGAAATACGATGCTTTTGGTAGAATCGTAAAAATTCAGGGTCCAAATCAGACAAATCTGGATATCAATAATGCAGACTTTACTATGTTGGTAGAATACCAACACCAGCAACAGATTCCATATGCAATAGTAAGACATTACGACGAGGAACACGATGCCGATGGCTTTTACACTATTAATTTTGTTGATGGCCTTGGTCGTAATGTTCAAATAAAAAAAACCGGGGTCGTAAATGGTACAAAACAATGGTTAATTAACGGCCTTAAAAAGTACGACGAAATGCAACGTTTGCAATATGCTTATTATCCCATTACTCAACCTTATGACGTAACCGGAGAAATGGTTATTGGCTCGGCGGGGCGTGAGTTTGTTAAGACGATCGATGCTATCCCGCCAACTATCTACGAATATGATGTGTTGGACCGGTTACTAAGTACGCGAAACCCAAATAACAAAATATTTCAAACGAATGCGTATTTATTAAAGAAAGATGGTTTTGGTAACCTTTCACCTGTGACGGTTACTACCTATACTGCCGATAAGAAGTCAAACAAGAAGGAATTATTTACCAATGGTTCAGGACTTAATTCTACCGAAATATATTACAATGATGTTAACAACGATAGTGTGAGGAAAATAACAAGGTTTAGTTACGAACCTCTTCACAAATTGGATTCAGTGTCAAATATCAAAAGAGGTATACCTTTCTTGATTTTAGCTAACAAGTACGACTGGGCAGGTCGACGAACCATTTATTATAATATCAGCAGCGGAGTTTGGCAGTATAAATATGATGGATTGAATAATATTATTAGGAAGGTTACAGCTAACAATGATACTATCGAATATAGTTATGAACACCAGCGGTTGGTTAAGAGAAATTATTCAAAACACCCTGAAGATAGTGTTAGGTATGTTTATGCTGACAAGACGAATGCCGGAAATTATGGGGTCGGTAAAGTTGTTTTTCAGGTGGACGCAACCGGGGCACAGTCATTTGCTTACGACGCGTTCGGCAATATCTCAGGCAACGTAAGAACGCTAATTGCTCCATTTGATACCACATATACTTTTGCTTTCGGATACCAATATGATAGTTGGGGGCGACTATTGAAAATGAGTTACCCGAGTGGAGAGGATGTTAGGTATGAATACGATATTGCGGGCAACCTTAACAAAGTGACCGGAAGTAAACACAGCACGACTGCTGATGATTTTCACTATGTAAATAATATTGGATATGACAAATTCGGAGAACGGATCTCGTTGACGTACGGCAATGAGTTGGTGGCCAAGTACGAGTATGAAGACACTTTGCGTCGGCTCAAACGCGTGAAAACTATGAATAATGGGGCTGAAATTATGAGTAGTTCTTATGAATACGATGAGCTTAATAATGTTGCCCAAAATACCAATCGCTCCAAATTTCCAGGAATGGTTCCAGTGGAGATGCACCATGATTATACGTATAGTAATCAGAACCAAATAGCGACGGCCAAAGGAGAGTGGAATAAGCGTACCACCTATAATCTAAGTCTTTTTTATGACGACCAGTTTAATATTCATTCGAGATCGCTTGACTTGGTTTCACCCACCGTTACGAGGTCAATATCTAGCACTTTCAACTATGGCCCAGGAAACCCACTTCAACTAGAGATTGTCCAAGACTCAATCGGTAGAACGAATTCAGCAACTCATAGTGCCTATAAAGAGAAGTTAACTGCCTCCCATCTGTATGATGCCAACGGAAATGATATTTATATGAGTTCCGCTGACAGTTTTCAAGCTAATATCAATGAGCGGAAAATTTTGTGGGATGAGGAGAGCAGAATACGGGCCGTGAGTTCAAATGGTTATTTGAGCATGTACACCTACGACGCTGACGGTAACAGAACTATTAAAATGAGCGGCGAGACTGAAGGGGTATATGTCAATGGACAGTTTGCGGGTAGCAGGACAGGAATCTCGACGTATAGCGTGTTTGTAAATCCTTATTTCTCCGTAAGAAATTCACGGGGTATTGCCACGAAACACATTTACATTGGCCAAGAGAGAATAGTAAGCAAATTAACCAGCTATACCGCGTGGCCAAGCAATAATGATGACATCACTATTAGGCATCCAGAGAGAGATACGATTAAGCTAGATGACAAATTAGTTGCAAAAAATAGAAGAATATCAGTTATCTATGACAAAAAGAGGCTAAAAACCGAGGAAATATTTAATAGTTATTTCGATAGCTTAATGGTTCCTCACAGCATTATTCCCCATAATAGTTTGACAAAGACTTGGCCAACGTTGGTGTATCCAATTAATGGAGATCCGGCGAAGCAGGATGATGTCGGCAAAGTCAAGACCGCTGTCGATGGTGATGAAAACCTTCGTTATTTCTATCATGGTAACTATCTAGGGAATGTAAGTTTTGTTTCAGATTGGGAAGGTTTAATTGTTCAATACGTAGAATACCTTCCATTTGGGGAGGCCTTTATGGAACAACGGAAGAATTACAGCAGTCAATTTTCATTCAACGCAAAAGAGCAAGATGCCGAAACAGGTTTTTATTATTATGGCGCACGATACTATGATCCGCAAACTTATCAATGGTTGGCTGTAGATCCAAAGGCAGAGAAATTTCCCGGAAGTAGTCCCTACAGTTTTGCCAACCAAAATCCCTTACTTTACATTGACAGAGAAGGTATGGATGCGGAATTATCATATGATGTTGGTGTAAAAAGCGATGTTGTGAACTCATATACTGAAGATTTGATTCGAGAATCAGGAGAGGGGCACATAAATATGACTAGCACAACCAGGGACGAGTCAAGACAAATATCAGCTATGTACAGGAACATTCTAAGAACTGGTGCCCAGTCTCAAAAGGACACTTATAGCAACAAAGGAGATCAAGTTATTGACGCTTATACAATTGCAAGTGGAGTGCCTGGAGCTACACCTGCATCTATTCAGGAAGCTATGCTTAAGAAGGCAGCGGAAGTGGGATTTATATCCGGCCATAGCAATCCGGAATATTCTAAAATCAATGTTGTCGATGTCCAATTGCCAGCAGGTAGAAATCTCGGCCAGCGGGAAAATGCCTTTATAGGCAACATCCAAATAGCTGCCCCACGAGTGATTGTGAGACGGGAGAATAATGTTTTGCATTTGGAAGTTCCAATACCGTTTTTAAATAGATATTTACCAAATTCATTGCTTAAAATATTCAAGTAAAGTAGTTGTTCTAACCCGGGCACTGGGCGTATGATGTTAGTCGTGGAGAATATATGAGGAGTCAGGGTGCCCTGATTTAGCCTCAAGCTTGGTGACTTGTTTCAACAATATTGATATGTCGTGAACTTTTACTTTTAATTATAACCGCATAGTTTCCAGATACGGCAGTGATATTTACAACTGCTGTCAAACACGTGTGATTGACAGGTCAACTCTTAACTTGTAACATTTCGTATATTGAAGGGCCAAGCAACTCGATGATTTTTATAAAAAGCCCTTTATCCTTTTTAAGTAATAACTATTGAATTTGTTAAAGGCTGTGTGCCTCTCTTGGACCTATCGAAATATAATTGCTTATATTTCACATTCTAACATTTTCTGTATCGAATTGTATCATAAGAACGTAGAGCTAGCTATTTTCAAGACCCTGTCGGTCCGCAACTGATGACATTAATGATTGATTTGTAGTACTAATTAATTGATAGTAGCATTGAATATTTTGGATCTTCAAAGTTCGGTGTAAGTACCTTATTTGTTACCCAATTCCATTTTTGTAGTTGCTGAATATTTTGTAGATTTTAAATAAAAATGGGACGAATAAAAGAAAAGCCAAAAATTATTCATCGGCCGTCAACGAATCAAATACTGACTAGCCTGCAGCCGATGCCTGATTATTCAAGGTTGCTGTTAGCTAATAGTCCTGACAAAACATATGGTGAATTTTTACACTGGCTGATTGACAAAAACATTTATAGCGAAGAAGATCGAAAAGTTTCGATTAAACAAATTGCTTCGGATTTTAAGTCCGATGCGTCCAAAGTCACAAAGATGATTAAGGATGTTTATGAGGACATTTTTGTATTGAATTTTGATCATCCGGCATTGTTTCAGCAAGACGGCATCAAAGTATGTTTGTATTGCAAATATTTTGATAGTCATTGCAGTTTTTGCATTTCATTGCCTGTACTACCGAGGGAACATGAGACAGTCAATTTTTATTTTGTAAACGCAAGAATGGGTACGCATCATTTCTGGATAAAACGGGGTCGAGCATGAAATTGGAAAGGATGGTCTCGTCACCTTGTGGCTCGACGGCGGGGACCTGAGCAGATTCCGGGAGTATACCATAGAGGAAGCAATGTTTCAGGGATACATTAGTTTTATGGATACATTCGATAAGCACAGTTTTGAGCTGGACGATAAACTCCGAAAGCTTTACCGGAATTAACAGCTATGGCAGCCAATATGCATAAATTTATGAGTCTCCCAAAGTTGGCATTGCCTGGATGTCATTATGTAAAAAATAAAGCCCGGAACACGCCTTAAAATATTTAATTTTTCGAGCGTTAGATTGCAAGATTTCGTAATAATTATTGTTGCCAGAGAACGGGTTATAATTGCGTTATTTTTTTATCATATCACCTCAGTGAGTTTTACATACTTTTTGTAACTTTAGTTAAACGAAAAGTGATGAAAGATTTAGTGAAAAAGGTAACAGCCTTTATTTTGTTTGACTCGCCGATAGATTTAAAATTAATCGATTCGGAATTCCTACTTACCCACAGCCAATACAAAGAGCAATTGCCTCATTGGCCCTTTGCTGCCAGCCGTAAAAAATTGATAATGGCGTTTTGGTTCAAAGAGGTTTTCCCTCATTTTTTAGCGCTCTTAGTTCTTTCAATCGGTGCTTTGGTTCCTTTTCAAAAAACCTGGTCAAATTCCACCGCCCCGCTTTTCTTTTCAGCCTTGATAACTTTTTGCATATTGGGCGTCCTATATTACTGGCCGATTTTCTACGGGGATTATCTTCCAAAACTGGCGACAGTTATCGCAGAACAGGAAAAGTTAGCTATCGATGAAGATGACCTAAAAAAATGCAAACGCAGCCAGTATTCTATTCCAACCCTTACCATTATTTTCTATGTGTGGTCCAAAATGGCTGAAATTCCAATGGTCCCGGTTAACGACCATTCCGCCATGCTGTTAAATAATCTATACGGCTCTGATAAGGATAAGCTCAAGCAAAACCTGGCCAGGCTCTATAAATTCTCTTTTCTTTCGTCTAGGGAAAAGGCCGAGATGCAAAAAGGAATTAGCACCGCCCGGTTATTTTTCCAGGAATTAAACCACCCGTCAGCTGGCACTTTGTTGGATGAAATGGAAAACAAATTACAAAAAGCATGATTTTCTTCTTTTGTAATAAATCTTTCAAAGTTTAAGTGTACTTAGCTTTTCTTTTTTTAGTGCGCAAAGTATTTTGCAAGCCTAAAACGAAAAGTGATGAAAGAATTTGTGAGCAATGGTAACCCCGTTACCCCCATGCTGTTCCCGTATGAGCCGGAGCAGTACTGGAAGTCTATCCGCCAAATTATCCGCGAAGAAGTCAACAATGCTGAAAAACAAAGACCTGTTTCTCCATCCTTCGAAACGCCCGGTCTAACCTACAAGCCGCTATACAAGATTACTGAGGTTTGTGCACTATTTCACATTACGAAGCCAACCATTTACGATTGGGTAAAGCACGGCAAACTAAAGCCTGTTAAAATTCGGTCCCGGGTATTCTTCCTGTGGCAGGATATTCAGCAACTTTTGCAACCCACAAAGTAAAACGGGAATTGACTTTTTTTCTTTCGCCCGCTCAAATTATCTAATTATTAAAAACAACAATCATGGCAGAATTAAAACGAAGAACACTGACATTGGTTAGTGGTAAGCAAATCAAATTGTATGGCAGCAGTATGGCAATAGGCGCCAGCCTGGAAATAGGCGAAGGGTCCGCTCCTAATATCTTTTCTTTCATGGAGCAGCAGCCTGAAGAAAAAATATCAACAGAAAATGTTTCTATAGCCCAGGATGGAAAAGCAGTCAAAGAAAACCCAATTAATAGAACTACTACTTTGATCATGAATCCCTACCGCCTAACTGCGAATGATCTTATGGAAATTGCAGATTATAATATGCAGCTGTGGATGGATTTAAAGAATAATATCCGCAAACATGGCATTAGTAGTCCAAAGACATTTAATTCGGACGCTGTGCGGTAACAGAATTGTTGCTTGCATCTATGAAGCTTTGTAAGTTTTAAACAACGATGCAGTGACAATTTTTCAGGTGCTATTTCCATCAGATTTTTGAAGTTAAAGCTGATGAGACTGCGGGTGAAAGAAGAAATAAAATTATTCAAAGCATCGCTTAAAAATGGTGGTTGCAGAAAAGTCGAATCCCGCTTAATATGCTCAGCGTCTGAAAGATTATATCAGCCAGTGTAATGGTGTTTAAAGCTGGTAAAAAAAAGTGCAATACATATTACAGGAAGAAGAACAACTTGAATTTCTGTGACCGTTAATCCCGCATATCAGGGAGACGGAACTAAAGACTGACTTTTCAATTTTCAGGAGCCAGCAATGTTTTGGTTGCACCAAAACCCCTGGCTCCTTCATGCTATCGCATTCGTGAGGTGATTTTCTCATGCTGAACGCATTCAAAAATCAGGAGGGTAAGATGATGGAGAAGACGAATGAACCAAAAAAGAACAAGGGTGGCCGACCGCCCAAAAGTGTTAAACGCAACCGCGTAGTGGCGCTCAAATGTGCCAGCTACGAACAAACCATGATCAGTGCCCGCGCTAAAAAAACCGGGCTGACCGTCTCGGAATATTTGCGGGAGTTGGGGCTCAACGGCCAGATTGTCATCACAGAAAAAGTGTTACCCAGGGAAGTTTTATCTATGGCTGGAACACTGAATCACATAGCCGCCAACCTGAACCAGATTGCCAAAAAGCGCAACAGTGTTGTAGACGAACTCAATGCCGCCGACCGAGCAAGCCTGGAATTTCTCTCCCGTGAATTGAAACAACTTGTTTTATCCATTAAAATGTATTTACAATGATTGCTGGTATTTCAATGGGAAAATCTTTTTCTGGCTGTCTCGGTTATTGCCTGGATGACAAACAGGAATTAACGAAAGAACAGAAAATAAAATTATCTCTGAAAGACGGCGTACAGCATGCAAACCGGGCGGAAATATTAGCATATAACCAATGCTTTGGCGACAAAAATGAACTGGCCGCACAGTTTAATGATGTCCGCAAACTAAGCAGGCGGGTAGAAAAGCCGGTCCTGCACCTATCAATGCGCCTGGCCCCGGGTGAACATTTAAACAAAGACCAGTGGCTGAATATCGCAGAAGAAATAGTTAAAGAGATGGGTGTTGCAAATAACCAATACCTGGTTGTGCAGCACCGGGATACCAAAGAGGAGCATATCCATATTGTGGCCAACCGGGTGGGTTATGATGGCAAGGCCGCCAGTTCCAGCAATAATTATTACAAAATGGACAAGCTGTGCCGGCGACTGGAAATGAAATATCAGTTGCAGCAAGTCTTAAGCCCGCGACAATTTTTGCCAAAAGAAATGCGCCATCTGCCGCGACATGATATCCGCAAAGAGCAGATGAAAAAAGACATAGGACAAACACTCGCAAAGGCTAAACACTACGAGGATTTTGCACAAAGGATGCAATCTCTCGGATATAAAATTATCAAGGGCCGGGGAATCACTTTTATTGACGAAAAAAAAGTAATGGTAAAAGGTAGCGAACTGGGTTATTCGCTGATGACCATTGAGAAAACATTGCAATTGAAGCAGGAAAGAAATCTGAAACAGGACGGCATTAAGCCCCTGATAAAAAAAACTGTCGAACATACGCTGCAGGAGCAACGCCAACTGCGGCAGAAACTATCCGATCCTACTCAGGAAAAAGCAACTCAACAGCGCACAACACCAGAAAATATTGGTGGTCCAATTAGCGATCAGCTTAAAAAAGGCGTAGCAGATGCACTGCACGAACTGACCAAAGCAGAGCATGATGGAGCCAGCGTGAATCCTGAACTTATAAATGAAGCAAAGCTCAAAAAAAAGAAAAAACACCGCCTGCACCTGTAAAATATTTTTATCACTAGTACTAAACATTGAAATGATATGGATACGCCTGTAAAAAATTTAAACAAAGAAGAAAAGGAAAATGTGTTGATGGTATTGAATGAATTTACAGAGGAATATAAAGCAAATGCCAAATCAGTTGATAAGCTTTTGAGCACAGTGAATGAATTATCAGAAAAGATAATCCCTTTCTTGGAAAGACCAGATAGCCCCAAATCGGAAAGTGAAGTCGTCAATAAACTGGAAGATTTGATTGAAAAGGGGGTGGAGAAGATAACAACTATGATAAAGGGCACGTCGTTACCAGGACACGAAATGCAACAACTATTAGAGAAAATGGAAAATACCAGGTTGATACTTCAAAATCCAATACCACAAAAGAACATTCATCATCACCATGTTCCAAAAATTACCTGGATAGCTGCCGGACTTCTTCTTACCGTTGCCCTGGCAAGTGCTGGTTGGTATATGACAGGACAAAAACTGGATGCATACATTGCCAGTGATACCAAATACCGTTACCTGAAGCTGGATACCGGTAATATTTATTTACAAAAGTTGCTTTACCGGGCAGACAGTTTGCTTGGTAAAAACGTGTCCATGCGGGAAGCTGTTATAAATATGGAAGAAGAATACCACCACAATTTTGAGCTGTTGCAAAAAGCAAGTCATATGAATATCGAAGCAGAAAATTTGAAAGCGGACGCAAAAAGGCTTAAGGAAAAAGCTGGGAAAAATGATGGTGGCCACAAATAGCCGAAAGACGTTATCATAGTACAAAGATCCGGCGAACTATTCCTGGCTCATTTTCTTCTGCCTGCGACCAAATAAACAGGACAAGTTCGCCGGTTAAAAGAAATTGCCAATTGACTTCGACCGTTCATTAGTGCGAATTTATTTACTGGCCTTTTAAGCGGGCGAGCACAATTGATGAAATCTTACAACAAAACGCTTTAGCATCAGTTTGGGGAGCGGTACAACATCAAAATCAGCTTAAATCCAAGGAAACAAGACTTTAAAAAAGAAAAAAAATATTATATATAAGATTTCACCCTTGCCGCCAACACCACCAAATATATAATCACATTATTGACGGCAAACCTTTTCGTACCTTTTTCAATTCCTACCCTAAATTAGGGTTAGTAAGCACCGTTGCTAGGGGCGCTGCACGCTTCCTTCAAATTTGACCTGACAATCAAACGGCAAATCATTACCGGTTATCATACCATTGGTGTTTCTACCTTCATTTAATAATAGCTTTTTACTTCTGTATTTGGCAGTGCTTTTTTCAATTCTGCAATTTGATCCGAAGTAATACTACTGCAAGCTTGTAAATCTAATTCCGTTAAAGTAACTAAGCCTTTTAATGCACTGATGTCCGTTAGTCCCCCGCATCCTTGTAAATTTAATGATGTTAAAGCGCTTAAACCTTTTAATGCACTAAAGTCTGATATATTGAAACATTCAACTAAATTTAATGTTGTTAAATGTTCTAAACCTTTTAATCCACTAATATCTTTCAGGTTATGACAGCTATTTAAATAAAGCGCTTTCAATTTTTTTAAATTCCTTATTGCGTCGATGTTTTTCAGATTTTCATTGTTAGATAACTCCAATGTTTCCAGCGATTTTAACCCAATTAATCCGCTAAAATCTGTGAGGGAGCTATCATTGACAAGTTGTAAAACAGTCAAAGACTTCAAATCTTTTAAGCCATTTATATTATTCAGGCTGTCGCACATAGTGAGGCGCAATTCATTTAAGGCTCCTAACTTTTTTAAGCCATTTAGGCCATCCATATTTTTTATACTCTTGCACCCATTCAAATCCAAATATTTTAATGAGTCTAAATGACTAATGCCTTCAAGGTCGTTTAAACCAATACATCCGTTTAAATCTAATCTTGTCAGCAAATTGCAATTCTTTAATTCATTGACATTTTGAATTTTATCACAATCCCTTATCGTTAAACTTCTTAAATTATTCAGATCCTTTAACACTCCTATGTCTCTTAATTCCAGGTTGTCTTGTATTTGAATTTCTTTTAAGGAATTAACCTTACCCAGTCCGGCAATGCTGGTAAATTGTATTACTTTTTGATTGAGAATATTTGAATCCGCAGAATAGGCATGCAGTAAATGAGCGCCCGAAAAACTAATTACAAGTGTCTCTACCTGCAGAGTCGAAAAGTCAGGAATTAAGCTTTGAAAGAGACTATCGCTAAGACCTGGCATAACAGTAACGCTATTTCGTAATGTTTTAGAATGCTCTGTCCATACAAACCCTGCTTTCTCAACATTAAGGATGGCTTCTAACCTTCTCGAATTTTTAATATTCGAAAAATACAATAAACTAAACGATATTAGTAAGCTCATTAAAAGCGGAGCTATGTAAAGCTTAAAGTTCTGCCACAGGTTTTTTTTGAAGCCGTACACCTCTTTTTCTATTTGAGTCGCAATAAAGTCGTGAGCTATTTGCCACTTTCTTTTGCTTTGAGTAATATTTTCATTATCTACGCATCGGACCAATCCAAAACGTTGCATTATAAGCATTTGGTTATCCAACTGCGATAAGGTCATTTTGGAAAATTTAACCAACTCTTCTATTGTTCTAGGCCTTGATGTGCTAAAATCCGTAAGCATTGCTTTAAGAACTGTTGCACGTTCATGCTGCAATGTTTTACCCAGGCAATCATTAATATAATCTCTGATTAGATTTCCTTTGCTGTTTAAGAATAATTCGTTGATCGCCATTCGCTGCAAAATGACCCCTAATAGATTAAGTACTATTGGCCGGTAGCCCAAAGGGCTATCAATTGTGCTGGCTTCTCTTAGCACTCTATTTAATTGTTGCTGAGGTATTTTTAAACCTGGGCACTTCTTAAAAAATTTTGAAGCTTGATTAAGATTTAGCAGGTTTAATTGCTCAAAATTGTGATGTTCAATTCGGGCAGGTAACTCCAGTTGATCAATGAATTGTTGAAAGTCATCACGATAAGATAATAATATGCAAGTTTTATTCGGCGGATTATTAATGAAGAGGTGTAGAAATGCTTTCATTTGATGAATGCCTTGATCTTTTTCTGCATTTTCTGCAAAATCTTTAGCCGCATTATCAAGCAAAAAAAATTCTTCAAATTGATCAAATATGATCAACATTCGTTCTTCGGGTGATAATGTTTCACTTGCTTCAACGATTTTCTTAAAAACCATTTTCTCATCGACAAGCAAAGTTGTTATACCCCTTGTGAGTGCCTCATACAACGTTTTAAACGGCGCATTGAAACTTCCCAAAGTGTAAATCCTTACTTTAGATCCTTCTGATGCTTTAAGTTTTGGAGATAGGTATGCTGCAATAAGTGAAGATTTTCCCGATCCAGAAGAGCCTGTTAAATATAAAATAGGAGATTTAGAAGTCTTTACCCATTTAACATATTTTTCGTAGCCAGAAGAAAAGAAATTGTACTTGTCATGTGTACGTGGGAAGGTCGTGAAATATTCCAGATCGGCTTCGCCCTTTGGCTTGAAATTCAGTTCTTTTTGCTTTATTAGTTCTGGCCTTAGAGTAAAAAAATAGAGTAAAAGAATTATTATGAATAACAGTGCGTATAAAAGCCATCGGATAAGGTAGGCTTCTCCGGCTATTTCGTCGAAATAGTGAACTAAGTATGCTAGTGCAGAAGCAAAAGTCGCAATAACTAAAATATATTCTTTAGCTGTATGAAGAAACGTTGCAAAAATATTTTTTTTCTTTGACTGCATTTCTTAATATTTTTTTTCAGTTGGCATCAAAAAAAGAGAGTGTAGAAATATTTTACTTACCACCGGGCCAGTGTAGCGAGGGCTTTACACCATTATTCTGTATATCTTTAGGCCCGACTGGTGCTGAATAAAGTTAATGCAAATGATGTTAAATGGGTCTCTTTTATTTATAAATACCGAGGGTTATGATTTATTATGCGAAGAAGAAGTCAATAGAAATAATGATCAAAATAGATTAGGTAACTTCTCGGTTTTAATCATGAAGTGATCTTTCAGTTTGTCATCAGTAATTTTTATTTTCATTTCTTTAGCTTGCTTTAATAAGTCAAAGAGCTTCTCTTTTTGTTTCCTGGCCTCATACAGGGCTAAAAATCTTTTTTTATAAATTTTCCAAACTTCATTTCCAGAGAGAAAAGTATATGACGACTTATTGGAAGTCCCAACTAAAGTTTTTACCGCTTCACCACAATCCATGCTCTTAAGTAAAGCTAAAAAATAAGCCGGCCAATCTTTTTCAGAATCCCCCAAACCTGGACAGTTTTCTGCGCACGAATGTATGCACAAAATGGTACCTGTCCCAATGGATCGCTTGACTGAAATAGATAACCACCAAAGCACGTGGCAAGTGAAACAAACAAAGTGTGCCTCATCCTAGTATTCAGCTGGGAAAGTATAACTCCGAGCTCTTTCCAGCTTATCATCTCCCGGCATTTTACTTGTAACCCGTCCTTTGAACCGTGCATGTAAAAATGAATGTAGGGCGCTAACCCTTGCCTAGTTAGTTTTTCATTGATATGATCAAGGGCGCCGTAGAAATTAGCGCTATTTGCGATATTGATTAATTCGTGGCCAACCGGGCAGCCTGGTAATGAATTTGAATTTCCTGTTTTAATGAGAGGATGAAATCGAGATAATTTTTTCTGGTTTCATAATTAAAATTTTAGATTGATTGATTAGTGCTTTGTAATTCGCCGCGGTTGCTCCATATTTCCCTAATTTTACCTGCAGCTTCTTCCGGAGAGATTTTAATATACTTATAAAAATCTTTTAAGCTTTTGTGACCACTTATTTTCATTATCAGTTCTACTGGTGTTCCAGCTAAAAATTCATTGGTACAAAATGACCGGCGACACGTATGAGACGTTATCCAATTATGTTTTGGCTTTGTAGTTACAATTTTTCTATTCCCCTGCTTGTGTGAAAACTTGATGGTGGAGTTTAAACCGGCTAGTTTTCCGATTTGCTTAATTGTTCCATTGAATTCACTGTTGCTGACCTGTGGAATACCGTCCTTAAATTTTTCTTCTAGAATAGACCTGGCGGTGGTCCTGAGTGGTATAATAACCCAATGGTTTGACTTTTCCTGCTTTTTGTGCAGCATCCCATTACGTACATCTTCTTTGCTAATAATGGAGAAATCAGAAAAACGAAGTCCCGTATAACAACCAAGTACAAATAAATCGCGATGCTGCTCGAGATAATGATCATTTGATAAGTCAAGATTATAAATTGCCTGTATTTCTTGCGTATTCAGATAAATGGCATCTGCCGGTTCTTCCATTGTTTTGAACATGGATAAATCGAACTCAGCAATTATTTTCCTGGACATCCTGTCTTTTAAAAAACTCCTTAGATGTTTAATGGTTTTACCTATGGTATTTACTTTAAGACCTTGCGAATTTTTAAACCGGTAAGAAGTGTAATCGTAGGTTAGGAAGTCAACAAATCCATCATAGAAATCATGTGTAAAAGACTCAAAATTGACTTTTGTTTTTGTATGGCCTTCAAATGCCTGTATGTGCCGGAGTACTTCACTATACACATTCAATGTAGCTTTTGAAATTTTCCGCCTCTTTGATTCGATGTATTGATAGAACTGGTAAGCAAAATCAAGATTGACGGATGGTTCAGGTTCTTTGAGATTGTTTTTAGCGTTGGGCAAATTCAACTTCGGATAATACAAACCTTTGACAAAAGCTACTGGATCTTTAGTACCTTTTTCAATTGCCACAGATATGAGATCTTCAGCAACGCGAAGCTGTCGCTGAACTTCCTTATTTAATTCTGCCACCTTTCCATATTCGGGCGGTAGATCTTCATTAATGCAGCATCGCCTCTTATTCCAGTAATTTGGTGGAATACTAATTTCGGTATTGAGTAAAGTTTTGTTGCCTGCGCTGTGACAATATTGCAAGAAAATAAGACTTGTTCCGTTTTTTCGTATCTTACTTGCGGTACAAATGGGTCTAATTGGTAACAACATAATTAGTCGAATTTTAGTCGATTAAGAAATTGTTACTCTATGTAAAGGTAGTTGGCAATTCAGGCCAAGGATGTTGCAGAATACTGAAAACTAGTACCGCATTTATTAAGTTCCATAAGATTCGATAAAAAAAGAATGGCACATAGGCTTGCCGTCCGGTCCGCTTAATTTTCTCTTGAAACCCGCTCTCAGAGCGGGTTTTATTTTTTTTAGGTCTATCTGCGGGTCTATCACTTGATAGACCAAGTTTCCTCTCTTACAAACTAGGCTGGTTATCCCATAATTTCTTAATCATGCAGGCTTTTTTTATGTGGTCCACTTTAATGTATTTTTTAAACGCCTTTTCCGTCTTGTGACCGCTAACCGCCATTATTAAATCACTTGGTGTCCCGGCCAAGTATTCGTTTGTGCAGAATGAGAAGCCCGGTTGCCCCTATTATATATGATTACAGGGATTACAGAATTGAATACTTCAACAATCTGTACAAGCAGCGCAATAAATATTATCGGAAGTTGATGAAGACAGGGCAACTAGCAAATCTTGATGAAATGCTATTGGTTTTTCAAGGCACTGAGTTTTATATCAACACCACCGGAATTTTATTAACGATTGATTGTATTGATTTGCCTTTGCCTGTTGAAGAATTTAAAAGCGGTGTAGTCTGGAAATTACGTGTTAATATTTATAATGAGGAGGAAGGGGAATTATTGGGAGAAATTATTGACTATGATTTCCCGATAAATAAGGTTACCGACACTAAACAAGGTTCATTTTATTTTTATGGAATTGAAAGAATAAAGTTTAGAAGCCTGGACACAAGTAGTTTCCTAAGATCCGTTATATTAAAACATCAGCCTGGTATTGAAACTAAAAAAAAGGAAGATGATAAAAAAGAGCAGGCCCCTCCTGGCGAGTATGTTGTTTTGAAAACAATGAAAGTGCCTTTCGGGAAAATCAATTTCTTATTTGGAAGTGTTTCATTTCCCATCTTCGTTGAAGAACTTAACCAGGAAATTATATTTGAAATCGCTAACCCAGATATAAGACCAGAGTTTGCAACCATCCGTGACTATTTCATAAAGGCGTTGAAAAAGAAATTAATCTCCGCAAATATTACAGTGAAATACACCGCCAGCCAGATATTATCATCAACAGCCAAATCAGAAGATATTGATAGCATAAACGGTCACATGATTGATAGTGTTCGGTTTGAGTTTGTAAAGCGGGAGATTTTTTAAAGGTAAAGGACGAGCTGCGGATGATCAATATATCCATACGATGGAGGACTTGTTGGGTTCATATGACGAAGGGAAGAAATTATTTTCATCCGAAGCTGCTTTATTTGATGACATTCTAAACATTAAGAACTCAAAGCATTATTTGCAGCTGAAATATCTTTCATCTAAACATGAAGCCTCGGTTTTGAAATTGAGATTTGTCTTACAGCCATTTTCTTTTTTATTCTTATTAGCGGGTGAAAAGAAATATCATATCATATGGGAAACATTGGATAGCGAAGAGGCAACCTATATTTGGCAGTCAGACAGAACCAGAGAGTCGTTACGAAATACCCTTGTAGAAATTGAGGTCATGCTGAAGGATATAAAGAAAAATGGTAGGCAGGCATTTCTTGAAAAGGAGAATAGCAATTTCAGCAGGATAGTTCATGACTATTCAGATTCAAAAAAGGGCTTTGTTTTATGGAAAGGTATGCTGGAAGAAAAATTGATATAGCATTATTTTGCTATCTGCTCCTCAAACCACTGAAGGTACTTTTCAATCTGTGACACCAAATAATATGGCAGGTTCAATAAATTGACCGTCTTGCCTTTCGGTGTAGTAATGGTAGACAGCAAAATCTCCCCTGCATACAATCTTACCGCCATATTATGCGGAGCTATATCCATAAACATGGCCAGGGATCGAAGCGTACCGGTGGCGCCGGATTTGACTTCAATAGGAATAAGTTTTCCCTCATAAGAAGACAAATAATCGACTTCTGCTGCAGACGTAGTCTTTTCCCGTACCCAAAAGGCCAAACCCCGCAGTGCACTATATTGCCTGGCCAAGAGTTCCTGGCCAACAATATGCTCGGTCACCATTCCCTGGTAAACATTGTTCAGATCAGGTGTTCCTAAAATTTCCCGCTGTAGCCCGACAAAATAGTTTAGCATTCCTGTATCCAGTACATGCAGACGCGGCGATTTACTTACATCCGGCAGCAATGGCAAGACCGGGCTTGTTTGTGGATAGACCAAGTGGATCAGCAGGGCCTTTTCGAGTACCCGTAAAGCTTCGCCCATCTCGCGGGATTTATATGAGGAATTACCAAAATGCTGGAATTTAATTCGTTTCCCAGCCTCGGCAAAACTTGAACGGATCGCATGCCGGATATAATCAACCTGCGATCCGCCGTGAGCATATTTCTCTACGTCATCAAGGTATGAAACGAGCAGCGAGTCATAGATGGGAGTAAGTGCTGCCAGGTCTTTATGACCTGAATAGTGCGCAACAATTTCAGGCATGCCGCCAATCAGGCAATAGGTCCGGAACAACTTTAGCAGCGTGTCATGCGCAAATGCTGCCGCCGGCACGGTCAGCACTTGTTCCAGCGCTGCTGTTTCGCCAATCGCCCCCAGAAATTCCGGAAAAGAGGCCGGCTGGATTACCAGGTATTCTACCCGGCCAACGGGGAAACTGATTTGAGGATCGAACAGACTTTCCAGCATCGAACCCGCAGCAATCACTGGTATGTCCGGAGCATTCTCATAAAAGTATCGCAACTGCTGAAGCGCTTCCGGCACCTCCTGAATTTCATCAACAAAAATCAACGTGTTGATACGGTCGGCGAGCGATTTATTTTTTAGAAAAAATAAAGCCTGCAGAAGGGTCTCAAAATTTGAGAATTCTTCGAATGGCTTCCGGTCTCCTGGCAGCTCCAGATTAAGGTAAATAAAGTCCTTAAAGTCAGCCGAAAACTGCCGGACGACAGTGGTCTTTCCCACCTGCCTGGCACCCCTGATAATGAGAGGTTTACGGTTATCTTTTAACCTCCATTTCTTCAACTCCTGCAATATATTCCTTTCAAACATGTCACAAAATTAGGGCATTTTTATCAATTTTTTGTAACAAAATAAGCCAAATTTTGCCAATTTCATGTCACAAAATTAGAGCATTTTGCTCCTCTCGACTATTAGGCGATCTGTAAACTGACAAGCAAACAGGGTCCATTACTTTGGCAAGATGATAGCTGTAATTTGAACTGAACTTTAAAGCAAACTAAATTGATGTTGTTCATAGCCTTCGCTGGTTTCACCGGGTACTTTCGCACGGCATTAAATACAACACTGATATTTCAAAAAATTCGATATTTTCGAAGTAAGATTTGCAGTTATTTAATGACCGGGAAAAGTAGTGAGTAATTCGGTGAGTACAATTTCAAAGACGTTTGCAAGAAATTGATTTTTAAAGATATTACCGTATAGGTTCGATAACCGGGTTTTTCAGAACCAGCTTTTTGGATAAAGGTGATAAGCTTATTTCAAAGAACACTATCGGAGAGCACCAGGTGGAAGGATTGGTTGACCGTCTTAAAGCCATGAACGGCAAGCAACCCGGAGACCCGGAAAAGCTGGTTGCTGCACTTATTAATTTATCCAACGAACAAAACCCGCTCGTACACCTGTTAATGGGGCCTGATGCTTACCAGATCGTTATGCAAAAAAGGGCGAGCGAACAGGAAGAATTTGAAACTTGGAAGGGACTTACCTTATCGACAGATTTGGATGATAGGGCCGATTCTCCTAAATTTTCCTGATAAAATCGACCAGCCGGTAACTAGCCTCAATTCGCCAGTTTATCTTTCAAGCCTCCCCCTTTTACAGTTGGATACAATTTAATTTTCTGTTATTTAATAGTCCATTTACATCATGAGCCAATTCACTTAACAATTAATCAGGCTGACCAGCCTCCATCAACGTTTATGGTTGCGCCGGTAACATAGGATGCTTCGTCACTTGCCAGAAATGCCACAACATTGCCAATTTCGACAGGTGTACCGAAACGTTTAAGCGCAACAGGCTGTAACATTTCGGCAATTAAACTTTCGTCGTTTGGTTTTAAATCGGTTTCAATCAAACCTGGCTGAATAAGATTTACGGTGATACTTTTTTCAGCCAGATCTCTCGCCCAACTCCGGGTGTAGGCAGCCAAAGCAGCTTTAGTTGCCGCATAATCGCCAACTCCAGCAAACGGCGTCCTGGCCGCTGCACCTGAACCGATAGAAATAATCCTGCTACCAGGTAACATATAAGGCGTTATGCTTCTTACTGTATGCGCAATGCCCGCTACATTTACCTGCCACATCCGGGCTATCGACACCATGTCCATATCCGGGCTATCTATTTTACCGCCAAAATACAGCCCTGCATTGTTTACCAGGATATCAATCCTGCCAAACTTTTTTACAGCCAGCTGAATAGCATGCTCCACCTCCTGTGTTTGGCTTGAGTCGGCTTTTATCGATAGAATATCCCCTCCCAGAACTGTAAGCTCATTTTGCAGCTTATTTGCTTTTTCAGTCGCATTTACATAAGTAAATGCGACCGAGGCGCCCTCTTGCGCTAATTTTCCGACTATGCCCGCTCCAATACCCCGACTGCCGCCGGTAACAAGCGCAACTTTTCCTTTTAATCTACCCATGGCTTCACTTGTAGCGAAAGGATAATCGGTAAAACCTTTGGCTCCCCCACCACCATAATAAGTGTCGGGATCACCTTTCGATAAAGGGATGTTTTGCCCGAAACGCTGTACCAGGTCGGGATTGGCAATATAGGCGGTCCCAAATGACACCAAATCAGCTGTTTCTTTGCCAATAATCGCATTGCCGCTTTCCTGGGTGAAACCTATGTTAGCCATTATTGTTCCTTTATAAATATTTCTGAAGTGCTCAAAGTAATTGTCTTTCAAAATATCCAAAGGTGTCCCCGTTAAATCTACCGCAGGGCCTACAAGTTCTACAAACGCAAGATGATAACCGTTCAACTTTTCAAGAATATAATTGAATACAGCAACTGTGGTAATATCGGGTTTAATGATTCCACGATTGAAGCCTGCGGGTGTAAATTTAACACCGATGTGCTTTGCCGGATATACCTCTTTTACGGCATCCAGGATTTCAAATAACAGCCTTGAGCGATTTTCTATACTACCACCGTATTCATCGGTGCGTTGATTAGTGGCTTCACTTAAAAATTGTGGGATCAGCGAGGAATTCTGTGCGTGAATTTCCAAACCGTCAAATCCTGCCGTCTTCGCGTTTTCTGCTGCCAGTCTATATTCCTTTATGGTTTCCTTAATCTGCGCGGTGGTGTATTCAGCAGGTGTCAGGGTGTCTTTAAACCCCAGTAGGGTGAAAGATTTCTCCTGCGGATTAATGGCCGACGGCCCGAGCGGCAGTTGGCCATTAAAAAAATCGGGATGGGATACCGACCCGCTATGGGCCAACTGGACAAATATTCTCCCATTTTTTGTGTGTACCGCGTCGGTTACCCGTTTCCAGGCCTCTGTCTGCTTTTTGCTGTAGATGCCGGGAATATTAATATATCCGATGGCTCTTTCACTTATATAGACACCTTCGGTAAGTATAAGGCCTGCAGAAGCCCGCTGGGCATAATACTCAACGTGTAAGTCGGTAGGCGCAAGATCAGGATTAGTAGCCCTGCAGCGTGTTAAAGATGACATCACCACCCTGTTACGGAGCAGAATATCACCCATTTGATATGTTGTTAAAAGTGGTTCTTGATTTTGCATTTTCGTATTTTTATTTAAATCAAAATTGAGGTACTATCGGGATTTTTACAATAAGGGGTTATTTATTCATATAGGGACTAATTAATCCTCTATAACATTATTGTGCACTTATAACTATTTTTGAAAAAAAGTTCCAGTGTACGAAAGAAAAATTCCTTTGCCTTTTGATTGTGGCCTTTATTTGACAAGAGAAGTTTTAAACGGAAAATGGAAGGCCAGCCTTATTTATGCCATATATGAACAGATTAAAAGGCCAACCGAATTGCAAAAAGCTATGCCAGGTGCAACAAAACGCGTGTTAAACTTGCAGTTAAAACAACTGGAGGAACATGGAATCATAGCCAAAAAAATTTACCATCAGCTTCCGCCAAAAGTTGAATATTCCTTAACAACGTTAGGGGAATCGCTCATGCCGCTGATTGATGCAATGAATCATTGGGGAGATCAAAATCGTACTCGCCTGGAAAAAGTAATTGCAGACCTCAGCCCCCATGTGATGGAAATAAAAAAACAGTAGAGGTCCAATTCAAATGTTTTCCGCAGAAGATTTTTTTAAAGCAATTGACCTGATTCCAGAGGATGTTTATGTGGCAAATGAAAAATAGGAATTTAAGCTTTCGCCAGATGCGCATAAAAAAGGTCAGTTAATTTTCATTGATGGAGGTGTTGGCGCTGAAGTATCGTCACTTATATCCGGCTCCGAATTCATTATGGATGGTGGGATGAGCTTATAAGAAAGACGCCCGGGAACTTTTCCGGGCGTCTTTCTATCCGGCATCTTATTTTCCCGGAATTGCAAAAGTCAGATCGTGAAGAATAACGAGAGTAACTATTTTCCATTCTCCGTTTATCCTCTGCAAGGCAGGCTGGTAATAACCCGATTCTGTAGGTGTCACCTTGCCCATTAATCCTACTGTTCCTTCGGGCCATCCATTGTCCGGGCGTCTTTCACCTACTGAATCAAACCTGATAAATTGCGCATCAATCGTAGCATAATCTCCATTTACTTCAATAATATGATCATGCGTTGTATGATGACTCCATCCTCTTTCAGGATGCGGTTTCATGAGATTGGACATGGCATTTTCTATTTCTGCGTGTCCTGACAACACAAAAAGCAACTCGCGGCTTTCGCCCCTGCCATAATACACTTCCACCTTACCATCCGGCACAAACAAGTCACTTATTACCTTGCCATTAAGTTGGTCTGCTGCTCTGGTATATCTGGCCAGGACCTGTTGTACCTGACGTTCTTCACTTGTTTTACTTTGCACTTTATTTTCTGAATTCTGTTCCATGGTTCTAAAAATTTGATTTTTTAATATGTATCACAAATTTCAGTATTCCTTTTCTAGCACGCAATAAGGGTCAAAAGATTCACCTGGGGATAATTTATTCCCCTATACCTAAATTTTTTATTAGCACTATATTTTCGTAAAGGCTTTAGAATGCGGTCTTCATTTCACCCGGGAAGTATTAAACTGGAAAATCCGGCAGAGTTGATCCCATCTCGCCTCACAGGGTGCTAAAAAAGTAATTTTAAACTAATAGCATAGGTGAATGCAATATGGCATACAAGTATCCGGCTTTGCCGCCACGCCATTGTCAGCAGGAAATTGGCCATACCCCCTTTTTTTTCAACAAAAACTTTATCATAACCGATTTGCCAGTTTGGGAATCGTGTAGCCGGGAGATGAACAGTTAATAACATGAATACGAACCATACAATCCAGAAGACAAGATGACGAAAAACCCGGTAGCGCAACTGGATGGAAAATATGAAGCCATGGGTGTTCATATGAACAAAATGGTGTTTCTCAAATGTAAACAATTCCCTCATAAAGATTTTTTGGCAAATAGCAGGCTGAGACAAACAGCCCTGTTTCGGCGACGAACGGCAAGATGAATCCACTTATGGCGAAAAAGCAGGAAACTATGCAGCGTATCGGCGGAAAGGTTTAAACGGGCGCATTTCAAAAATTAAAAGCCCCGGGTAAAATACTTTTGTAACGTCGGGCAATTTATTTAGCGTTGCTTTAATTTTAGTATGTATGCAAAAAACATCTCTGTTGTTGCTATTAATAATAGTTTGCGGAGTTGAAGTTTTCATTTCCTGCAGGAAAAAAAATAATTGTGAAGCATGTAGTAATAAATCACCTGTTGCCAATGCGGGGGTTGACAGGGTTATTAATTTGCCAACTGACAGTGTTTCATTGGACGGAGAC
>Ga0193753_10000427_pt1 | contig 41783 bp, 30 predicted proteins | sample H1c2metaG_FD_144925 | JGI IMG/M metagenome (GOLD analysis project Ga0193753, IMG submission 144925) | Soil microbial communities from a riparian zone of the East river system, Colorado, United States - H1c2 | ecosystem: Environmental > Terrestrial > Soil > Riparian zone | place: USA: East...
TAACGCCACATCGCTGGTCTCCGGTACCACCACGACCTATGAGGTCAAGGTGACCAACAACGGTCCGGAGGAAGTGCGCACGGCCATCCTGCGCGATCCCGCGCCGACGGGGTTGTCCAATTGCACGTTCGGTACGCCTGCCTGTTCGGCGACCCCGGGTTCCACTTGTCCCGGAGCGGCGCTCACCATCGTCGATCTGCAGGGCGCCGGCGTGCCTGTGCCGCTGCTCGCCAATGGCGGCAGCGTCACGATAAGGCTGGCTTGTACCGTGAACTGAGCGTGGCCGGCACGAAAAAACGACGACGCAGGCTGGGCTGACAAGCCCAGCCTCGCGATATCCCGGCACAGGCGCCGGGCTTGCCAGCCCAGCCTGCGGTTCGTGCCGCCCGAAGCGCGCGCCGCCTACGGTGCGGAAGCCTGCGCAAGTACCGCCGTCAGCACCTGATCGCCATAGCGCGCCAGCTTGGTGCCGCCGATGCCGCCGACCTGCGCCAGTTCGTCGAGCGACGACGGGCGGCGCTCGGCGATGTTGCGCAGCGTGCTGTCGTGGAAGATCACGTAAGCGGGCACGTTCTGCTCGCGCGCCAGCTGCGCGCGCAGTTCGCGCAGGGCGTCGAACAACGGCTGGTCGGCCGGCTGCAGCACCGCGGCGGCAGGCGTGCGCGCGTTGCGCTCGCGCTCCGGTTTGCGCGGCAGCTCCTTGCGCAGCATCACCGCATGCTCGCCGCGCAGCACGGCACGGCTCGCCTCCGCCAGGCGCAGTCCGCCATAGCCTTCGGCATCGATTTCGAGCAGCTCGGCCGCGACCAGCTGGCGGAATACGCCGCGCCAGGTCCTGACGTCCACGTCCTGGCCGACGCCGAATGTGCTGAGTCGCTCGTGGCCGAATTGCCGGATGCGTTCGTTGTCGACGCCGCGCAGGATGTCGATCAGATGCATCACGCCGAAACGCTGGCCGCTGCGGTAGACGCAGCTCAACGCTTTCTGCGCGGCGACGGTGGCATCCCAGGTTTCGGCGGGCTGCAGGCAGTTGTCGCAGTTGCCGCAGGGACTGGGATAGTCCTCGCCGAAGTTGGCCAGCAGCACCTGCCGGCGGCAGCGCATGGTTTCGCAGTAGCCGACCAGCGCATCCAGCTTGCGTCGCTCCACGCGCTTGCGTTCTTCGCCGGCCTCGGAGTTCTCGATCATCTGCTTGAGCAGCACGATATCGCCCAGGCCGTGGCACAGCCAGGCCTCGGCGGGCTCGCCGTCGCGGCCGGCGCGGCCGGTTTCCTGGTAATAGCCTTCGATCGACTTGGGCAGGTCCATGTGCGCGACGAAGCGCACGTCCGGCTTGTCGATGCCCATTCCGAACGCGATCGTGGCGACCATCACCACGCCGTCTTCGCGCAGGAAACGGCGCTGGTTCCGCGCGCGGACGCCGGCATCGAGGCCGGCGTGGTAGGGCAGGGCGGTAACGCCGAGCTCGACCAGCGCCTCCGCGGTCTTTTCCACTTTCTTGCGCGACAGGCAGTAGACGATGCCCGACTCGCCCCCGTGCCCGCCGATGAAGTCGCGAAGCTGGCGCGGACCGCCGTCCTTCTGCACCACGTTGTAGCGGATGTTGGCGCGGTCGAAGGAGCTGACGAAGCGGCGCGCCTGCTCCAGCTGCAGCCGCTCGGCGATCTCGCGCTGCGTCGGCGGGTCGGCGGTGGCGGTCAGCGCGATGCGCGGGATCTGCGGCCAGCGCTCGTGCAGGATCGTCAGTTCGCGGTATTCGCGGCGGAAATCGTGGCCCCACTGCGATACGCAATGCGCTTCGTCGATCGCGAACAGCGCGATGCGGCTGCGCTCGAGCAGCGACAGGAAATACGGCGTGAGCAGCCGCTCCGGCGCCACGTACAGCAGATCCAGCTCGCCGCGCAGCAGGGCCTGTTCGATCTGCGTCGCGTCGCCGGCATCGAGCGTCGAATTGAGATAGGCGGCGCGCACGCCGAGCTGGCGCAGCGCTTCCACCTGGTCCTGCATCAGCGCGATCAGCGGCGAGACGACGATGCCGCAGCCTTCGCGCAGCAGTGCCGGTATCTGGTAGCACAGCGACTTGCCGCCACCGGTCGGCATCAGCACCAGCGCATCGTTGCCCCGGGTCACGTGTTCGACGACGGCGGCCTGTTCGCCGCGGAAATCGGCGTGGCCGAAGACGCGCTGCAGCAGTTCCTGTGCGTTGGGTTCCATGCGGCAAGGATAACGTCGATGCTGCGGACGGGCTAAGGAAAAATCCGAATGCGGCTTAGGGGATTCTCCCGGAGGTGGGGATCGGCGCGAAAGATTCCCTTTCCCGAAGGATTCCCTCTCCCGCTTGCGGGGCGAAGCCGCACAGCTTGCGCGGCATGCCGCGCGTGCGGCTGAGCGCCCGCACGCAAGTGCGGGCCGGGGCGCGGGCAGGGTGAAGGCGCGCAAGCGTTCAGGTCGCGATGTTGCTCGGAGGTGTGATTTGTTATGCGCATGGCGACCTTTTTGACGCAATCTGCCATGCCGTGCGCCCTCTCCCAACCCTCTCCCGTAAACGAGAGAGGGCTAAAGCAGAGGGCTAAAACGGCGTCATTGCAGCAGCGAGCGCAGCATCCACGCGTTCTTCTCGTGGGTCTGCAGGCGCTGGATCAGCAGATCCTCGGTCGGCTCGTCGTCGGCGTCGTCGGCCACGCCCAGCACCTTGCGCGCGGTGCGGCAGACGGCTTCGTTGCCGACCACCAGCTGGCGCACCATTTCCCGCCAATCCTGGGCTTCGCTCAGGCCGGGCTCTTCCTTGATCGAGGACAGCTTGATGAACTCGGCGTAGGAGCCCGGTGCGTTGAAGCCGAGGGCGCGGATGCGCTCGGCGATGTCGTCCAGGGCATTCCATTGTTCGGTGTACTGCGCCTCGAACATGTTGTGCAGGGCGTTGAACATCGGCCCGGTCACGTTCCAGTGGAAGTTGTGGGTTTTCAGGTACAGCGTGTAGGCATCGGCGAGAAAGGCGGACAGGCCCTGGGCGATCTTCTTGCGATCGCCGGCATTGATCCCGATATCGATGGCGGGGCCGCGATCTTCCGGGCCGGGCGATGCCGCCGGATTCGCCTTGGCGACGCCGGCGAGCTTGGTCTTGTGGGGTCTGGCTGATTTGGCGGGCTTAGCCTTGGATGCGGCCATCGGGTTTCTCCGGGATAGGGATGCAGTCACAATAGAACGTGGCGACGGTTGTGTGAAATGCAATGTCGCTGTCGGAACGATCAATGAAGCCTATCGACAACAATGCGAGTGCCGCGTCAACGCAGGCGCGGCGCGCCATCGACGGCGCCTGCAGCCGCGATGCCGCGCGCCTGCATGGTTTGTGGCGGCGCTGGCAGGCGCAGCCGACCGAGGCGGCCCGCGATGCGTTCGCCGCGGCATTGGCGCAGTCGGTCGGCCGGCGCGAGGCGCGCGCGGCGAGCCTGCCGCGCGGCGCGGTCGATCCCGGCCTGCCGATCGCGGCTGCAGCCGAGCGCATCGTCGAATTGATCGGCGTGCACCAGGTCGTGGTCATCGCGGGCGAAACCGGCTCGGGCAAGACCACGCAGCTGCCCAAGCTGTGCCTGGCCGCCGGACGCGGCGCCGCCGGCATGATCGGCTGCACCCAGCCACGCCGCATCGCCGCGCGCGCGGTCGCGCGCCGGGTCGCGGAAGAGTTGCAGGTGCCGCTGGGCGGGGCGGTCGGCTATCAGGTGCGCTTCAACGACAACATCAGCGCCGACACCGCCATCAAGTTCATGACCGATGGCATTCTGCTCGCCGAGATCCAGTCCGACCGCTGGCTGTCGGCCTACGACACGATCATCGTCGACGAGGCGCACGAACGCAGCCTCAACATCGATTTCCTGCTCGGCTACCTGAAGCAGCTGCTGCACAAGCGCCCCGACCTGAAGATCATCGTGACTTCGGCCACCATCGATACCGAGCGCTTCTCGCAGCACTTCGGCGATGCGCCTGTGGTGAACGTGGAAGGCCGCGGTTATCCGGTCGAGGTCCGTTACCGGCCGCTGGAGGGCGACGAGGAAGGCGAGGGCGGACGCAGCGTGCTCGACGGCATCGTGGCCGCGTGCGACGAGATTTCGCGCGACCGCGCGATGGGCGACACCCTCATCTTCCTGCCCGGCGAGCGCGAGATCCGCGATGCGCACCAGGCGCTGGAGCGGCGCAAATACCGTCACACCGAAGTGCTGCCGTTGTATGCGCGGCTGTCGGTGCGCGACCAGGATCGCGTGTTCAACCCCGGAACCCAGCGCCGCATCGTGCTGGCGACCAATGTCGCCGAGACTTCGCTGACGGTGCCGCGCATCCATTACGTGGTCGATCCCGGCTTGGCGCGTATCAAACGCTACAGCCCGCGGCAGAAGCTCGACCGCCTGCATGTCGAGCCGATCTCGCAGGCCAGCGCCGACCAGCGCAAGGGCCGTTGCGGCCGCATCGCACCGGGCACCTGTTACCGCATCTACTCGCAGGCGGATTTCGAATCGCGGCCGGCCTACACCGACCCGGAAATCCGTCGTGCGGCGCTGGCCGGCGTGATCCTGCGCATGCTGTCGCTGGGGCTGGGCGGCATCGAGGATTTTCCATTCCTGGAGCCGCCGGACCCGCGTGCCATTGCCGACGGCTGGCAGCAATTACAGGAACTCGGTGCCGTAGATGCGGAGCGCAAGCTGACCGCGACCGGGCGCACCATGTCGCGGCTGCCGGTAGACGTCAAGCTGGCGCGCATGCTGGTCGCCGCGCAGGCGCACGGCTGCCTGCAGGAGATGTTGACGATCGCATCCTTCCTCGGCATCCAGGACCCGCGCGAACGCCCCAGCGACCAGCGCGCGGCTGCGGACAACGCGCATGCGCTGTTCGCCGACCACAAATCCGAATTCGTCGGCATCCTGAGGCTTTGGGATGCGTATCGCGAAGCGCATGAGGCATCGACCCAGTCGCAGTTGCGCAAGTGGTGCGAGAAGCATTTCCTCGGCTTCCTGCGCATGCGCGAGTGGCGCGAGCTGCACCGGCAGCTCAAGTTGCAGTGCGAAGAGCTCGGCTGGGCTTTCCCCCCTTTGGAAAAGGGGGGCAGGGAGGATTTGCTTTCGGCGAAAGCGGGGCAGAAGCAGAAGCAAATCTCCATCAATCCCCCTTTTCCGAAGGGGGAAGACAAGCAGGGCGCGGTCGATTCCGGTCACGGGCACCTTTCGGCAGCTTCCTACGCCACGCTTCACCGCGCCCTGATCGCTGGTCTGCCCACCCAGATCGGCCAGCGCACCGAACGCGGCCAGTATGACGGACCACGCGGCCGCAAATTTCAACTGTTTCCAGGCTCGCCGCTGGCGAAAAAACCGCCACCGTGGGTGCTGTCCGCGACCTTGCTGGATACGGAGAAGGTCTGGTCGCTGACCAATGCCGCGATCGAACCGGACTGGGCCATCGTCGAATTGCCGCATCTGCTGGCGCGGCGCCAGCACGATCCGCACTGGTCTCGCTCGCAGGGTCGCGTGGTCGGCAGCGAGCAGATCAGCCTGTTCGGACTGGTGCTGGCGCCGAAGCGGCCGATCCATTACGGCGCGCTGTTTCCCGAGGAAAGCCGCGCGATCTTCGCGCGCGATGCGTTGGTGACCGGCGAGATCAACACCCGCTGCGTCTTCCTGGCGCGCAATCTGAAGGCATTGGAGTCGGCGCTCCAGGAAGAAGCCAAGCAGCGCCGCAGCGGGCTGGTGGTCGACGAGGACTGGATGGCGCAGTGGTACCTGGACCGGTTACCGCCGCATGTGCATAACGCGCAAGCGCTGGATGCGTGGTATGCGAAGCTGCCTGCGGCGGAAAGGGCCGCGCTGGAATGGTCGCGCCACGACCTGCTGGTCGGCGACGAGAGCGAAACGGCGCGGTTCCCGCCGTATTTCGCGGTCGGCGATGCGCGGCTCGAAGTGCGCTACCGCTTCGAGCCGGGCGCGCCCGACGACGGCATGACCGTGGCGGTGCCGCTGCACCTGCTCAATGCGCTCGATCCGGCGCGACTGTCCTGGCTGGCGCCGGGCTTCGTCGCCGACAAGGCGGCGGCGGCGATCAAGTCGCTGCCGAAGGCGTTGCGCCGCAATTTCGTGCCGGCGCCGGATTTCGCACGCGCCTTCGTCGAGGCGCACCCGAAGCCCGAGGCCGATGCCTTCGTGAGTGCCCTGGCGCGCTTCCTGCGCAAGCTGACCGGAGTCGAGGTCGCCGCCATGGATTTCGACGAGACCGCGCTCGATCCGCATCTGCGCATGAACCTGCGCCTGTTCGACCGCGACGGCAAAACGGTGCTCGCCGACTCGCGCGATCTCGACGAATTGCGCCAGCGCTTCGGCGCGCGCGCGACGCAGGCGTTCGCGGCGCAGGCCGCGCAAGGTCTGGCACAACGCGGATTGACGGCATTCCCCGCGCAGCCGATCCCGGAATCGGTGCCGGGCGCAGCCGGCGTGCCGGCCTATCCCGCGCTGGACGACGACGGCGACAGCGCTTCGCTGGGCGTGCATGCGACCCGCGAGGAAGCGCAGCGCCGGCATCCGCGCGGCGTGCGCCGGCTGTTGCAACTCGCGCTTGCCGACAAGCTGAAGCAGGCGCGCAAGCAGTTGCCGGTGCCTCCGAAAGCGGCGTTGCTGTACGCAGCGATCGAATCCGCCGCGCCGCGCGCCCACGGCAGCAGCGATGGCGATCGCCTGCGTACCGATCTGGTCGAGGGCGCGTTTGCGGCGCTTGCGGCCGAAGCATTGGACGGTGTCCGGGACAGCGCTGCGTTCGCGCAACGCCGCGCTGCGATCGAGAAGGCTTTGTTCCCGGAGGCGGTCGCCCGGCTGCAGCAGGCCGAAACCATTCTCGGCCTGGTCGCAGAAGTCCGCGCGAAGCTGGATTCGAAGCTGATCGGCTGGGCGAGCGGCAACCTGGACGACATGCGTGCCCATCTGGCGGCGCTGACGCCCCCGGGTTTCCTGCGCGATGTCCCGGCCGAGGCTTTGCGCGAGTATCCGCGCTACCTGAAAGCACTGGCCTTGCGCGGCGAACGCGCCTTGCGCGACCCGACCCGCGACCAGGCGCGCATGCTCGAGCTCAAACCGTTCGCCGATGCGCTGGCCGAGGCTTCCGTCGACGTCGATGCGGCCCCCGAATGGCAGGCCTTGCGCTGGGAACTGGAGGAATTGCGCGTGTCGTTGTTCGCGCAGGAGCTCGGTGCCCGCAGCGGCACTTCGCCGAAGAAACTTGCGCAGAAGTTCGCGAGCCTGCGCAACGCCGGCTGACCGCGCCGCTTTTTCCTCTCCCTTTTACGGGGTGAAGGGTAGGGCCTGCGATTATTCGATGCGTTCCACCCGTGCCCTGGGTGCATCTTCATCGACCTGGAAGAACCAGCGGCCCATCAAGCCGGGCGCGACTTCGATCTCGGGCGCCTGCAACGGCTTGTTCAATTTCATGCTGCCCTTGAGCACGCGCCAGCGCTGGCCGTTCTCCAGTTCGAAGATGGTGCCGGGCGCCCATTCCTGCACCGAACCCTTGAGCCGGCTGTGCACAGGCTGGTCGTTGGCACCCACGAACGAATCGCGAGGACGGTCCGCGGCGGGGCGTTGTTCGGGGCTTTCGGCGGCGACGGGCTCGGCACGCTCGCGATTGAGCCAGGCGTTGAGGTTCGCCAGTTCAGCCGGCGACAGCTTGCCGAGGCCGGCCGCGTCGAATTGTTCGGGCGTCATCTGCCGTTCGATCGGCTGCTGCTGCGCGAGGGCGTTCGTAGCGATGCCGAGCAGGAACGCCAGCGCGAACAGGCATAGCGAGAATCGGCCGATGGGATGATTCATGTCTTGTTTCGCCTTTTAAGAAAGAGAGCGGGTTTGCCTTTCGTAAGAGCGGCTTTAGCCGCGAGCTTTTTTGCCAGCCGGTACGTCGTGCAAGAGCTCGCGGCTAAAGCCGCTCTTACGAAAAGCGGGGTACGCCCATCCATTTGCGCATTATCAAATAGAAAACAGCAATGTCACCAGGAACGTTGCACCTTCGCCCCGGTGCTGTAGCCTTTCTGTCATGTCCCCCGTGTCTCATGAACGCGATCCGCTGGAGACGCTGTTGGCCCTGCCAGCGGCGTCCGTGATCGCGCCCGATCTGCAGCGCGCACTGCGCGAAACCGCCGCTGCCGCGGCCGATGCCGGTCCGGGACTTCGCGATCCGCTGCCGGTACTGGCCGACACGCTGGCATCGTTGGCCTTGCTCGGCGGCGACGGCGAGGTGATGACCGCCGCCATCCTGCACGTCGCCACGCACTGGCGCGAGCGGCTGGAGCCGCAGCTGCAGCGCGACCACGCCGCCGTCGCCGCGCTGCTCGAAGGTCAGCGCGCCGCCAACCAGGTGTGGGCGCTGCATGCCGAGCACGCGGGCGGCGGCAATACCGAAGGCTTGCGCCGCTTGTTGCTGGCGATCGTGCGCGACCTGCGCGTGATCCCGATCCTGCTGGCGCGCCAGGTGGCGCGGCTGCGCGCGGCATCCGCGCTGCCGGCGGAGGAACGTCGCGCCCTGGCGCAGCTCACCCGCGACATCCATGCGCCGCTGGCCAACCGCCTCGGCATCTGGCAGCTGAAATGGGAGTTGGAGGATCTGGCGTTCCGCCATCTCGATCCGGAAACCTACCAGCGCATCGCGCGCCTGCTCGACGAGAAGCGCAACGATCGCCAGCGCTACATCGAACAGGTCAAGAAAGGGCTGGAAGATGCGATGGCGGCGCAGGGCCTGGCCGTCGAGGTCGCCGGACGCCCGAAGCACATCTACAGCATCTGGAAGAAGATGCAGAAGAAGAATGTGCCATTCGGCGAACTGTACGATCTTCGCGCGGTGCGCGTGCTGGTCGACGATGTTTCCGCCTGCTACGCCGCGCTGGGCGTGGTGCACGCGCTGTGGACGCCGGTGTCGAGCGAGTTCGACGATTACATCGCGCGTCCCAAGCGCAACGACTACCGGTCGCTGCACACCGCGGTGATCGGGCCCGACGGCAAGACGCTGGAGGTGCAGATCCGCACCCACGAGATGCATGCGCAGGCCGAGCTGGGCGTCGCCGCGCATTGGCGCTACAAGGAGGGGCGCAGCGCCGCGGCCGATGCTGCTCTGGATCGCAAGATCGGCTGGATGCGGCGCCTGCTCGAACAGCGCGACGACAATGCCGACCTGCTCGGCGAAATCGACGCCGAACTGATCGAGGACCGCATCTACGTGCTGACCCCGCGTGGCGAAGTGATCGATCTGCCGCAGGGCGCCACGCCGCTGGATTTCGCTTACCACGTGCATACCGAAGTCGGGCATCGCTGCCGCGGCGCCAAGGTCGACGGCCGCATCGTGCCGCTCGACCACAAGCTGCGTACCGGCGATCGCGTCGAAATACTGACCGCCAAGACCGGCGAACCGCGCCGCGACTGGCTGGTGATGGCGAACGGCTTCCTGGCCAGCGCCCGCTCGCGCGAGAAGGTGCGCAACTGGTTCCACAAGCTCGACCGCGCGCGCAACGTGCAGGCCGGGCGCGAGCTGCTCGAGAAGGAACTGAAGCGGCTTGGGCTGCAGAGCGCGGAGCTGGCGCCGGTGCTGTCGAAGTTCAACGCCGCGACCATCGACGATCTGTACGTGCTGGTCGCGCTCGGCGACGTCGGCCCGCACCAGGTCGGCCGTGCGCTGCACGACCTCGAACGCCCCGAGCCCGAGGCGCCGTCGCTACCGCTGCCGCCGCGCAAGGCGCGCAAGCCCGCTTCCGCATCGGGTCTCACCGTGCAGGGCGTCGGTAACCTGCTGGTGCAGATCGCACGCTGCTGCCAACCGTTGCCGGGCGAGGCGATCGTCGGCTATCTGACGCGCGTGCGCGGCGTGTCCGTGCACCGCCCGGACTGCGCTGCGTTCCTGCGCCTGTCGGCCAAGCAGCCGCAACGCGTGTTGCCGGTGGAGTGGGGCAGCGCGGGCGGCGGCCATGAGGTCGACGTGCAGGTGCTGGCGCTGGACCGGAAATGGTTGCTGAAGGATGTGACCAACCTGATCGCGCAGGAAAACGCGCATGTGACCGACATCCACAGCCAGGCCGAGCGCGGCAGCGGCCGGGTGCGGCTGCGGCTGCGGCTGCGTGTAGCCGATTTCGGCCAGCTGTCGACGCTGCTCGGCAAGCTGGCCGGCCTGCCCGGTGTGGAAGAAGCGCGAAGGGCGGGTTGAGGCGCGCTGTTATGCTCGCGGCGTGAGCGTGCGACGCGACGATGAAGCTTCCGGCCACGCTGGCCACGACGGCGACGCTACGCGCGAAGGCCGCGTCGAACCGCGCCTGGGCTGGCTGGAAGGCGTGCGTTTCCGCGATCCGTTGCGGCCGATGTCTCGAAGGACCCGGCAGATGCGGGTCGGCGGATGGTGGGCGCTGGCCGTTTTCGTGGCGCTGGTCGTCGGCGTATTCGCATTCCGGCAAACGCTCGCCGATTGGTTGTGGCCGGAAACGCGCGCCCAGGTGCTGCGCGAACAGGCCGCGCTGGCCTTGTCGCAGGGACGCCTGAGCGCTGCCGACGGCAGCGGCGCACGCGAACGCTATGAAGCCGCATTGGCGCTGGATCCGGATCGCAACGAAGCGCGCGAGGGCTTGGCGCGCGTGGCCGACGCGGCCCTGCAACAGGCCCGCACGGCGACACTGCAGAACCGTTACGCCGACGCGCACCGCTCGCTGCAGCTGGCGCGCGCCCTGTCGGCGCCGCGCGCGAACACCGACGCCATGGCCGCACGGCTGCGGCAGCGGGAAGCCGAGCATGCCGGCATCGACGGTCTGCTCGCGCGTGCGCTGGCCGCACGCCAGGCGGGCAGGCTCGATGACGGGCCCGACAGCGCTTTGCCGCTGTACCAGCGCGTGCTGGCCCTGGAGCCGGCGCGCACCCAGGCCCTGGAGGGACGCGAAGATGCGTTGGCCGATCTGTTGCAAAGGGCCAAGGCTTCCCTGCAGCAGGACAAGCTGGCCGAAGCCGCGCAGACCATCGAACACGTGCGCGGCTACGACGCCGGACACGTCGACCTGCCCGAAGCGCAGGCGCAGCTGGCGCGCGCGGTCGAGCAGCGGCGCCAGCGTGCCGATCGCGATCTGCGCGGCGGCAGGCTGGACGCGGCCATGTCCGGCTATCGCATGCTGCTCGACATCGATGCCGCCGATGCCGCGGCGCAGGACGGGATCGAACGCTGCGGTGCCGCTTATGCGGCGCGCGCCGAAAAGCGCGCGCTGGATTTCCGTTTCGCCGAGGCCGACGCCGATCTGCGCGCCGCGCGCGCGGCCCTGCCCGGATCAAGCGTGGTGCGCGATGCGGCGCGGCATGTCGAACGCGCACGCAAGACTCAGTCGCGGGTAACGCCGACGATGCCGGCCGGTGAACGCAACCGCAGGGTGCGCGCTTTGCTGGCCGAATCCGATCGCGCTGCGGCGCGCGGCGATTGGTTGACGCCGCCCGGCGACAGCGCCTACGACAAGCTCCGTGCCGCCCAGGCGCTGGCGCCGGCCGATGCCGCGGTCGTGCGCGCCGCCGCACGCGTACTGCCGAGGGTGCGGCGCTGCTACGAAGACGAATTGCGCAGCAACAGCCTGCGCCGCGCGCAAGCCTGCCTGGAGGCCTGGCAGCAGCTGGAGCCGAACGACCGCGCGGCGCGCGGCGCGCGGACGCGGCTGGCGCAGCGCTGGATCGCGGTCGGCAACGAGCGTCTGGGTGCCGGCGAGGTCGCATTCGCGGCGCAGACGCTGTCGGAAGCGCGCGCCCTCGATCCGAAGGCGCCGGGACTGGAAGAATTCGCTACGCGGGTAAGGACGGCGTCGGCTGCGGACCGGCGTTGAAGAACACCCGGCGCACGACTTCGCGCGCGGCGTCCAGCGAAAAATGGCGGGCGATGTTGTTCAGTCCGTTGTCCGACAGGTCCTGCCACAACGCTTCGTCGGCGTACAGGCGCACCACCGCATCCGCGAAAGCCTGTGCCGATTCCGCCACCAGCACGTCGTGGCCGTCGCGCAGGTGCATGCCTTCCACCGCGCAGGGCGTGGCCACGACCGGCTGGCCATGGGCCATGCTCAGATTGACCTTGCCCTTGACGCCGGCGCCGTAGCGCAACGGCGCCAGCCCGATCCTGGCCCCGTCCATGTACGGCGAGATGTCCGGCATATGGCCGTGCACGACGACGCCTTCGTGCTGCGCCAGCGCGAGGATCCGTTCCGGCGCATGGCTGCCGATGCAGTGGAACTTCACGTCCGGCAGCTTCGCGCGGATGATCGGGAACACGGTTTCGGCGAACCAGGACACCGCATCGACATTGGGCGGGTGCCGGAAACCGCCGACGAAGACCAGGTCGCGGCGCTGCGCGAAGGGCAGTCCGGATCCGGCCGGGCGATGCAGGTTGGAAAGCAGTTCGACATCGGCGGCCGGCGCGTCCTGCGCCAGCAATTCGCGTTCCATTGCGCTCACCACCAGCGTCGTGTCGGTTTGCGCGATGATGTCCAGTTCGCGCTTGCGGGTCAGCCGCGCATCGCGCAGCAAGGCGGCATCGCCCGCCAGTTCGGCGCCGCGCGTTTCGCGCAGGTAATGCAGATCGACGGTATCGAACACGATCTTCGCCTGCGGCGCGTACTTGCGCAGCAGCGGCAGGAACTCGCGCGCCACATAGTGGCGGCTGAGCATCACCACATCGAAGCGACGCCCATGCTGCCGCATCCAGGCAGGCGTGCGCCCACCGAAGGGCGCGTACCATGCTTCGACGCCCAACTGCTGCAATGCCTCCGTATAGGCGCCGGCATGCGACCGGTTAGCGGGGTAGAAAACCACGTGCGCACCCTCGTCCCGCAGCAAGCGCATCAGGTTCACCATGCGCAACGATCCGGAGTCCTGGTCCGGGGTAGGCGTCAGCGCATCGACGATCAGGATCTGCTTGCCGTACAGATGCCGGGTCGCGTCCTCGACAGACACCTCATGATCCGGTTGTGCGGCCATGCGCAACCGCCAGCGCTCGGCGAAGCGTTCCTGATTCCGCAACTGGTAGGTCTTGATGCCCTTTCGTGTGTCGGTCCCGGAGGTGGCGCCTTCCGAGTGGACCACGCGCGATGCAGGCTGGTAAATGACGTCGTAGCCCGCTTCGCGCATCGCAAAGCCCAGATCGGTATCTTCGTAATAGGCCGGCGCGTAGTACGTATTGAAGCCACCCACCGACTCGAAGCTCGACTTTCGGATGGCTATGGCCGCGCCCGAACAATAGTCGACCCGTCGCAGATACGAGAATCGGGGATCGAACGGCGATTGAAAACGCCCCAGGTTGTCTGCGCGGCCATCGCTACGGACGATGGCGCCCGCTTCCTGCAGCCGCCCGTCCGGATACAGCAGCTGAGCGCCGGCCAGGCCGGCTTGCGGATGCTCATCGAAAGTTCGCAGTAAGGCGTCCAGCCATCCCGGCTGCGGCACGGTGTCGTTGTTGAGGAATACCAGGTACTCGCCGTGGGCGATGGCGGCGCCATCGTTGCATGCGGCGATGAAGCCGCCGTTCTCGGCGCGCCGGTGATAACGCAATCCGACGACCTGCGGCAGTGCAGTCGCGGTGTCGTCGCTCGAGCCGTCGTCGACGACGACGATCTCGCAAGGCGCCTGCGGCGGGTGTTCCGCCAGAGCGAGCAGGCAAGCGTGGGTATGGGCAAACTGGTTGTAGACCGGGATCACGATGCTCGCCCGCGGCGCTTCGCTGTACGGCACGGCAAACGGGGCAAACGGCCCCGGCGCAGGAAAATAAGGTTCGACACGGCGTTGCGCCGGCACGCGCTCGAATTGCGCCCTGACCCGCGCCCAACTGGTGCGCCAGCCGCGGGTACGAACACTGGTCAGGCCGCGACGTACCAGGCCAAGCGCGCGATCGAACAGGAAACGCGCCTCGGCCAACGAAAACGACATGCTTGCGGAACTCCGGCTGACTGGTCGGTACGGCGGTCGGACGTGGTCCCGGATGGCTACGCTAGACTGCTCGTTTCGCCCATTGTCGCATCCCCGTGGCCCGCATCGAATACGACGAAGACGACTACGACGACGACAGCGAGACCCCGGACTGGCGTCGTCGCCTGTTCACGTGGGGCCTCGCCGCCGTGGGCCTGGGGCTGGGTTTCCTGATCCCCTACACGCTGTACCTGAACTACCAGGTCGGGCAGCGTTTCGGCCAGTTCCAGTGGCAGATCCCCACACGCGTGTTCGCGCGGCCGCTGCAATTGCAGGCCGGCCTGGCGATGGACGCGCAGACGCTGAAGACCGAGCTGGACGCGGCCGGCTATCGCGACGATGGCGCCGGCGTGCGCCCCGGCACCTACCTGCGCAACGGCGGCCGCTGGCTGATCGCCAGCCGCGGTTTCCAGGACGTGGATCGCGCCGTGGGCCCGACCCGGATCGAACTGGCGCTGTCCGGCGGCCGCGTCGCCAGCGTGCGCGACGCCGCACGCAAGCGCGCGCTCAAGTCGGCGATGCTCGATCCCGCGCGCATCGCCACGCTGTACGGCCAGCAGCAGGAAGAACGCCGGCTGGTGCGCATCGCCGAAGTGCCGCAGTTGCTGACCGATACGCTGCAGGCAGTGGAGGACCGCGACTTCGCGCACCACTACGGCATCGACCTCAGCGGCATGGCGCGTGCGCTGTTCGTCAACGTGCGTTCCGGCGAGGCGAAGCAGGGCGCCAGCACGCTGACCCAGCAGCTGGCGCGCAGCGGCCTGCTCGGCATCGGCCGCGAGCAGACGCTGACCCGCAAATTCAACGAAATCCTGTACGCGCTGCTGATCGAGGCGCGCTACGACAAGGCCACCATCCTCGAGGCCTACCTCAACCAGGTTTATCTGGGCCAACGCGGCGCGCAGGCCATACACGGCGTCGCGGCCGGTTCCGAATTCTGGTTCGCGCGCGACCTGCGCGACCTGTCCACCGAGCAGGTCGCACTGCTCATCGCCATCATCCGTGGCCCGTCGTTCTACGACCCGCGCCGCAACCCGGAGCGCGCCAAGCAACGCCGCGATTTCGTGCTGGGCCAGATGCTGGAGACGGAACTGATCAACCAGGCCGAATACCAGCGCGCGCTGAAGGCGCCGCTCGGCGTCACCACCTCGCCTGGCAGCATCGCCGCCAACCGTTTCCCGGCCTATGTCGACCTGGTGCGCCGGCAGCTGGCGCGCGACTATCCCGCCGATGCGCTGCAGGGCGCCGGCCTGAGCGTGCTCACCGGCATGTCGCCATCGGCCCAGGCCTATGCCGAAGGTGCGGTGACCCGCACCTTGAAGTCGCTGGACAGCAAGCGCCGTCCCGCGCTGCAGGCCGGCCTGGTGATGACCGACGTGCACGACGGCGAAGTCGTGGCGGTGGTCGGCAGCCGCGATTTCGCGCAGCCCGGCTTCAATCGCGCGGTCGAGGCCAAGCGTCCGGTGGGTTCGTTGCTGAAACCTTTCGTGTACCTGCGCGCGCTGGCGCTGCTGGACCGCTATTCGCTGGCCACCTGGGTCGACGACTCTCCGGTCACCGTCACGCTGGGCAAGGGCCGGCGCTGGACGCCAGGCAATTCCGACGGCCGCAGCCATGGCAGCGTGCGCCTGATCGACGCGCTGGCGCAGTCCTACAACCAGGCGACGGTGCGCGTCGGCATGGCCGTCGACCCGGCGGTCATCGCCGACCTGATCCACACCCTGGCCAGCCTCCAGGTCGAACCGAATCCGTCGCTGATCCTCGGCGCGATCGATCTGAGCCCGTATGCGATGGCGCAGCTGTACCAGTTCCTCGCCAGCGGCGGCGAACTGCAATCGCTGCATGCGGTACGCGGCGTACTGGATCGCGACGGCAAGCCGGTGAAGCGCTACGACAAGGCGCCGGTGCCCGCGCAGGAAGGCGATTCGATCGCGGTACGCCTGATCACGATCGCACTGCAGCAGGCGGTGTCCAGCGGTACCGGCCGGCAGCTGGTCAACGACGGCCTGGGCCGCCTGCAACCCGCGGGCAAGACCGGCACCAGCAACGACAGCCGCGACAGCTGGTTCGCAGGCTGGACCGGCGACCACCTGGCCGTGGTCTGGGTCGGCAACGACCAGAACCAGCCCACCGGTCTGTACGGTGCGACCGGGGCGATGCGGGTCTGGTCGGGCATTTTCACGCGCCTGCCGAGCGCGCCGCTGCAGGTTTCCGGCAAAGGCCTGGAATGGCAATGGGTGGCCCAGTCCAACAGCACCGATGCCGGATGCCCCGGCGCGCGCCGTTTCGCCTTCGTCGCCGGTTACGCGCCCGCTTACCAGCCTTGCGCCATCGCCGCGCCGCAGGAAGAGCAGGGCGGCTGGCGCGAATGGTTCGGCTGGGGCAAGGACGAGCCACGTCCGCCGCCGCAGGATCCCGCACCGCAAACGCCACCGCCGTCGCCCGTACCGGAGCAATGAAACCGATGCCCGTCATGTTTCGTGTCTTGTGCCTTGCCGCCGCGCTCGCTGCGGCAGGCTGCGCTTCCCCACCGCTGATCCAGACCCGCTCCCTGACCGATGCCACGCCCGAACAGATGGTCGCGCAGGTGCGCGCCGCGGGCGGCGATGACGACAGCCGCGAGCTCGCGGTGCAGCCGCTGCGCGACCCGGCTGTGGAAGACCTGCGCCAGGACGCGGCGCAACTGGAGCGGCAGAAGCGTTATGCCGATGCCGCAGCCGCGCTCGACAAGGCCCTGGCGATCAATCCGGACGATCCCGCCACGTTGCAGGAACGCGCCGAGATCGCCTTGCTGATGGGCGATCCGGATCAGGCGGAGACGCTGGCTCGCCGCGGTTTCGAGCTCGGCGCCAAGGTCGGGCCGTTGTGCCGCAGGCATTGGGCCACGGTAGAACAGACGCGGCTGGTGGCGGGCGATGCGCAGGGCGCGGCCTCGGCCAAGACGCAAATGGAAGCCTGCAAGGTCGCCGGACTCGATCGTTACTGAGCGTCGCTTCTCAAAGGGGGCGATAATGCAGGTGCGAACCAATGAGCAGCCTGCGGCTGTTGTAAAGCGCTTCGCACCTACATTCTCATCGTGGTATTGAAACCGGATGTCCCAACTCGCTGATGCCAGCCGCGCTGCGCTGTCCGACGGTGGCTCGCTTGCGAACAGTATTCCCGCCTTCCAGCCGCGCCCGTCGCAGCAGCGGCTGGCGGAAGCGGTCGCGCACGCGTTCGAGCAACGCGAGGTGCTGCTGGCCGAAGCCGGCACCGGCACCGGCAAGACCTACGCTTATCTGGTGCCGGCCCTGCTGTCGGGCCTGAAGACCATCGTCTCCACCGGCACGCGCGCGCTGCAGGACCAGCTCTACCACCGCGACCTTCCGCGCGTGCGCGATGCGCTCGGCACCGGGCTGAAGACCGCATTGCTGAAGGGCCGTGCCAACTATCTGTGCCGTTACCGGCTGGAGAAGGCCAAGGGCGAGCCGCGGTTCGCTTCGCGCGAACAGGTCGCGCAGTTCCAGCGCGTCGTCGCCTGGAGCGGGCGCACGCGCATGGGCGACCTGGCCGAGATCGATGCGCTGCCCGAGGATTCGCCGCTGATCCCGCTGGTCACCTCGACCGCGGAAAACTGCCTGGGCAGCGAATGCCCGATGTGGGGCGACTGCTTCGTGGTGCAGGCGCGGCAACGCGCGCAGGCCGCGGACATCGTAGTCGTCAACCATCATCTGCTGCTCGCCGACCTGGCGCTCAAGCAGGAAGGTTTCGGCGAAATCCTGCCGGGCGCGCAGGCCTTCGTGGTCGACGAGGCGCACCAGTTGCCGGAGCTCGCCGCGCAATTCTTCGGCGAAGGCCTCGGTGCGCGCCCGCTGGTGGAGCTGGCCCGCGACGCGCTGGCCGAATGCAAGGACGTGCAAGGTTCGCTGGCGCTGATGCAGCAGCCCTCGCAGATGCTCGAGCAAGCCACGCGTGTGCTGCGCGCCGCGATGGAAAACCTGCCCGCGCGCGGCACGCGCCAGCGCGCCATGCACGATGGCGGCGTGCGCGAAGGCTTCGACGAACTCGCCGAAGCGCTGGCGCGGATCTCCGCCGCGCTGGATTCGCTGCGCGAGGCATCGCCGGGTTTCGACGGCTGCCACGCGCGCGCGCAGGACTTCCTCGCACGTCTCGAGCGCTGGCGCGCGGTGCGCGACTACGACGATGAATTCGCCGCGCCCGACGACGACGTGCGCTGGTACGAGCTGTCGCCGCGCGGTTTCCGCCTGCAGCGCACGCCGCTGGACGTGTCCGGGCCGCTGCGTGCGCACCGGGAACGCTCGCAGGCGTCCTGGGTGTTCACTTCCGCGACGCTGGCGGTGGAGGGCAGCTTCGACCACGTGGCGACCCGGCTCGGTCTGGATCAACCGGTCACGCTGTTGGAGCCGAGCCCGTTCGACTGGGCGACGCAGGCGCTGTGCTATCTGCCGCCGAACCTGCCCGAGCCGATGTCGCGCGACTACAACGGCGCGCTGGTCCGTGCCCTGCGGCCGGTGCTGGAAGCCTCCAACGGCCGCGCTTTCGTGCTGTTCGCCTCGCATCGCGCCTTGCGCGAGGCCGCCGAATCGCTGCGCGACGGTCCCTGGCCACTGTTCGTGCAGGGCGATGCGCCGCGGCACGTGCTGCTGCAGCGCTTCCGCGAATCCGGTCATGGCGTGCTGCTCGGCGCCGCCAGTTTCCGCGAAGGCGTCGACGTGGTCGGCGCGGCATTGAGCGTGGTGGTGATCGACAAGCTTCCGTTCGCGGCGCCCGACGATCCGGTATTCGAAGCGCGCCTGGACGCGATCCGCCGTGCCGGCGGCAATCCGTTCCGCGACGAGCAGCTGCCGCAGGCGGTGATCGCGCTCAAGCAGGGCGCCGGCCGCCTGATCCGCAGCGAAACCGATCGCGGCGTGCTGGTGCTGTGCGATCCGCGGCTGCTCGGCAAGTCGTATGGCCGAATCTTCCTCGATTCGCTGCCGCCGTTGCCGAGGTCGCGGCGGATCGATGATGTGGTTGCGTTCTTCGGCGATGCGGAGGTCGGTGCAAAAATTGACGAAGCAAGTCGCGACGAGGTGCTCCCCCTTTGAAAAAGGGGGATTGAGGGGGATTTGCTTTTGCGGTTGCTTTTCGTAGGAGCGGCTTCAGCCGCGAGCTTTTCCAGGTGTGGTGAGAGCAAGATCAAGAGCTCGCGGCTGAAGCCGCTCTACGAAGGGCAAGAGCAAATTCCCCTGCCCCCCCTTTTTCAAAGGGGGGGAAGCATCAAGCTGGCCCGATTCCCGATTCCCGATTCCCGATTCCCGATTCCTCCGACAAATACCCATGAAACTGCTCGCTTTCGAAACCGCCACCGAAGCCTGCTCGGTCGCCGTCTGGATCGACGGCGAACTGCGCGAGCGCTTCGAGATCGCTCCGCGCCGCCATGCCGAACTCGCCTTGCCGTGGGCGGAAGCCTTGCTCGCCGAAGCCGGCATCGTCCGTTCGCAGCTCGACGCGATCGCGGTCGGCCGCGGCCCGGGTGCGTTCACGGGGGTGCGCCTGGCCATCGCCATCGCGCAGGGCATCGCGCTCGCGCTCGACAAGCCGGTCGTACCGGTATCGACGCTGGCTGCGCTCGCCATGCAATCCCGCGGCGAGCGCATCCTGGCGACGATCGATGCGCGCATGGGCGAGGTGTATTCGGCCGCGTTCGCACGCGACGGCGAAGGCGTCGTGGCGTTGTCGGGCGAAACGGTCGGCGCACCGGGCGAAGTGACGCTGCCCGGCGACGAGCCGGGCTGGCATGGCGTGGGTACCGGTTTTGCTGCGGGCGAGGGCAGTCTGCAGCAGCGCCTGCAGCTGGCGGCCGTCGATGCGTCCGCGTTGCCGCATGCCGCCGACGTCGCGCGCCTGGCCGCGATCGCGTTCGCGCGCGGCGAGGCGGTGGCGCCGGAGCGCCTCGAGCCGGCCTACCTGCGCGACAACGTCGCGCTCACGCTCGAGCAGCAGCGGCAGCTGCGCGCATCGCGCTGACACGGCTCAGCGCAGCTGCAGGAACAGGGTCGAGATATAGCCCAGGAAACCCATCAGCACGAACAGCGCCAGCCAGAAATGGAAACGCGCGTTGCGGATAAAGCTGCAAACCAGCGACAGCAACAGGAAAAAGATGCGGAACGCCGCATCGAGGTCCAAAGGCACCGCGCCATCGTGCAACGCCTCATCGAGCAGGCTGACCGCCGGAATCACCGCGAGCAGAACGAAAAACCAGCCGCGGTTGCCATCGAAGTTCGCGGCCAGGTCTGCCGCGTCCTCGTCGCCGAGATCCGGAAGCACCAGATAGCTCAGCAGGAACAGCGTGATCGGCATCAGCAGGTAGAGCAGGAACGCGAAGAACGAAAATTCGTCGGACTCGCGACGCTCGAACGCGGCCCACCAGAACTGGATGTTCATCAGGAACAGCGACGCCATCCACACGAACGTGGTGCGATGCGGCCGCATCCGTGCGCGCAGCTGGATCAATCGTGCGGTGCCCGACAGCAGGTTGGCCAGCGCCAGGCCGATGATGATCGAGGTGAGTACCGACAGGTATTCGAATTTGCCCACGGCTATTGGTCGACCAGTTCGCCACCCGGCATGAACTGCCAGGTGCGCGTGACGTGCAGGATATCGACGTTCTCTTCGGTCTTGGGCAGCGGTTCGAACGGCTCGGACAGGCGCACGATGCGCAGCGCGGCCGCGTCCAGCATCGGGATATGGCTGGACTGGATCACGTCGGCGCGTTCGATGCTGCCGTCGCGGCGGATCGCCACGGTGATCACCAGCAGCCCGCCGATCTTGCGCCGGCGCGCTTCGTCGGGATAGTTGAGGTTGCCGACGCGCTCGACCCGGTCGACCCAGCCGCGCAGATAAGTGGCATAGACGTACTCGCGGGTGCTGGCCGACACGAACTTGCGCTTGGGCCGCTTGGCGTAGCGCTGCGAGCGCAGGTGGATCTCGGCCGCCAGCCGCGCCATCGCCAGGTCGCGCTCGACCTTCTGCTGGCCTTGCGGCAATGGGATTTCCGGTGGCGTCGGCGTCGCCTCGGGCGTGGGCAGCTGCGTTTCCGCGTTGCGGGTGCTGACCACGCGCGCCTCCGGCGGGGGCTGCGGCGCGGGGGCCTGGGCACGCAGCTCGCGCGGCGCCACGCCGGCTTCGGGTTGCGGCACGCGGCCGATCTCGGCCTCGCGCGGCCGCAGGGCCTTGTCGTGCTCGCCGCCGCCCTGGTTGTTGGCCTGGGCCAGGAAGTCGGCCTGTTTCGGGGTCAGCGGGGTCTGGGCCTGGGTCAGGATCACGTCCAGGGTCGGCAATATCGGCGCGGCATCGTCCAGCGCGAAGCCCAGGCCCAGGATCAGCATGCCGTGCAGCAGCAGCGACAGCGCCAGCGAGGCGCTGAGGCGCTGGTTCTCGCCGATCTGCGGGGCGGGGACGGCAACGGCGGACATCATTCGGATGGCATCAGACGGCCGGCGTGGCCTCGATGGCGTCGAACAGCAGGCCGGCGATGTTGAGGCCGAATTGCGCGTCGAGCTCGCGGATGCAGGTGGGGCTGGTGACGTTGACCTCGGTCAGGTAGTCGCCGATCACGTCCAGGCCGACGAAGCGCATGCCGCGGCGCTTCATCTCGGGGCCGACCTGGGCCGCGATCCAGCGGTCGCGCTCGCTCAGCGGGCGGCCCTCGCCGCGGCCGCCGGCGGCCAGGTTGCCGCGGAACTCATCGCCCTGCGGGATCCTGGCCAGGCAGTAATCCACCGGCTCGCCGTCGACCAGCAGGATGCGTTTGTCGCCGTCGACGATCTCCGGCAGGTAGCGCTGGGCCATGGCCAGGTGGCGACCGGCCTCGGTCAAGGTCTCGAGGATCACGTTGAGATTGGCGTCGCCGGCCCGGATCCGGAAGATCGAGCGCCCGCCCATGCCGTCCAGCGGCTTGAGCACCGCATCGCCATGTTCGGCCACGAAAGCCTTCAGGGCCGCGGCATCGCGGCTGACCAGGGTCGGCGGGCAGCACTGCGGGAATTCCTGGGCGGCCAGCTTCTCGTTGAAGTCGCGCAGGCCCTGCGGATCGTTGACCACCTGCGCCCCGGCGCGCTGGGCGAAGCCGAGCAGGTGGGTGTCGTGCAGGTAGTCGGCGTCGACCGGAGGGTCCTTGCGCATCAGGATCACATGCCCAGGACGGGGCTCGATTTGTGACGCACGTCCCAGTTCGAACCAGTCTTCGGGGTCGTCGCGCACCGTCAGGGGCGCTGTTGTGGCGCTGCAGCGGCCATCGCGCAGCGATAAACCGCCTGGCAGCACGTAATGCAGCCCATGTCCGCGGCGCTGCGCTTCGAGCAGCATCGCGAAAGTCGAATCCTTGGCTATCTTGATCGACCCGATGGGGTCCATCACGACTACGATTTCGAGCGGCATGAATGGTCGCTTTTCCCCCAATTAGGGCACCGATGTTACCAGTCGTGCCAAACCGTACGTCGGGCTCGCGCCATTCAGCGAAAATTCCTATAACGAAAACTTGACAGTGCGCACCGGGGCTGGGATATAGGTAGTTTCGCGGCACGCATATTCTTCGCGTGCGCACAGGGGATACAGAAAAATGCAGGACCAGGGCAGCCCACCCAGCCTCAATGGCTTGAAGGTGATGGTGATCGACGACTCGAAGACGATCCGTCGCACCGCCGAAACCTTGCTCAAGCGCGAAGGCTATACCGTCGTCACCGCCAACGACGGCTTCGAGGCGCTGGCCAAGATCGCCGACGAGCAGCCGCAGATCATCTTCGTCGACATCATGATGCCGCGCCTGGACGGGTACCAGACCTGCGCCCTGATCAAGAACAACCAGGTCTTCAAGAACACGCCGGTGATCATGCTGTCGTCCAAGGACGGCCTGTTCGACAAGGCCCGCGGTCGCATCGTCGGTTCCGAGCAGTACGTCACCAAGCCATTCACGCGCGAGGAACTCCTCGACGCGATCCGCAAGCACGTTACAGCCTGATCCGGGGGGTAGGGCAAACCACATGGCACGCATTCTGTTGATCGAGGACTCGCCGACCGATACGGTTCTTACCCAGCTGCTTGAACGCAACGGCCACCAGGTGCTCGCTTCCGGCAGCGCCGAGGACGGCATCGAAGTGTGCCGCCGCGAAATGCCCGACCTGGTGCTGATGGACCTGGTGCTGCCGGGCATGAATGGCTTCCAGGCCACGCGCGCGCTGTCCAAGGACGCGGTCACCAGCGCCATCCCGGTGCTGATCGTCAGCACCAAGGGCATGGAGACCGACCGTGCCTGGGGTTTGCGTCAGGGCGCCAAGGACTACATCGTCAAGCCGCCGCGCGAGGACGCGCTGATCGCCCGCATCAATGAACTGATCGGCGCCTGAGCATGTCCAAGCAACGCCCCAGCCACGACCCGTTCGAGATCCTGGCCGAGTACGAGCGCAAGAGCCTGGCGCACGTGGCCGGCCTGCCCGAGCAGCTCGACGCGCCCGGCTTGTGGCGCGGCGTGGCCTATCGCATCGGCGCGCACCGCCTGGCTTCCGGCTTCGACGAGGTCGTGGAAATCCTGCCGGTGCCGGCGATCACGCCGGTGCCCGGCGCGCAGCCATGGATGCTGGGCGTGGCCAACGTGCGCGGCAACCTGCTGCCGATCATCGACCTGAAGCAGTTCCTGGAAGGCGTGCGCACGGTGATGCACGAAGGCCAGCGCATGCTGCTGATGCGTCAGCTCGGCGGCGACGTGGCGGTGCTGATCGACGAGCTGTACGGCCAGCGCGGCTTCAACGACCAGCAGGAAATCAAACAGGAAGACCTGGCGGCGGCGCAACTGGCGGAAGGGCGTTATGCGCACTTCGTCGAACGCGGCTACCGCCTGGGCGACGACGCATGGGGGATCTTCAGCCTGGAAAGGCTGTCGCGCACCCCCGAATTCAGACAAGCCGCGGCCTGACCGCGCCGCAATCCACCGAAACAAGCAGAACAAGAGAGATCGAGGTCGAACATGAGCACTGTGATGGATAGCGTTGCCGGCAAGGGCCGCAACATCGGCACCAACGTCTGGCTGCTGATCCTGGTAGCGGCCATCCTGATCTTCGGCGCCAATACCGGCTACGCGATCTGGAAGGCATCCCGGTTGGGCGGCGCCAGTACCGCAGCCTCGAGCCTGCAGGTGAATTCGCAGAAGCTCGCCAACCAGGGCCGAGAGGCGGTCAGCGGCAATGCGCAGTCGTTCGCCGCGTTCCGGACCACCAAGACGCAGGTCGAGAGCGACATCAAATTGCTCAACGACCGCTTCGGCACCACCGCCGGCGTCGCCGGCCCGATCGATACCGTGTCCCAGACCTGGGCGCCGCTGGGCAAGAGCGCGGAGCAGGTCCTGGCCAGCCAGACCGCTGTGTTGGGACTGGCCGGCAATGCCGATCGCTTCAACCAGCGCGTGCCGCAGTTGCAGGCGCAGCTGGACGAAGTGGTGCGCGCAATGTCCGCCAGCGGCTCGCCGGCGTCCCAGGTCTACCTGGCGCTTCGCCAGAACGTGCTGGCCGGTAACCTGGCCCGCCGCGTAACCGAAGTGCGCGCCGGCGGTCCTACCGCATCGCTCGCCGGCGATGCGCTGACTCGCGACCTGGGCGTGTTCGACAGCGTGCTTACCGGCCTGCGCCAGGGCGGCACCGGCGAAGTGCAGCGGGTGACCGCGCCGGCCGCGGTCGCAGCGCTGAACCAGGCCAATACGTTGTGGGTCGAGATGAAGAAGGATCTCGACGCCATCCTCGGCGCTTCGCAAAACCTGTTCCGCGCGCAATCCTCGGCTGCGGCGCTGACCACCGGCTCCGACAGGCTGCTGTCCGATAGCGAAGGCCTGTTCCGCGCGCTCAACTCGTTCGGCTCGTTGCGCGACACATCGGTATTCGGCGGCGTCTGGGTCAGTATCATCTCGGGCTTCTTCGTGCTGGTGGGCATCGCGGGCTTGCTGTTCAGCCTCAACCGCGCGCAGCGCGTGCGCTACCAGAGCACCAAGGAACTCAACGACCGTAACCAGGAGGCGATCATGCGCCTGCTGGACGAAATGGGTTCGCTCGCCGAAGGCGATCTCACCGTGAAGGCGACCGTGACCGAGGACATGACCGGCGCGATCGCGGACTCGATCAACTTCGCCGTCGAGCAGCTGCGCAGCCTGGTGCAGACGATCACCGACACCTCGGTGCAGGTGGCATCGAGCGCGCAGGAAACGCAGGCGACCGCGATGCATCTGGCCGAGGCGGCCGAGCATCAGGCGCAGGAGATCTCCTCCGCCTCCGACCGCATCAGCGAAATCGCGGCGAGCATCGATCAAGTGTCGAAGAACTCCGCCGAGTCGGCCGACGTGGCGCAGCGCTCGGTGCAGATCGCGACCAAGGGCGCGGGCGTGGTGCGGCAGACGATCGCCGGCATGGACTCGATCCGCGACCAGATCCAGGAAACCTCGAAGCGCATCAAGCGCCTGGGCGAAAGCTCGCAGGAAATCGGCTCGATCGTCGAGCTGATCAACGACATCTCCGAACAAACCAACATCCTGGCGCTGAACGCCGCTATTCAGGCGGCCTCGGCCGGTGAAGCGGGCCGCGGCTTCGCGGTGGTGGCGGACGAAGTGCAACGACTCGCCGAACGCGCGTCCAACGCGACCAAGCGAATCGAAACGCTGGTGCAGACGATTCAGTCCGATACCAACGAAGCGGTGAGCTCGATGGAACAAACCACCGCCGAGGTGGTGAGCGGTGCGCGACTGGCCGAGGACGCGGGTACCGCGCTGGGCGAGATCGAGCGCGTGTCGAACGATTTGTCCAGCCTGATTCAAGGCATCTCGTCGGCCTCGCAGCAGCAGTCCAGCGCCGCATCCAACATCACCCAGACGATGAACACGATCCAATCGATCACCGCGCAGACCTCGCAAGGCGCCAACCAGACCGCCGAGTCGATCGGAAACCTGGCGCAGCTCGCCGCCGACCTGCGTCGTTCGGTCGCCGACTTCAAGCTGCCGGCCTGAGCCAGGAATAGACGACGGCATGAACGGGGCAAGTTTCATAGTGGCTAGATCCACCGCGGTCGTAGCGCGCGCGTCAGCCTGGAGCGACAGGCGATGACGGCTTTGCGCGATGCGATCGACTACACCACGCTGGGCTGGGTAAAACCGGAGCTCGACGAGACCCTGCGCCAGACGCAGCACGAGATCGAAGGCTATGCCGACGATCCCGCCGACCCCAGCCGCATGCGTTTCGCCGCCGGTTTCCTGCACCAGGTGCAGGGCACGCTACGCATGGTGGAGCTGTACGCGCCGGCGATGGTCGCCGAAGAAATGGAAGCGCTGGCCAAGGCGATCGCCGCCGGCCAGGTCAGCAACCGCGACGAAGCCTGCTCCAGCCTGATGCGCGGCGTGGTGCTGCTGCCGGATTACCTGGAACGCCTGCAGGGCGGGCACAAGGACATTCCGATCGTCCTGCTGCCGCTGCTCAACGAATTGCGCAGCGCGCGCGGCGAGAAAGGCCTCAGCGAAAGCGTGCTGTTCGCGCCCGATCTGGATCGGCCGTTGCCGGTGACGCTGCCCGCGCCCGTCGACGCGCCGGTGCGACAGCGCGAGACCGATGCGCAACCGCTGCTGTCCGACCTGCGCGAGTCTTTGGCGGGCTGGACCGAAAATACGCCGGGCGACTACGCCACCCTGGCGCAGGCGTTGCAAGGCCTGCTCGGCCTGGCCAGCGAGCCGGCGGCGCGCCGCATGCTGTGGGTCGCCACCGAAACCGCCGCGGCCCTGCGCGATGGCGGGCTCGGCAGCGCGTATTCACTGCGCGAAGCCTTCGGCAGCGTCGAGCGCGAAACGCGCCGCGAATTCGGCGAGGGCGAGGGCAGTGCGCGTGCACCGCATTCGCAACTCGAATCCACGCGCCAGCTGCTTTATCACGTCGCCCAGGCGACCGAACCGCATCCGGCACTGGATGCGCTGCGCGCGACCTTCGGCCTGGTCGGCGAAGCGCCGAGCGAATCCGAACTCGCGCATGCGCGCGGCAGTCTGAGCGGACGCAACCGTGCGCTGCTGGACACCGTTGCCGGCGCGATCAAGGAAGACCTGTTGCGCATCAAGGATGCGCTCGACCTGCACCTGCGCACCAACCGCAGCGATGCCGGTGAGCTGCAACCGCAGGTCGTGGCGCTGGACCGCGTCGCCGACACGCTCGGCATGCTCGGCCTGGGCGTCGCCCGCGACGTGGTGCTGCAGCAGCGCGATGCCTTGCGCGAACTCACCTCCGGCAATCGCCCCACCGACGAAGATGCCTTGCTCGACGTCGCCGGCGCGCTGCTCTACGTCGACGCGTCGCTGGACGACCAGGTCGCGCGGCTCGGACAACCGGGCACCGGCGGCGACCAGGAAGACCTGCTCGCGACCGAGTCGCACAAGGTGCTGGAAGTGCTGGTGCGCGAGGCGATCGCGAACTTCGCCGATGCGCGGCAGGGCTTCGTCGCCTTCGTCGAAACCAACTGGGACCATTCGCAGCTGGCCGAAGTACCGCGTCTGCTCGCCGAAGTGTCGGGCGCGCTGCGCATGTTGGAGCTGCCCGAGCCGGCGAACTACCTGGAAGGCGTGCGCCGCTACACCGAAGCCGAACTGCTGTCGCGCAAGCGCGTGCCCAACGGCCGCCAGCTCGATACGCTGGCCGACGCATTGGCCAGCCTGGAGTATTACCTCGAAGCGATCCGCGACCGCCGGCAGAATTCCGACGAGATCCTCGCGATCACGCGGCAGAGCCTGGAATCGCTGCGTTACTGGCCTTTGCCGCAGGCGGACAGCGTCGCCGTGGTGCAGGACGAAACCATGGACCGGATCGACGAGATCGTCGCCGCGGAAGCGGCGCCGGGCTCGACAGATTCGGCGGCTGTGTACACGACGCCCGATCGGCAGGGCGTCGAGGCCGGCAGCGGCGGCTTCGATTTCAGCAACGATGAGATCGACGACGAGATCCGCGAGGTCTTCCTCGAGGAATTCGAAGAGGAGATCGCCAATCTCGGCCAGATGCTGCCGCTGTGGCGCGAACAGCCCGAGCAGCTCGACCGCCTGCGTCCGATCCGGCGCGTATTCCATACCCTCAAGGGCAGCGGTCGCCTGGTCGGTGCGCGCGTGCTCGGCGAATTCAGCTGGAAAGTGGAGAACATGCTCAACCGCGTGCTCGACGGCACGCGTCCGCCGACGCCTGCGGTATTGACGCTGGTCGGCCACGCCTATGGCACCTTGCCGCAGCTGCATGCGGCATTGAGCGGCGCCACGGCATTGACGGTCAGCCTGGCGAGCATCGAATCCGTGGCCGATCGCCTGGCTTCGGGCGAGGAGGCGTACTACACGCCGCCCGCGTCGGCAGCGGGTACGCCAGTCACGCCTGCTGCCGTGGAAACGGTGGAAGAAGATATCGCCGCCGCCGCCGCAGCGGCGCAGCCCGCGCCGGCGATGCCGGCCGCCGCGCCGATCGAACATCGCGCGGTGAAAGTGGACCCGGTGCTGCTGGAGATACTGGCAGTGGAAGTCGACGGCCACCTGCAGACCGTCGATGGCTGGCTGCAGCGCGCGCGCGTATCGCCGCAACTCGCGGACGATGCCCTGCTGCGCGCGATCCACACCATGAACGGCGCTTTCGCGATGACCGAAGTGCCGGAAATCGTCGACGCCACCTTGCCGGCGGAGGCTTACGTCAAGCGGCTGCTGGCCGCCGGCAAACCCGCCGAAGCCGAAGGCATCGCCGCATTGTCCGAACTGGGCGCGCAGATCCGCGCCACCGTCGCCGGCCTGCAGACGCCCGCCTCCACGGTGCCGGTGCAGACCTTGTTGGCGGTGCGCCTGATCGACCTGCGCGACAGCCTGCCCGAGCCGAGCGTTTCGATCTTTGGCCTGGAGGAGGAAATCCCCGCGGTCGACATGAGCGAAGAGCTTTTGTCGCCAGCCGACGACGAGGCTGCCCGAATCGAAGCCGAGCGCGCCGATGCGCAGGCGCGCGCGGAACTCGAACGCGCCGAGATCGCGCGCATCGAAGCTGCGCTGCTCGAGGCCGAGCGCGTCGAGGCCGAGCGGCTCGAAACGAATCGCCTGGAAGCCGAGCGCATCGCCGCCCAACGCAGCGAAGCCGAGCGCGCCGAAGCGCAACGCATCGAAGCCGAACGCCAGGAAGCGGCGCGGCTGGCCCAGGAGGAAGCGCTGGAGTACGAGCGCCTGGAAGCCGAATACGCCGAAGCCGAACGCGTCGCGCGCGAAAAGAAACTCGAAGCCGAACGCGCCGAAACTGCGCGCCTGGACGCCGAACGCGCCGAGGCCGAGCGTCTTGCAGCCGAACTCGCGGCAACGCAGCATGCCGAGGCCGAACGTCTCGCCGCCGAACTTGCGCAAACCGAGCGCGCCGAAGCCGAACGCATCGCCGCGGAGCGCGCCGAGACCGAACGTCTGGAAACGGAGCGTCTCGCCGCCGAAGCCGTCGCTGCCGAGTCCACCGAAGAGGAAGACGATACCGCCGTCGCGACATTGCTGGCCGGCGTCATCGCCTCGACCGAAGATCCGGACGAGGCGCTGGACCTGACCGATCTGGATCCTGAGCTGGTCGACATTTTCGTCGAGGAAGGCGGCGACATCCTCGACCACGCCGACGGCCTCGTCGCGCGCCTGCGCGAATCGCCCGAGGACCGCGAGCCGGTGGTCGGCCTGCAGCGCGATCTGCATACCCTCAAGGGCGGCGCACGCATGGCCGGCATCATGGCGGTCGGCGATCTCGGCCACGCGATGGAAACGCTGCTCGAGGCCGTGGCTGAACACCGCTGCGAACTTGGACGCGACGGCGTGCCGCTACTGGAGCGCGGTTTCGACCGCCTGCACGCGATGATCGGCCGCGTCGCCGCACGCCGCGCCGTGGCGGTGCCGGCAGGATTGATCGAGGAATTCGACGCCCGGGCCCGCGGCGAGACCTTCGTCCACGCGCAGGCCAGCGACGCGTCCGCGTTGCAGCCCGCTGTCGAGCTGAAGCCGCTGTCGGCGCCGATCGATGGCAGCCAGGGCGGCGACGAGGACGACATCGCGATACGCGCACCGCAGGAACAGGTACGCATCCGTGCCGACCTGCTCGACCGGCTGGTGAACTACGCCGGCGAGGTCGCGATCTATCGCGCGCGCCTGGAACAGCAGCTCGGCGCGTTCCGCGGCGCGATGGGCGAAATGGAGCAGACCAACGCGCGCCTGCGCGACCAGCTGCGTCGCCTGGACATCGAAACCGAAGCGCAGATTATCGCCCGCTACCAGCGCGAGCACGAAGCGTCCGACCAGACCTTCGACCCGCTCGAGCTCGACCGCTTCTCGACCCTGCAGCAGCTATCGCGCGGCCTCGGCGAGTCCGCGGCCGATCTGGTCAGCCTGCAGGGCTCGATGGAGGAGCTGACCCGGCAGTACGAAACCTTGCTGTTGCAACAGTCGCGCGTCAGCTCGGACCTGCAGGAAGGCCTCATGCGCACGCGCATGGTGCCGTTCGATGCGCTGGTGCCGCGCCTGCGCCGCGTGATCCGCCAGGCTGCCAGCGAAACCGGCAAGCAGGTGCAGCTGAAGCTGGAAGGCGCGCAGGGCGAACTCGATCGCAACGTGCTCGAGCGCATGACCGCGCCGCTGGAGCACATGCTGCGCAACGCGGTCGCGCACGGGCTGGAGACGCCGCAGCAACGACGCAAGGCGGGCAAGCCCGAAGAAGGCACGGTGCGCATCTCGATGCGCCGCGAAGGTTCGGAAGTGGTGCTGGAGGTGGCCGACGACGGAGCCGGCCTCAATCGTCAGGCGATACGCCGCCGCGCCGAGGAGCGCGGGCTTGTGCGCGCCGACGCGATACTGGCCGATTCCGATCTGGATATGCTGATCCTGGAGTCCGGTTTCTCGACCGCCGATGCGGTCAGCCATCTGGCCGGACGCGGCGTCGGCATGGACGTGGTGCACAGCGAAGTACGCCAGCTCGGCGGCGCGCTGGACATCGCGTCCCGGCCCAAGCAAGGCGTCACTTTCACGATGCGCCTGCCGCAGACGCTGGCGGTGACGCAGGCGGTGTTCGTGCGCATCGGCGAGACCAGCTTCGCGGTGCCGATCGCATCGGTACGCGGCGTCGGACGCATCGAGCGCGACCAGCTGGGCGCGGCCGACGCGAGCTATCGCTACGGTGGCGAGGATTACGTCCTGCACGATCTGGGCACGCTGCTCGGCCATGCGCCGGCCAGGGCCGAGGGCCAGATGCAGGTGCCGGTGCTGCTGATCCGTTCCGGCGACCTGCGCGCGGCCGTCAGCGTCGACCAGGTGCAGGGCAACCGCGAAATCGTGGTGAAGCCGGTGGGCCCGCAGGTCGCATCGGTGCCGGGCATCTTCGGCGCCACCATCATGGGCGACGGCAGCGTGATGGTGATCCTGGACGTGGCGCCGCTGGTGCGCCGTCATGTCGCATTGCCGCGCGAGCCCGCTGCGGCACCGGCGATGCCGGAGCGCGGCGTGCCGCTGGTGATGGTGGTGGACGATTCGGTGACGATGCGCAAGGTGACCGGACGCGTGCTCGAACGCCACAATTTCGAAGTCATCACCGCCAAGGACGGGCTGGATGCGCTCGAACGCATGATCGACCGCGTGCCCGACCTGATGCTGCTCGACATCGAGATGCCGCGCATGGACGGCTACGAGCTGGCGACGACGATGAAGCTCGATCCGCGCCTGCGCAACGTGCCGATCGCGATGATCACATCGCGTACCGGCGAGAAGCATCGCCAGCGCGCGTTCGACATCGGCGTCGAGCGCTATCTAGGAAAGCCTTACCAGGAGCAGGAGCTCATGCGCAACGTATTCGACCTGCTGGGGCTGACTCGTGACCACGCCTGAGGGCTTGTCCGCGACGCGCCTGCCGCAACGCCGCACGGTGTTGCTGGCGCAGCCCGGTGCGGCCAGCGACCGCCTGCGCGAAGCCCTGCAGCAGGCCGGCGCGGAAGTGGTGCTGGTGGCCGATCCGTCGTCGGGCATAGCGGTGGATGAGGTGATCGCGGCCGAACCGGACAGCGTGCTGGTCGCGCTCGACCCGGCGATCGAAGCGCACCTCGAACGTTTCGATGCCGTGCTCGGCGATCCGTCGATTACGGTGATCTTCGACGAAGCGGAACTCGCGGCCCGTCGCGAAGGCTGGGATGCGGCACGATGGTCGCGGCACCTGCACGCCAAGCTGTACGGACACGACGACGTGCTGCCGCCGGGCCAGACCGACGCCGACGACGTCCACCCGCAGCCGGGCCTGCCGACCACGCCCCAAGAAGTTCACGCGCTGGCGTCGTTCGGCGATTACGCCGACGAGGCCGACGATCACGCCGAAGTCCTGCCGACCGATGCGGTCGGCGCGGGCCTGCTGGCCGAAGTGGACGAGGTGGACGCCGAGCTGCTCGACATGAGCGATGACGGCGACTTCGGCGCCATCGATTTCAGCAGTTTCAACATCAGCGACGACGTCGGCGAGAATCGCAGCGGCGGCACCGATGCGGGGGTCGCGGGTCTGGACGAATACCTGCTCGGCACCGCAACGCATGAAGAGGCGAGCGAATTACCGGTCGCTGCCAAGGCGCGCACGATCAACAGCAAGGACTGGAGCCTGGACGACAGCGATACGCCTGGCGTGCAGAAGTCCGCAGCAGTGACGGCGCCGGACATCGAAGAGCTCGAACGCCGCATTTCCAGCCTGTCGTTGGCCGATACCGACAGCTACGGCCACGGCGGGTCGCAACGCGGCGCGGTCGTGCTGCTGGCCGGCCTGGGCGGGCCGGATGCGGTGCGGCAAATGCTGAAAGCTCTGCCGCAAGGCTTCCCTCGCGCCGTGCTGATCCAGCAACGGCTCGACGGCGGGCAATACGACAAGCTGGTCGGACAGATGGCGCGCGCCTCGGCGATGCCGGTGCAGCTGGCCCTGGCCGACACGCTGCTCGAGCCCGGCAACGTCTATGTGGTGCCGCCGACCCTGGGGCTGGCGCGAAAGGGCAACGAGCTGATGTTCAAGGCTTCGAGCGATCTGTTCGATGCGTTGCCGGCCAACGACAGCGCGATCGTGATGCTCAGCGGCAGCGAGACCGCTTCGGTCGACCCGGTCATGCGCCTGGCAGCGGCCGGCGCATGGGTGGCAGGGCAATCCTCGGAAGGCTGCTTCGAACCGGCGGCCGCCAACGATCTGGTGGCGCGCGGCGGCGAGACGGGATTGCCGGCGCAGCTGGCCGAACGCCTGCTCGAACGCTGGCCGGCCTGATCCGCCTCATCGCTTAGGAAAAGAACATGGCGAACGTAAGCAACGTAAGCAACGACATCCGCGGCGTATTGATCCAGGTGGCTGGCGCACGTCTGCTGCTGCCCAACGCCACCATCGCCGAAGTGTTGTCGTATGCAGAACCCGATCCCGTCGAGAACGCGCCGGAGTGGTTGCTGGGCCGGATCCGCTGGCGCGGCTGGCGCCTGCCGCTGATCGCGTTCGCGCGTCTGGCCGGCATTGCCGACGAGGCCGCGTCGCTGGGCAACAAGGTACTGGTGCTGAAGGCGCTCGGCGGCGATCCCAAGCTGCCTTACTTCGCATTGCTGACGCAGGGCTTTCCGCGCCTGGTCACGGTGGCGCGCGACGAACTGATCGGCGATGCCAGCGGCGGCGATCTGCCGCCCGGCGTGCAGGCGCGCATATTGCTGAGGGAAGACCCGGCCTTGCTGCCCGATCTGGCTGCGGTGGAAAGCCGGATCGGCGAAGCGCTGCTGCAAGCCGCCTGAAGCCAAGCGCCGCCGCTCTTCGTAAGAGCGGCTTTAGCCGCGAGCTCTTGATCTGCCGTCCGTCGAAAAAAGCTCGCGGCTAAAGCCGCTCCTACGAAAAGCGCGTTCGCCGCATCTGCGCCAGCGCGGTCCACCCGCGCATGAAGACGTCTACAAATCGCCGAATCGCGACTGCAGCGCGGCGATGGCCGCCAGTCCCGCCGTTTCGGTGCGCAGCACGCGCGGACCCAGGCGCAGCCCTTCGAATCCCGCCGCGCGCAGCGTATCTCGGTCGCGCGGCGACCAGCCGCCTTCCGGGCCGATGGCGATCGCGACGGTACGCGACCCGGGCGCCTGCAGCGTCTGCGATGTGCGTTCGCCCAAGGGATCCAGGGTCAGCTTCAACGCATCGCTCGCCTGAGCATTCGCCGCCTGCGCAAGAGCGGCCGGAATGGCGAGATCGGGAATGCGCGCACGGCCCGATTGCTCGCAAGCCGCCACGATCACGCTGCGCCAGTGCGCGACGCGCTTCTCGGTGCGCTGCGCGTCCAGCTTCACCTCGGTGCGCTCGGCCAGCACCGGCACGATGCCGGCCACGCCCAGTTCCGTCGCCTTCTGCAGGATCAGGTCCATCTTCTCGCCGCGCGCGATGCCCTGCACCAGCACGATACGCAACGGCGACTCGTTGTCGACATCGCGCGCTGCGGTGATTTCCGCCTCGGCGCCGCGCTTGCCTGCGGACAGTAATCTGGCGTCGTAGTCGCGGCCATCGCCGTTGAACAGCACGCAGGCAGCGCCTTCGGCCAGGCGCAGCACGCGGATCAGGTGCGTCGCGGCGGCCTCGGGCAAGACGATGCGCTTTGCTTCCGACAGCGGCATATCGACGTACACACGGGTCAGTCGCATTTTCGTTCCGCTCCAGCCAGGCGCTTCATGCGGTCGCCTCGTCGATCGCCGCACGCGTGGTTGCGGCCAGCAATTCCAGCTGCGCGTCGTCGATGCAGTACGGCGGCATCCAGTAAAGGATGTCGCCGAGCGGGCGCAGCAGTACGCCGCGTTCCAGCGCCGCGCGATAAGCACGCAGGCCGATCCGCCGCGCAGGATCGAACGGCGTGCGCTTTTCGCCGTCGCCGGCGAGTTCGAAGGCGACGATCATCCCGGCCTGGCGCACATCGGCGACATGCGCGTGGCCGGCGAACGGCGCAGCCAGCGCGGCCATCTTCGCCGCGGTCGTGCGGTTGCGCGCGAGCACATCATCGGACCGGAAGATATCGAGCGACGCCAGCGCGGCCGCGCAGGCCAGCGGGTTGCCGGTATAGCTGTGCGAATGGAGAAAGGCGCGGTCGCGCGAGTCGTCGAGAAAACCGTCATAGATCTCCTGCGTGGCCAGCACCGCGGCCAGCGGCAGGAAGCCGCCGGTGAGGCCTTTCGACAGGCACAGCAGGTCCGGCATCACGCCGCTCTGTTCGCTGGCGAACATCGTCCCGGTGCGGCCGAAGCCGACCGCGATCTCGTCGGCGATCAGGAACACGCCATGCACGTCGCACAGTTCGCGCGCGCGCCGCAGGTAGGCTGGATCGTGCATGCGCATGCCGCCTGCGCACTGCACGCGCGGCTCCAGGATCAACGCGCAGATTTCGCCGACATGCTCGTCGAGCATGCGCGCCAGCGCGTCCGCGGCATCTTCCGCGTGACCGGCCGCGCTCTGGCCCGGGCGCGCCAGATAGGCATCCGGCGACGGCGCGAACAGGGCTTCGGCCAGCAATGGCGCATACACGCGGCGGTACAGCGGAATGTCGCCGACCGCGAGCGCGCCGAGCGTTTCGCCGTGGTAGCCATTTTCCAATGCGATGAACTTGGTGCGCCGCGGCTCGCCGCGATTGAGATGCCAGTGGAAGGCCATCTTCAATGCCACTTCGACGCCGGCCGAGCCGTTGTCGGCATAGAACACCTTGGCCAGCGGCGCACGGCCGGACTGGCGCGGGGCCAGCGCCAGCAGGCGCTCGGCCAGCTCCACCGCCGGCTCGTGCGAGCAGCCGGCCAGGATCACCTGCTCCAGCGTGCGCGCCTGCCGTGCGATGGCTTCGGCGATGCGCGGTTCGGCATGGCCGAAGAGGTTGGTCCACCAGCTGCTGATCGCATCGAGATAGCGATGGCCATCGTGGCCGACGAGCCACGCACCATCGCCGCGCGCGATCGGCAGCAGCGGGAGGGTGTCCGGATGCTCGCGCATCTGCGTGCACGGATGCCACAGTACGGCGAGATCGCGCGCACGCCAGCGCTCGGCGTCCGCTATCATCGATGGATCATGAGTTCGTTTTCCCATACCCGCATTATCCCTTGCCTTGCGTCCGCCTGCCTTGCGTCCGCCTGCCGGCCCGCAGGATCGCCGCCATGACGCGCCGGCTGCCGATCATCCATGGCATCACCGAGCACGATGCCGGCCCGTACCGCATGGAACGGCTGGATCTGGAGTTCGGTAACGGCGAGCGCCGCCGCTACGAGCGCCTGCACGGCCGCGGCCATGGCGCGGTCGCGGTGGTGCCGCTGCTCGACGACGACACCGTGCTGTTGGTGCGCGAATACGCTGCCGGCGTGCACCGTTACGAGCTCGGCCTGGTCAAGGGCCGGGTCGACGCCGGCGAAACGCCGGAGCAGGCCGCGGGCCGGGAACTGAAGGAAGAAGCCGGTTACGGTGCGCGCTCCCTGACGGTGCTGCGCTCGTTGTCGCTGGCACCGTCCTATATGAGCCACCAGACTACGCTGGTGGTCGCACGCGACCTGTATCCCGAACGCCTGCCTGGCGACGAACCCGAAGAACTGGAAGTGGTGCCGTGGAAATGGAACGCCTTGCACGAGCTGATCCTGCGCGAGGATTTCTCCGAGGGGCGATCGATCGCCGCACTGTTCATCGTCCGCGAATGGCTGAGGCAGGAGCACGCCGGTGAGCGCTGACCCGGTCGGCGGCGATCTGCGCGAAAGTCTCATCGCGCTCGCGCGCGAGGCGGCCGCTGCGATCCTCGAGGTCTACGAAGGCGCCTTCGATGTCGAGCGCAAGGCCGACGCCAGTCCGCTGACCGCCGCCGACATGGCCGCGCACCGCTGCATCGTCGCAGGGCTGGCGCGGCTGGCGCCGGACATTCCGGTATTGTCGGAGGAAGCCGCCGAAGAAACTCCGGCCGCGGTGCGGCGCGAATGGCGCAGGCTCTGGCTGGTCGATCCGCTCGACGGCACCCGCGAGTTCGTCAAGCGCAATGGCGAATTCACCGTCAATATCGCGCTCATCGACGATGGCGTGCCGGTGTTCGGCGTGATCCAGGCACCGGTCACCGGGGCCCTGTGGCACGCGCAGCAGGGGATCGGTGCGTTCCGACGCGATGGCGAGGCCGAAATGCAGATCCGTGCGCGTACCCCGGCCACATCGCCGCTGCGCGTCGCCGCCAGCCGTTCGCATCGCGATCCGCGCACCGAGGCGCTGATGGCGCGCATCGGCCAGGTCGAAACGGTCGCGCTGGGTTCGTCGTTGAAGTTCTGCCGGCTGGCCGAGGGCGGCATGGATGTCTATCCGCGCTTCGGCCCGACCAGCGAATGGGATACCGCGGCCGGGCAATGCATCCTCGAGGCCGCCGGCGGCTGCGTGATCGATCCGAAGGGGCGGCCGCTGCGCTACAACCAGCGCGATACGATCCTCAACGGCGATTTTCTTGCGCTGGGCGATGTGGGTTTGCCTTGGCGGGAGTGGTTGCCTTAAGCCGTCATTCCCGCGAAGGCGGGAATCCAGTGACTTTTCTCTGGGCTTGCTTTACTTAACTGTATTCAAAACATCGACAGCCAAAGTCACTGGATTCCCGCCTTCGCGGGAATGACGGCTTTAAAAGCAAAGGCAAAAAAAGCACCCGGAGCGCCAGGCGTGACAGAACAAGCGAACAACATCCAACGCCTGCTCGACATCATGGCCCGCCTGCGCGACCGCGAAAACGGTTGCCCCTGGGACGTCGAGCAGACTTTCGCCACGATCGCGCCGTACACCATCGAGGAAGCGTACGAAGTCGCCGATGCGATCGACCGCCACGATCTGCCGGCGCTGAAGGACGAGCTCGGCGACCTGCTGCTGCAGGTGGTGTTCCATGCGCGCATGGCGGAAGAGCAGGGCGCTTTCGCTTTCGCCGACGTAGTCCACGCGATCAGCGACAAGATGACGCGGCGCCATCCGCACGTGTTCGGCGACGAGGCGGTGACGGACGTCGCCGCGCAGACGGTCGCCTGGGACGAACACAAGCGCCGCGAGCGCGAAGCCAATGGCGACGCAGACGCGTCGGCGCTGGCCGGGATCGCCCGCGGCCTGCCGGAGTGGCAGCGCGCGACGAAGCTGCAGAACCGCGCCGCCAAGGTCGGGTTCGACTGGCCAGGCCCGGCGCCGGTGATCGAAAAACTGCACGAAGAGATCGAAGAGGTCCGCGCCGAATTCGCAGCGGTGTCCGCCGACCCGGCCGACGCAGATGCGCAGCACCGGCTGGAGGACGAAATCGGCGACCTGCTTTTCGTCTGCGCCAACCTCGCACGCCACGCCCGGGTTCCGCGCCATGGAGGCGCTCGCGGCGGCCGACGGAACGCCGCTTGCGGAACTGTCGCTTGAGAGGCAGGATCGCTACTGGGACCGCGCCAAGGCCGCCGAAAAATCAGCAACGGCCGGGCTTGCGTAGGTGCGAATTCATTCGCACGCTCTTGTCCGCACAAGACGCGAAGAGCGTGCGAATGAATTCGCACCTACGAGAGCCGGTGGGTCCTGGAGGACATCGCAATGAACCGTTTCGCCAGTTTCCGCGAGTTCTATGCGTTCTATCTCGAAGAGCACCGCAATACCGTCAGCCGGCGCCTGCACTTCATCGGCAGCTGCGGCGTGCTCGTGCTGGTCGCGACCGCCATCGTGCAGCGCAATGGCTGGTGGCTGCTGGCGGCGTTGCTGTGCGGCTACGGTTTTGCCTGGGTCGGGCATTTCTTCTTCGAGAAGAACCGGCCCGCCACGTTCAAGCACCCGCTGTACTCGTTCATCGGCGACTGGATGATGTTCAAGGACATCCTGACCGGGAGGATCAAGTTCTGACCGGCCTTATTCCATGAAGATCAGCCAGGCCGCCACCGCGATCAGCGCGAAACCGGCCCAGTGGTTCCACTTCAGCGGCTGGCCGAGATAACCCGCCGAGAAGGCGGCGAACACCAGCAGCGTGATCACCTCCTGCATGCCTTTGAGCTGCGGCGCCGAATAGACCGCGCTGCCCCAGCGGTTGGCCGGCACCTGCAGGCAATACTCGAAGAAGGCGATGCCCCAACTGGCCAGGATCACCCAGAAGAGGGGCGTCGACTTGTATTTGAGGTGTCCGTACCAGGCGAAGGTCATGAATACGTTGGAGCCGAGCAGCAGCAGGACAGGCAAGAGTCTTTCCATGGACATCGCGGAACCCTGAGGAGACCGGCATAGCGTAGCGGTGACCGGCCTTCACATCCTCTAGACCCGGCCATTGGCACTCTTCACAAAGCTGAAGGAACGGGGGCGGTACATGAGAAACCCACAAGAACCGGCGGGGCTGGTCCTGATCGTCGAAGACAATCGCAATATCTCGGAAATGGTCGGCGAGTATCTGGAAGGCCGCGGTTTCGAGGTCGATTACGCGGCTGACGGCCTCGACGGCTATCGCTTGGCCACCGAGAACAATTACGACGTGGTCGTGCTGGATCTGATGCTGCCGCGGCTGGACGGTATCGAGGTCTGCCGCCGGCTGCGCGAAGAAGCGCGCAAGTCGACGCCGGTGCTGATGCTGACCGCGCGCGACACGCTCGACGAGAAACTCACCGGCCTGGGCGCTGGCGCAGACGACTACCTGACCAAACCATTCGCCATACAGGAGCTGGAAGCGCGGTTGCGCGCACTGATCCGACGCGAGCGCCGACAGGTCGGTGCCGAAGTGCTCAAGGTCGCCGACCTGGTGCTGGACCCGGCCAGCCTGCGCGCCACCCGCGGCGGTACCGAGCTGCAGCTGTCGCCGATCGGGCTGAAGCTGCTGACCATCCTGATGCGCGAATCGCCGCGCGTGGTCAGCCGCCAGGAAATCGAGCGCGAGATATGGGGCAACGGGCTGCCCGATTCGGACACGCTGCGCAGCCATCTGTACAACCTGCGCAAGACCATCGACAAGCCGTTCGACCGGCCGTTGCTGCATACCGTGCAAAGCGCCGGCTATCGCATCGCGGACATCGAACAGCCGCCTGCCTGACGCATCGCTATGCCGCAGGGGCTGTCGCGAAAGTTCAGGATCGCCTTCATCTTGCAGGCGGTCATCGCCAGCTTCGTGATCGTGATCGGCGTATTCGCGATCAATGCGGTGCTCAAGCAGACTTTGCTCGAGCGCCGCCTGCACTCGCAGGCGGTCGAATACTGGAAGGTTTGGGAGCGCGATCCGCAGCAGTCGCAACCGCTGGGCATCGTCGTGCAAGGTTTCGTGGTGCCGGCCGGCGGCACGACCGAGCTTCTGCCGCCGGGTCTGAGGGCATTCGGCGCTGGATTCCATGAGCTGCCCGCCAATAATCAGCTCGTCTACGTCGAACAGCGCCCGGCCGGGCGTCTATACCTGATCTACAACGAGGGCTTCGTGGACGAGCTCACGCTCTGGCTCGGCGTGGTGCCGATCGCGTTCGCGCTGCTGGCGCTGTATGCGGTGACCTGGCTGACCTATCGCACGGCGCGCAGGCTGGTCGAGCCGGTGTCGTGGCTGGCGGGCGAAGTGGCGCGGTGGGATCCGCGCCAACCCGACGCCGGCCGGCTGGCGCCGGAACGTCTGCCTGTCGCGGTGGGCCGCGAGGTCAGCCAACTGGCCGGCGCGCTGCACGGCCTGGCTGCGCGCGTCGGCGCTTTCGTCGCGCGCGAACGCGCGTTCACCCGCGATGCCAGCCATGAGCTGCGCACGCCGCTGACCGTGATCCGTGTCGCTTCCGACTTGCTGCTGGCCGATCCGGATCTGCCGTCGCGCACGCAGCGTTCTTTGCAACGCGTGCAACTGGCCGGGCGCGACATGGAGGCGGTGATCGATGCCTTCCTGGTGTTGGCGCGCGAGGCGGACGTGGCGCCGCAGAGCGAGGATTTCAGCGTCCGCGACATCGTCTACGAGGAAGTGGTCAATGTGCGTCCGCTGCTGGCTGCCAAGCCGGTGCAGTTGGAGGTGATCGAGGAAGCATCGCCGCAGTTGCATGCGCCGCCGCGGGTGCTCGGCGTCATGATCGGCAACCTGCTCGGCAATGCCTGCAATTTCACCGACGAGGGCCGCATCGAGGTACGGATCTGCGAGGACCGCATCGTGGTCCGCGATACCGGCATCGGCATGAGCCGCGAGGAGCTGGACAAGGCCTTCGAGCCGTTCTATCGGGCCGACCAGGAGCACCCGGTCGGCAAGGGCATCGGCCTGTCGATCGTGCGCCGTCTCGGGGAACGATTCGGTTGGCCGGTGTCGCTGGTCAGCGCGTTGGGCGAGGGCACCACGGCCACGATCGGTTTCAAGGCTCTGCGGCCTGCCTGACTTGCGCTTCGTAGGAGCGGCTTCAGCCGCGAGCTTTTACGCGTCATGGCGAGCTGGAAGAGCTCGCGGCCGAAGCCGCTCCTGCGAAAAGCAGGCTCGTCGCGTCTGCCGGGCGCGAACGGCAAAGCAGACCCGAAAACGCGAACGGCAGGAAATCCGGAGGAAGAGAAGGCCCTTTAGCGAGACTTTCTACGTCTTGTAACCACGCCGCATGCGACGTTCGGTCGCCTGTCGGCATCCGGTTCGGATAGCGCGACGGGGGTCGCCATCGGAACTATCGGCTCCCGTTAAGCTCTACAGTCAACCCTTTCATGGCGGATGCGTTAGCGTCCGTCGAACCCCAGCGATCGGACAGCATGAGCGCTACTCGCAAAGCCCCTAATTCCCGCCTTGCCCGCCGCATCGGTATCGGTATGGCCGTACTCGCGCTGATCGCGGCCGGCCTGTGGTTCTGGA
>Ga0193753_10000428_pt1 | contig 41731 bp, 34 predicted proteins | sample H1c2metaG_FD_144925 | JGI IMG/M metagenome (GOLD analysis project Ga0193753, IMG submission 144925) | Soil microbial communities from a riparian zone of the East river system, Colorado, United States - H1c2 | ecosystem: Environmental > Terrestrial > Soil > Riparian zone | place: USA: East...
GGGCAGTCGATGGAGGTCAACCAGGCCTACCGGGCCCTGCGCCGCGATCTGCCGCGCGCGGAGCACCTGCTCTCGCTCGAGGGCGTGACGATCGGCGACAACCAGCCGGTCGCGCCGGCCCTCCTGGCCGAGATGCTGGAGCTGCGCGAGGCGCTGGAGGAGGCGCGGGTCGCCGGCGACCGCGGCCGGCTGGACCGCCTGGAGCGCGACGCGCGCGCCGGCGAGCGGGCCGAGCTGGCCGAGCTGGGCGCGCGGTTCGCCGCGCTCGAGGCGATGGCGGCGGGTGCGCCGGAGCGGGCCGCGGTGCTCGCCGCGGTGGTCGACCAGGTGATTCGCCTGCGCTACCTGGCCCGCTATCGCGTCGCGTTCGAGGACGACGACGTGGAGGGCGCGGCATGACGCCGGGCGGCGACGACGTCTTCGTCGGCGGCGGTCTGTTCCAGATCGGCGAGCCGGGCCAGTCGACCGCGCCCCACCGGTGCGGCCGGCGCGCGGTCGGCATCGACCTGGGCACGACCAACAGCCTGGTCGCGATCGTCGAGGACGGCGCGCCGCGCGTCCTCCGCGGGGCCGATGGATCGGTGCTGTTGCCGTCGGTGGTGGCGTACACCCCGACCGGATCGGGCGAGGCGCGCGTGGTGGTGGGCGAGGAGGCGCGCCGCACCGCGGCCGAGCGCCCGCGCGACACCATCGCCTCGGTGAAGCGGTTCATGGGGCGCGCCGCCGGCGACCTCGCCGGCGTGGCCGGCATGGTGCCGTACGAGCTCGCCGGCCCGGGCGATGGCGACGGCGACCGGATGGTCAAGGTGCGCCTCACCGACGGGCGCGAGGTCACCCCGGTCGAGGTCTCGGCCGAGATCCTGCGCGCGCTGGTGGCGCGGGCGAGCGCGGCGCTGGGCGACGGCACGGCTGAGGAGGCGAGCTCCGGCGACCTCGACCCGGACGCGCCGCTCATCGACGCCGCGGTCATCACGGTGCCGGCCTACTTCGACGACGGCCAGCGCCAGGCCACCCGCGACGCCGGCCGCCTGGCCGGGCTGGAGGTGCTGCGCCTCCTGGCCGAGCCGACCGCGGCGGCGCTGGCCTACGGCCTCGACCAGGGCTCGCGCGGCCGCTACGCGGTCTACGACCTGGGCGGAGGCACGTTCGACATCTCGATCCTGGATCTGCACCAGGGCGTCTTCAAGGTCGTCGCGACCGGCGGCGACACCGCGCTGGGCGGGGACGACATCGACCGCGCGCTGGCCAGCCGGCTGCTCGCCGCGGCCGGCGCCGACCGGAGCCGGCCCGGCGACCCCGCCAGCCCGCACGATCCCGCGCTGCTCCGCCGCGCGCTCGACGAGGCACGCGCCGCCAAGCACCGCCTCAGCGACGCCGAGTCGACCACCATGCGGCTCGGCGAGGTGTCGATCCCGCTCGGCCGGGCCGACCTGGCCGAGGCGATGCGGCCGTGGCTCGACAAGACCAGCCGCGCGGTGCGACGGGCGCTGCGCGACGCCGAGCTCGCTGCCGACGAGCTGGACGGCGTCATCCTGGTCGGCGGCTCGACCAAGTCGCCGGTGGTGCGCGACTTCGTGGCCGAGCTGTTCGGGCGCGAACCGCTGTCCCAGCTCGACCCGGAGGAGGTCGTGGCGCTGGGCGCGGCCGCCCAGGCCCACGCGCTGTCCGGCGGCGGCGGCGACGTGGTGCTGCTCGACGTCATCCCGCTCTCGCTCGGCATCGAGACGATGGGCGGCGTGGTCGAGAAGCTGGTCCCGCGCAACTCGACCATCCCGGCCCGCGCGGTGCAGACCTTCACCACCTACGCCGACAACCAGACCGGGTTCGACATCCACGTGGTCCAGGGCGAGCGCGAGACGGTCGAAGGCAACCGCTCGCTGGCCCGCTTCCAGCTGAAGGGGCTGCCGGCGGTGCCGGCCGGCCTGGCCCGCGTCGAGATCCGCTTCGAGGTCGACGCCGACGGGCTGACCCGGGTGAGCGCGCACGAGCTCATGACCGGGGTCGAGGCCGCGGTCGAGGTCAAGCCGACCTACGGCCTCACCGACGAGGAGGTCGAGCGGATGCTGCTCGACTCGTTCGAGAACGCCGAGGCCGACCTGGCCCGGCGCAGCCTGCTGACCGAGCGGGTCGAGGCCGAGCGGCTGGTCGCCGCGACCCGCGCCGCGCTCGAGCAGGACGCGGCGCTGTGCGACGAGCCGACCCGCGCCGCCATCGCGGCCGCGATGGTCGAGGTCGAGCGGGTCGCGGCCGGCACCGATCACGCCGCCATCCGCCGGGCCAGCGAGGCGCTCGACCGCGCGTCACACGAGTTCGCCGAGGCCCGAATGAACCGCGCGGTGCGCGCGGCGGTGCGCGGCCGACGGGTGGACGACCTGGCCGGCGATCTGGCGCCTGGCGCCGGCACGTCGCGCGAGACGGCCGGCCAGCGGAGCCGGTAGGAGCCACGAGCGATGCCCAGGATCCGGTTCCTCAACGCCGACGGAAAAGGCACCGAGCTGGTGGTCGATGCCCCGCCCGGCACGTCGATCCTCCACGCCGCCGAGTCGATCGAGCCCGAGCCGCGGGTCGGCAGCGCGTGCGGCGGCAACTGCGCGTGCTCGACCTGCCACGTGTGGGTGCTCGAGGGCGGTGAGTCGCTGGCCGACATGGAGGACCCCGAGAGCGACCGGCTCGACCTGGCGTTCGATGTCCGCCCGGAGTCGCGGCTCGGCTGTCAGGCGGTGCTCGCCGACCAGGATCTGGTCGTGGAGATCACGCCGGAGAGCCTGAAGGCCTGGCTCGACGAGCACCCCGAGGTGAGGCGCAAGGCCGGCTGAGCCGTCCTCGGCATCCGCGCTCGCCCATCCCGACGCTCGTCCCGTGCCGCCCTTCTCGCACATCTTCCCGGTCCGCTTCGCCGACGTCGACCACGCCGGGATCGTCTACTACCCGCGCTTCTTCCACTACTTCCACGCGGCGTTCGAGGAGTTCTTCCGCGTGCGGATGGGTGCACGCGCCTACGTGGACCTGCTCGACCGGCGGCGCATCGGGTTCCCGGCGGTGCGAAGCGAATGCGAGTACCGTGCGCCGCTTCGCTTCGGCGACCTGGTCAGGGTCGACATGTCGATCTCGCGGATGGGCGGCAAGTCGGTCCACTTCCGCTACCGGCTGTACCGGGTCGAGGACGAGGCCGATCGCACCGGCGGCGAGCTCAGCGCCGAGGGCGTGGTGGTCACCGTCGTGACGGATCTCGACCACTTCCGCGGATTGGCGATTCCCGAGGACGTGCGCCAGCTCCTGCTTGAACTGGTGGTCGAGAACGAGTAGACCATCCCCGTGTCCGGCGGCGACAGGACCGTGGAGCGCGTTCAGGAGATCCTGACCGCGCTGCTCAAGCAGCGCCTGGGGGCGTCGCTCGAGCGTGTGGAGGGCGCGCTGGCGACCTGGCGGCGCGGCGAGAGCGGCCTGTTCGACGCGCACAAGGAGGTCCTGCGCCACGTGGCGCGGGCCGACGCGCTGGCCGCCACCGCGAGCCGGCTCGGCCCCGACCGGACCGACTCGCTCCTCCGCTCGGCCCACGACGTCGGGCTGGTCGACCACGCCGAGCTGGTCGCGCTGACCGGCAAGGAGCCCGAGCAGATCGAGCCGGCCGGCGACCTCGACGAGGACCGGCCGCCGCGGCTGCCGGCCAAGCGCGAGGTGACGAGCCAGCTGCTCGAGCAGGGCGCCGTCCTGGTCCACGTCGACCCGCGGCGCGACGGGGTATCCGTGCCGGCCGCGTTCGAGGCCGACCCCAAGCTCGTGCTCCGCTTCGGGTACGGCCTGAGCCCGGCCATCGCCGACCTCGACATCGGCGAGGAGGCCATGACCGGAACGCTCACCTTCTCCGGCCAGCCGCACCACTGCGTCTTGCCATGGCCCGCCATCTACGCGGTGGTGTCCGAGGCGGATCAGCGGGGCATGGTGTGGCCGGACGACGTCCCGGCCGAGGCCCTGGCCGACGAGGCCGAGGGCGCGGCGGTGGCGGCGGCCACCCCGGCGACGCCGAGCAAGCGCGACCACCTCAAGCTGGTCGACTGAACGTCGAGCGCGCAGGGCGGCGGCCCGCTCAGCGGGCGGCGGGGAACATCATGCGCACGCCGCACGACTCGGGGCAGCCGGGGCAGGGCGGGGCCAGCTTCTCCAGCTCGACGGTGACGTCGGCCCGCGGATAGGCCTCCTGGATCGATTCGGCGATGCGGGCGGCCAGGCGCTCGAGCAGCCGGAAGGTCGACTCGGTGCCGATGCGCACCGCGATCTCGCACACCCGGCGGTAGTCGATCGTGTCCGGCAGCCTGTCGCTCTGGGCCGGCACCCGCAGTGGATGGCGCAGCTCGAGGCTGACCCGGAAGCGGCGGGTGGCGCGCCGCTCGGCCGCGGTGTAGCCGTGGCTGGCCTCGAACTCCAGGCCGCGCACGAAGACCGCGTCGACCCGCTCCGGGGCCTCCTCGATCGAGCCCACTGCGTCGTGGCCCGGTGCGTCGGTTCTGGGCACGTCGGTGCGCCTGGCGCTTCTCGTGGCGCGTCATCCCGCGGGGACGGCGCGTCTCATCCGGTCGGGGTGGGTCAGGCGCCGCTGCGCCCGGCCGGCACCGCGCCGTGAGCATGGTCGTGATCGTGGTCGTGATCGTGGTCGCAGTGCTCGCCGTGCACGTGGCCACCGGCCGGCTCCTGCCGCTCGAGCTTGCGCTTGATCTGCCGCTTCTTGAGCGGCCCGACGAAGTCGACCAGCAGCTTGCCGGTCAGGTGGTCGTACTCGTGCAGCATGGCGCGGGCGAACAGGCCCTCGCCCTCTGCCTCGAACGGGAGCCCGTCGATGCCGGTCGCCCGCAACCGCGCGACCCGAGGACGGTCGATCGGCACGAAGATGCCGGGGAACGACAGGCAGCCCTCGTCCGCCTTCTCCTTCTCGCCCGAGCTGCTGACGATCTCGGGGTTGATGAAGGCGATCGGGTCCCCCTGGCGCCCCGCGACGCCGGCGTCGACCAGGAACATCCGGAGGGAGACCCCGATCTGGATGGCAGCGATGCCGACGCCGTCGTAGGCGTACATCGTGTCCGAGAGATCCCGGTACAGCGACCGGATCTCCTCGGTGACCTCGGGGATGGAACGGGTGGTCTCGCGAAGACGCGGGTCGGGCCAGACCACGATGGGGCGAACTGCCATGGCGCGCTACCTTATGCGTTGCTGAAACGGAGTGTCAATCGTGGAGATTCGGCGGCTTACGTACACATCGGGCCGGCTTGTGCGTTGACAATCGCCGGCCCGGCCATCATAGAGTACCAATCTCCTTTGTCGGGGCAATCTCAACGTTATTCGGAGGCAGACCTCCCTACGCCATGGGGGCGCTTCCGCATCGTGGTCTATCACTTCGGGGCTGAAGAGGCCCTGGCGCTGGTGCACGGCGATCCGACCCGGGCGGAGGGCGTCCTGGCCCGGGTCCACTCCGAGTGTCTCACGGGCGAGGTGTTCGGCTCCCAGCGCTGCGATTGCCGCCAGCAGCTCGAGCACGCGCTCGAGCGCATCGCCGAGACGGGGACCGGCGTCCTGGTCTACCTGCGCCAGGAAGGGCGGGGGATCGGGCTCGGCAACAAGGTCCGCGCCTACGCCCTTCAGGATCAGGGGCAAGACACGGTCGAGGCCAACCTGGCGCTCGGCTTCGCGCCGGACCTGCGCAGCTACGAGATCGCCGCCGCCATCCTGCGCGATCTGGGCGTGGCCTCGGTTCGGCTCATGACCAACAACCCCGAGAAGATCGACGGCCTCCGCCAGGCGGGCGTGAGCGTGACCGAGCAGATCCCGCACTGGGTGGATTCGGCGCACGAGAGCCAAGAGTACCTCGAGGTCAAGCGGGCCAAGCTCGGCCATCTCGGAGGCCATCCAGCCCCCGGCCAGAAGGCGAAGGGACCATGAGCGGCCTGACGGTCGAAGGCGCCAGGCAGGCGCTGTCCGCGGTGATGGATCCCGCCCTCGGGGTGGACGTCATCAAGCACCGGATCGTCTCGAACCTCGAGGTGCAGGGCGCCGACGCGCTGGTGACGGTCGACGTGCCGACCCACGCCTACCCGATGGCGCAGCGGCGCGAGCTGGTGGCGCGGATCGAGCGCGCGCTGCGCGAGCGCGGCGCCGAGCGGGTCACGGTGATCCAGCGGGTGGTCACCGCGTTCCAGCCGCCTCCCAGCGAGAAGGCGCTCCTGCCGGGGGTGAAGAACATCATCGCGGTGGCGGCCGGCAAGGGCGGCGTGGGCAAGTCCACGGTCGCGACCAACCTGGCGCTGGCGCTGCACGCGCACGGCGCCTCGGTCGGCTTGCTCGACGCCGACGTGTTCGGCCCGTCGGTGCCGCTCATGCTCGGGCCGGCCGACGTGCCGCCCGGCGCCGCGCCGGACCAGAAGATCATCCCGGCGATGCACCACGGCATCAAGGTCATCTCGATCGGCTTCTTCACCAACAAGGAAGAGGCGGTGGTGTGGCGCGGCCCGATGGTTCACCGGCTGCTCCAGCAGTTCCTCGGCGAGGTGGCGTGGGGCGATCTCGACTACCTGGTGTGCGATCTCCCGCCCGGCACCGGAGACGTCCAGCTCTCGCTGTCGCAGCTCATCCCGGTGACCGGCGCGGTCATGGTGACGACCCCGCAGGAGGTCGCCCTCATCGACGTGGTCCGCGCGGTGGCGATGTTCCGCAAGGTGGAGATCCCGCTGCTCGGGATCGTCGAGAACATGTCGTACTACCGCTGCCCGAACTGCGGACACAACGACGAGATCTTCTCGCACGGCGGCGGCAAGCGCCTGGCCGCCGAGATCGAGACCGAGTTCCTGGGCGAGATCCCGATCGACACGCGGATCCGCTTCGGCGGCGACAGCGGCGTGCCGGTGGTGGTGTCGGCGCCGGACTCGGAGCACGCCACCCGCTTCCTCGAGATGGCCAGCAAGGTGGCGCTGAAGATCGCCGAGCGAGTCCTGGCCCAGCCCAAGCGCTCGTCGCGCCTCGCCATCATCCGCTGATCGGCGGCTGGGGTCGGCGCGGGATCGCGGCTCAGTCGTCGAGCTCGGAGACCGGACGGCGGCCGGCGAAGCCGGTCTCGAGGTCGTGCCACCAGCCGACCTCGCGCTCGCCGTACTTCCAGCACAGCAGCACTTCGCGGCCGTGGTGGAGCGCGAGCCAGTCGACCAGGCCGACCTCGATGTCCTTGATGATGCAGCCGGTGGTCTGGATCTCGTCCACCTGCTCGCGCAGCGTCTCGACCAGCCCGCGGAACACGACCAGGTCGTGCTGCACGTCGGCCGGGACCTCCGGCTTGCGGCGCGGCGTGATCGCGCTCGAGCCGCGCAGGTGCTCCTCGCGCGGGGCATGGCCGGCGTTCTCCAGCCGGCCGTAGAGCGTCTTCAGCTGGGCGCGCAGCTGCATGACCCGCTCGAACAGATCGCGGAGCAGGGCGAGCTGGCTGTTGGCGTGGGCCAGGGTGAAGTACTGGGGATCGTCCGGTTCCATGGTGGTCAGCGCGTGGCCGGCGCTCAGCCGAGGTCGGCGGCCAGGGACGCGCGCATCTCGTCGCTGGCGCGCACCCGGTGCCGGTACTGTGGGTGGTCGATCTCCATCTCGACCGGGGTGCCGGGCGTCGCGAGCGCTTCGCGCGCCTCGGGCGGCAGCCGGTAGCGGGTGTACTGCACCGCCGAGATGCGCTCGTCGGTGGACCGACCCTCCTCGAACTCGGCGCGGATCGGGTGCGGGCCGACGTGGAGGACGAGGTGCTCGTCGAGCCCGATCAGGCGGTCGAGCTCGGCCCGCGCGTCGGCGTCGGCCGGCACCTCGATGAAGAGAGTGGCCGACAGCGAGCCCTCGGTCGGCAGGAGCTGGTTGTAGGCGTCGATCTCTTCCTGGATCTTGTCGCGCTCGCGGATCCCCTCGACGCGGAGGATCTCCTCGATCTGGAACAGGAGGGTGTGGCGGTTCTCGAAGACGAGGCTCACGCGGTCACCGATCTCCAGCCGACGGTGCCGCTTGATCTCGATGATGCGGCGGCGGAAGTCGTCGCGGATCCCGGCGTAGATGGCGGGGCCCTTGATGTCGGAGAGAGCGATCGGCTTCATCGTCGGCCTTCTTCGGCGCGCCGGGGCCGGGCCGCGCTCGTGGCGCGACCCGTCGTCCAGCCCGGCATCCTGCGCGCCGCCCGGGCGGCGCTACTCGAGGCTGTCGAGGCCCTTCTTGAAGCGTCCGGCGTGCGAGCGCTCGGCGCGGGCCAGCGTCTCGAACCACTCGGCGATCTCGGCGAAGCCCTCCGCCCGCGCCGTCTTCGCGAAGCCCGGGTACATCTCGGTGTACTCGTACGTCTCGCCGGCGATCGAGGCCTTGAGGTTGAGCTCGGTCGATCCGATCGGCTCGCCGGTGGCGGGATCGCCGACCGACTTCAGCCAGTCCAGGTGACCGTGGGCGTGACCGGTCTCACCCTCGGCGGTGTCGCGGAACAGACCGGCGACATCCGGACGTCCCTCGACGTCGGCGACCTTTGCGAAGTAGAGGTAACGGCGATTGGCCTGCGACTCGCCGGCAAACGCGTCCTTGAGATTCTGATGAGTCTTGGTGCCCTTGAGCTGAGCCATGAGCCTTCCTCCTCGGACGTCTAGTGGATGCGGGGGGCTGTGGAGTCGTAGCACGCGGCCGGCGGGTGCAGCAAGGCGGCGAAATGCCTGCATATCGCTCGCTCCTGGTGGGAGCTCAGCGCCCGCTCTCCAGGAAGGGGATCATCGCCTCGCAAACGTCGTTCTGCAAGAGTCGCGCATACTCCGCGCTCGCCTCGGTGAATCCATTCACCAGGATGGAAAAGGCCAGGGGCGCGCGCCCGTCGGTTGCCACGTAGCCGGACAGGGTCGACACGCCGTCGAGCGTGCCGGTCTTGGCTCGCACGAGGCCCGCGGCCGGTCCGTTGGCCATGCGCCGGCTGATCGTCCCGTCGACGCCGCCGATCGACAGCGAGCCGACCAGATCAGGCCCCCAGCGGAAGTCGCGGTAGCCGACCGACAGCAGGCGCACGATCTCGCGCGGGCTGAACCGGTTGGACGCGTAGAGGCCGGAGCCGTTGCCGTAGTAGAAGCCGTCCGCGGTCCAGCCGACCTTGTCGACCAGCCAGCGGCGGACCGCGCCGAGCCCGTCGTTCCAGCTGGCCGGGCGGGTCTTGTCGGCGCGGGTCTCGGCGCCGATCGTCTTCAGCAGCATCTCGGCCACGTAGTTGTTGGAGTACTTGCCGAGCCCGCGGACCAGGACCGCCAGCGGCTCGCTGACCCGCCAGGCCAGCACGGTGGCGGTCCGGGGGACCTCACCGGTGGCGATGTGGTCGTCGCCGAGGGCGATGCCGGCGTCTGCGAGCGCGGCCCGCAGCGCCGCGCCGAGGTAGCGGACCGGGTCGTCGACTCGCCGGCGGTACGTCTTCACTCCGTCGTCGGCGCGCAGCTGGCCGCGCACGATGACGCGCATGCGGTCGGGCGTGGCCTCGCTCTCCACCCGGATGCGGGTGCGGCCGCGCTTGACGGTGTCGACCTTGGCCTCGACCACCACGTAGTCGTTGGGCGGATCGACCGCGACGGTGCACGGGCCCGACCCGGACGCGGCCGGGCGCAGCGACAGGCTGACCGCGTTGAAGTTGAGCGAGGTGGCGCCGATCGGCGCGCGATAGGGGGCCGGGTCCTTCGGCTTCTCCTCGAAGTGAGGTGGGAGATCGCGGTCGTCGAAGTAGTCGACGTCGATGACGAGGCGGCCCTCGACCTTCTTGACCCGGTTCTGACGCAGCTCGCGGACCAGCTGGTAGAGCTCCGGCGTGCCCAGCCCGGGATCGCCGCGCCCGCGGATGTAGAGGTCGCCGGCGACCACGCCGCTCCGGTCGGGGGCGGCGCCGTAGAGCGCCGTGTAGTAGCGGAAGTCGGGGCCGAGCAGGGCCAGCGCGGCGGCGGCGGTGACCAGCTTGGTGTTGGAGGCGATGTTGTAGAGGCCGTCCGGATCGCGCTGGTAGACGATGCGATCGCTGGCCACGTCGGCCACCGCGATCCCGATCCGCGCGCCGGCGAGCTCGGCCGAGCGGGCGGCGACGATCGCGTCGATGCGGCGGGCCAGGAACTCGGCCCGGGCCTCGAACGGGGCCGGCTCCGGCGCGCTGCCGCCGACCGCCGCGGTCGGGCTGGCCGGCTGCGGCGCGGGGGGCGCGGCGGGCGCAACCGGCGCGGCCGGGGACGGGGCAGGGGGCGACGGCTGTTGCGAGCGGGCGGTGGGCGTGTGGATACTGCAGACCGCCGCGAGCGCCGCGGCCGCGGCGAGCTCGCGAATCCGCGCCCATGACCGCATCGCCGACGCAGATTAGCACGCTCGCGGTGGTCGCGATCTTGGCGGCCGGGTGCAGCGCGCGCCACCGCCGCACGCCGGACGACCAGCTGGTGGTGCTGGTCGAGGCCCGCATCAACAACCTGGATCCGCGCTACACCGAGACCGTCGACGACGTGAAGCTGTCGCGGCTGGTGGCGGTCGGCTTGACCAGCGGCGAGACGCCGACGCTGGAGCCGAAGCTACTCCTGGCCGAGTCGATCGAGCGCTCGGACGAGCGCACGGTCGACGTGGTGCTGCGCCCCGGGCTGCGCTTCTCCGACGGGACGCCGCTGACCGCGGCCGACGTCGCCTTCACCTTCCAGAGCATGCTGGATCCGGACATGGCCAGCCCGCTGCTCCGCAACATGCGCGACCGGTTCGTGCGGGTCGAGGCGCTCGGCGAGCGCGCGGTCCGATTCCACCTGGTCGAGCCGCTCGCCACCATCATGAGCGACCTCGAGTTCGGCATCGTGTCGGCGCGCGCGGCCGGCAAGAGCGGGCGCTTCGCCGGTGGACGCGTGATCGGGGCCGGGCCGCTCATGATCGAGTCGTTCGATCCGGAGGAGGTCCGCCTGCGCCGAAATCGGCGGTGGGCGTTCGCCCCGCCGCGCACCGAGCGCGTGCGGGTGCGGGTGGTGCGCGACGCCAACGCGCGCGCGCTGATGCTGGTGGGCGGCTCGGCCGATCTCACCCAGAACACGATCCGCGTCGACCTGGTCGACGACCTGATCGAGAACCCGCGCGTCGAGATGACCACCGGGCCGGGCACGACCCTGACCTACCTCATGATGAACGGTCGCGATCCGGCGCTGCGCGACGTGCGGGTGCGTCGCGCGATCGCCTACGCCATCGATCGCGAGCGGGTGCTGCGCTCGAAGCTGGACGGGCGCGGGGTGCTGGCCACCGGGCTCCTGCCGCCCGGCCACTGGGCCTACAACCCGGACGTCGAGGTCCATCGCCACGATCCGGGCCGGGCAGCCGCGCTGCTCGACGAGGCCGGCTATCGCGATCCGGACGGGCCGGGCGGGCGGCCGCGCCTGCGCCTGGTCTACAAGACCAGCTCCCAGCAGCTGCGCGTCGCGCTGGCCCGGGTGTGGGCGGCGCAGCTCGGCGAGGTCGGCATCGAGGTCGACGTGCAGCCGTTCGAGTTCACGACCGTGTTCCACGACTACAAGACGGGCAACTATCAGCTCGGCTCGCTGCAGACCGCCGCGATCACCGAGCCGGACTTCTTCTTCCCCTACTTCAACTCGGAGCGGATCCCGAGCGCCGCCGATCCCAACGCGCTGAACCGCTGGCGCTACAGCGACGCGCGCGTCGACGAGCTGACCGAGCTCGGCCGCCGCACCCTCGACCGCGCCCGGCGGCGCGCGATCTACGGCGAGGTGCAGGCGATCGTGGCCCGCGACGTCCCGATCATCCCGCTCTGGCACGAGAACAACGTGGCGGTGACCAACGTCGACCTGCGCGACTTCCAGATCTACCCGAGCGGGAGCCTCTGGGGCCTTCTCGGCGCGGTGAAGCAGCGGTGACCGGGTCAGGCGGCGACGACGCGCGGCTCGGAGCTGGGACGAGGCGGCATCGTCCTGGCGTCCGGCCGGGCCACCTTCGGTCCGCGGCGGACCAGGAGCGGCACGCCGACCAGCTCGATCGTGACGCCGTGCGCGGGCGCCGACGGGTCGCCGTGGATCGAGCGAACCAGGCCCTTGAAGCGATAGGACAGGCGGAGCTCCTCGTCCTCGACCACCAGCTCGACCAGGGCGCCGGGCTCGAGGAAGGCCGGCACCTTGACCCCGACCTGGTCGAGGCCGACCGACGAGATGCCGATCCGGTCCCACAGCTTGCCGGCCCGTCCGCGCAGGCTGGCGACCAGCCCCTCGGGCTTGAGCGGCACCGCGTCGACCGCGAACAGGCCCTCGATCGCCTCCACGGTCTCGATGTCGTCCAGGGACAGACCGGTGCCTCCCCTCCTACCCATCAGGGCGCGGTACTCGTAAACCAGCTCGAGCGCCGTGGACATCGTCAGGAAACTTCAATAGCAATCGAGATGCCATGGCGCTCCTGACCCGCGACGTTCAACAAGCAAGCGAAACTACGTTGTCTCGGGTTCATGACGCGACCCGCCATCGTCGGTTCCCCTGGGAGTAAAAAATCCGGCCTGGATCCAGGGGTTAGCGACTCCTGGGAGATCCGGCTCTGCGTGGTAAATCCGGTCATGGATCTCTTTCAGCAGAGCGCTCAGAAAGAGCGCGTAAACCAGCCCCTGGCCGAGCGAATGCGGCCGGTGTCGCTCGACGAGTTCGTGGGGCAGGAACACCTGCTCGCGCCGGGCAAGCTACTGGCTGGGCTGGCGGGAGGGGGGCGACTCCCATCCCTGCTGCTGTGGGGCCCCCCAGGTACAGGCAAGACGACGCTGGCCCGGCTGCTCGCCGCGCGCGAGCGCTCTCACTTCGTGACGGTGTCGGCGGTCAACGCCGGGGTGAAGGACATCAGGGCCGAGGTGGCAGCGGCTGCCGAGCGGCGCGACCTGCACCGACAGCGGACCATCCTCTTCGTCGACGAGATCCACCGCTTCTCCCGCGCCCAGCAGGACGCGCTGCTCCCGCACGTGGAGGCGGGGACGGTGACCTTCGTGGGGGCGACCACCGAGAACCCGTCCTTCGAGGTGATCGCGCCGCTGCTGTCGCGCTGCCGGGTGGTGCGGCTCGAGCCGCTCGGGGACGCGGCGCTGCGGTCGATCGTGGCGCGGGCGCTGGCCGACCGCGAGCGCGGGCTGGGCCGTCGCTCGCTCGAGCTGGACGAGGGCGGGCTCGACCGGCTGGTCGCGCAGTCGGGCGGAGACGCGCGCCGGATGCTGAACGCGCTCGAGGTGGCGGCGGACCTTGCGGCCACGGCGAGCGGCGGCGGCGACGTGGTCGCGCGGGTGACCGCGGCCGAGGTGGACGAGGCGCTGCAGCAGCGGACCCTCCTCTACGACAAGGCCGGCGACGAGCACTACGGGGTGGTGAGCGCCTTCATCAAGAGCATGCGCGGATCGGACCCCGACGCGGCGGTGTACTGGATGACGCGGATGCTGGAGGCGGGCGAGGAGCCGCGCTTCATCCTGCGCCGCATGGTGATCTTCGCCAGCGAGGACATCGGCAACGCCGACCCGCAGGCGCTGGGGGTGGCGACCGCGGCGCTGTCGGCGTTCGAGCTCATCGGGCTGCCCGAGGGCGTCCTGCCGCTGACCCAGGCGGCGGTGTACCTGGCCTGCGCGCCGAAGTCGAACACGGCGCTGACCACGTACGCGGCGGCGCGCCGGGCGGTGCGCGAGCGCGGGGCGCTGCCGGTGCCGAGATCGCTGCTCAACGCGGTCACCGGGCTCGATCGAGAGATGAGCAAGGGGTCGGGCTACCGCTACCCCCACGACTTCGAGGGGCACTACGTGCCGGCGACCTACCTGCCGGACGCGCTGGTCGGCGCGCGCTTCTACCAGCCGTCCGCCTCGGGATACGAGCGCGAGATCGCGCCGCGGCTGGCGGAGTGGCGGCGACTGGCCGCGGGGGAGGACGACCCGGACACGCTGGCCGAGGCGGCGGCGGACGGTGGACCGGCCGACCCGGCCGCGACGCCGGAGGAGTGAGCGAGGAGCGAGGCGAGCGGCAGCGACCGCGCGGTCAGGCGGGGCGCTGCCACTCCTTCCTGGCCTGATTGATGAGAGGCGCCATCTCCTCCGGGAAGCAGGTCAGCACGAAGTCGATGGCCTGCTGCTGCACCTCGCGGTCGAGGTGAGCGGGCAGCTGCATCGTGCCGTCCTCGCCGTCCGGCCGGATGCCGTGGCGAACCACCTCGGTCAGGCGCAGGAGGTGGAGGCGATTGATGTACAGCGCGTGGGCGATGCCCAGGAGTGAGCGCTCTGTCGTGGGATCCATTGGTGCCCGTTTTTCCCTATCACAGACCGCCCGGCCGGGAAAGCCGGCCGAGCCGGCGTCCGGCCCGACGGGCCAGGCTGCCGCCTCGCCAGGCGACCGCGCGCGAGACGACCTGGGCCTTGTCGTAGCTGGTGAGATGCGGGCGCTGGGCCAGGACGCCGGCGCCCGCGGCGTAGATCTTGTCGAGGATGCGCATGCCGCCGTGCCACGAGATGGCGAACTCGACCGCGAGGTCGTCGCCGACCTCGTCGACCAGCGGGCGGGCCCGCTCGAACAGCGAGCGGGTGCGGACGACCTCGTAGCGGAGCAGCGCGGTCAGCCTGGCGGCGATCGGCGGGCGCTCGTGGGCGCCGGGCGCGCGCAGGTCGGCGGGGGCGAGCTGGAAGTGGCGAAGGTCCTCCTCCGGCACGTACAGGCGCCCGCGGGCGAGATCCGCCGCCAGGTCCTGCCAGAAGTGGGCGAGGGCCAGGCCGCTCGACAGGTCCTCGGAGAAGCCGAGCAGCGCCGGATCGCGGTAGCCGCTGGTGTAGAGGAACAGGTGGCCGACCGGCTCGGCGGCGCACGCGGTGTAGCCGCGCAGATCCGAGAAGGTGGCGTAGCGCGCGGTCTCCAGATCGGTGCGGAAGCCGGCCAGGAGCGAGGCAAACGGGGTGATCGGCAGGTCGAAGGTGGCGATGGTGTCGGCCAGCGCGACGAACACCGGGTGATCGGGGACCTCGCCGTGGTAGCAGGCCTCGAGCCTGCCCTCCCAGCGGTCGAGCTCGAGCGCGCGCCGTCCCGCGTAGGTGGCCTCGTCGGCGAAGTCGTCGGCGGTGCGGGCAAACGCGTAGACCGCGAAGATGTGCGGGCGCAGGCTCGACGACAGGAAGCGCGACGCGACCGGGAAGTTGTGGTGGCGCGAGCGGGCCAGCGCCTCGCAGTAGCGGTAGCAGGCGGCCAGCTCGAGCGGATGAGGCGGGGCCGGGACGTAGGTGGCTGGCAGCGGTTGACCAAAGGCGCGGTGGATCACGTCGACCTCATTCGATGACCAGGGAGACGGGCCCGGCGTCGAGCTCGACCCGCAGGCGGGTGAGGATCTCGCGGGCGCGGGCCGGCTTGACGTCGCCGAGCGCGGCGATCTCGCTGGCGACCCGCTCGACCAGCTCGCCGGTGGCGCCGGCGGCGCGCGCGACCAGACGGGCGTGGAGCGCCATGTGCCCGCGCTGGATGCCGCACCCGGCCAGGGCGCGCAGCGCAGCCAGGTTGCTGGCCAGCCCGGCCGCCGCGGCCACCTTGGCCAGGTCGCGGGCCGACGACGCGGCCAGCATGGCGAGGGCGAGGCGAGCGCCGGCGTGGAGGTGGAGCGCGCCGCCGACCGTGCCGACCGCGAGCGGCATGCGGAGCTCGCCGGTGAGGCCGGTCGGCGATCGGCGCCAGGTGGCGAGCGGGCGGTAGGTGCCGCCCTGGGCGGCAAAGGCGTGGGCGCCGGCCTCGGCGCCGCGCCAGTCGTTGCCGGTGGCGAGCAGGACCGCGTCGACCCCGTTCATGATGCCCTTGTTGTGGGTGGCGGCGCGGTAGGGGTCGAGCTCGGCGAAGCGCGAGGCGCCGACCACCGCGTCGGCCGCGGCGGCCCCGCTCTGCTCGTCGTCGGCCAGCGCGGCGTGGGGCACCTCGGCGCGCACGGTGACCATGCGGTGGACGCTGAGGTTGGACAGGATGCGCAGGCCGACCCGCGCGCCGGTGAGCTGGGCCAGGAGCGCGGCCACCGACTCGGCCACCGAGTTGACGATGTTGGCGCCCATCGCGTCGCAGCAGTCGATGAGCAGGTGGACCACGACCATGCCGCCGTCGGGCTGGCCGGGCCGGCTGAGCACCCGCGCCTCGACGCCGGTCGGCCCGCCGCCGCGCGCGACCATGCCGGGCACCACCGCGCGCGCGCGGGCGAGGATCAGCGGCTCGGCGGCGGCGATGGCGGCGAGGGCGCCGTCCGGATCGGCGACGTCGCACAGCTGGACCTGACCGATCATGATCGGGCGGGACACCTCGGCGCGGAAGCCGCCGCCGGCGCGGACCATCTTGGCCGCGTTGGACGCGGCCGCGACCACCGACGGCTCCTCGATGACCATCGGGACCAGGTAGTCGACATCGTCGATGCGGAAGTTGAGGGCGACGCCGAGGGGCAGGGCATAGCGCCCGACCACGTTCTCGATCATCCCGTCGGCGGCGGCCTGGTCGAGGCCTCCGGAGTCGAGGGCGTCGAAGGCGTCGGCCGGCAGCCCGGCCGCGGCCGCCACCTGGCGGCGGCGCTCGCCCACGCCGAGGCGGTAGAAGCCTGGAATCCGAGACGACATCCGCGTACGGACGATACCTGTCCCCTCCTCAAAAATCACGCGGAGTCATCCTCGCGGGCCGCGCCCCGTGGATCAACGCTCAGGTCGAGCGCGATCATTCCGAGCGATGCCCCATGAGCGCGGAACTGCTCGGCGCGATCGGCGCGATCGAAGGCGCCGAGCGCGATGTCGCCGCCGCCGGCGCCGGTCGGTTTGAGCGCGCCTCCGAGCGCCGCGGCGCGCTCGCCGAGGGCGCGGTGGCTGTCGAGGAAGAGCTCGACGCCGGCGGCCGCGCCCAGCTCGCGGACCGCGTCGCCGCCGGCGGCGATGGCGGCGACCGCGCGAGCCGGATCGCCCGCGCGGCAGGAGTCGGTGAGCGCCGCCGCGGCGCCGGCGAGCGCGGCCAGGCGACCCCGGTACGCCGCGGGGGCGCGCGAGGCGAAGGCGGCGATGCCGGCGACCAGGACGCGGGTGTCGGCCGGTCGGCCGGTCCAGACCGCGACCAGCTCGAGGCCGGCGGGCAGCGCGAGCGGCTGGACCCGCGGCGGCTGATCGGCCAGCGGCGAGGGCTCGAGGTGGAGCAGGCCGCCCCAGACGCTGGCGGCGATGTCGGCGCCGCTGCCGCGGGTGGCCAGCGGCGGGGCGGGGATGGGCGCGCCGGCCGGGCGGCTGGATCCGTCGCCGGGGTTGGCTCCCGCGGCGGTGGCCCGCGCGGCGGTGGCCCGCGCGGTGGCCCGATCGGTGGCGACGATGCGCGCGGCCAGACCGGCCTGCGCCTCGGCGTGGGCTCGATGGGCGAGGCGGTGGAGGAGGGCTCGGTCGAGCGGGCCGCGTCGCTCGGCGGCGAGACATGCGGCCAGCGCCGCCACGGTCGCCGCCGCGCTGGAGCCGAGGCCGAGCTTCTCGCCGGACGCGGCCGCGAGAGCGCTGGTGTCGACTCGCACGCGAAGGGCGGCGCGCGCGGCGGCGCTGTCGGGGCCCAGCTCACCGGCGAGCACCGCGGCGACCGCCAGCAAGAACGGCGACCGCGGTGGCGCGGGCGGTCGGTCGGCGTCCGCGCCGCCCGCGATCCACGCCTGCGCGCGCCGCCCGACCGCCATGACCACGGCCGGACCGCCCTCGAGCACCGCGTACTCGCCGGCCAGGAGGATCTTGCCCGGCGCGCTGGCTCGCGCGCGGCTCATCTCGCCCGCGGGGCGGCGTCGCGCGGCGACCTCGGTCGGCTCACACCACCTCCGCGCCGCCGCCGGGGCCGCTCTCGATCACCTTGCTGACGTCGGCGACCTGGCTGACCCGCCGGGCGACCGCCGCGGCCTCGGATGGCGTGGTCAGGATCTTCACGTGCGGGCCGGCGTCCATGGTGAAGAACGCGGTGGTGCCGGCGCGGCGCAGCTCCTGGACCGCCTCGATGAGCGCGATGGTGGCGGGACGGAAGTAGGCGATCGCCGGGCGCGCGGCCAGCGCCGCGGCGTGCATGGTGAGCGCGCTCTGCTCGGCGACCTCGCCGAGGGCGTGCAGGTCGCGCTGCTCGATCGCCGCGCGCGCCGCCGCCAGATCCCCCGGCACCGACGCGAGCCAGCCGGCGTAGAGCGGCGAGGTCTCGGCGCAGTGGTCCATCGCGGCGCGGGACGAGATTCCCTTCACCCGGCCGCCGCCGACGACCGCGATCACCATGGCGAGCGGCCACGAGGAAGCCAGCTCGTCGGCCGACATGAGCTGCTCGGCGTGCGAGTCGCTGCCGTCGCTGCGAGTGCCGGGCCGCATCACCACCAGGCCGCCGAAGATCGAGCGCGCCGCCGAGCCGCTTCCGCGCCGGGCCAGGACGCTCAGCTCCTCCGGTGACAGGCTGAGGCCGGCGGCGCGGCTGACCCCGAGCGCCAGCGCCGCGTACGCCGACGCCGACGAGGCCAGGCCGGACGCGGTCGGGAAGTCGTTGGCGCTGGTAACCTGGAAGCGCAGCTCCGGCCCGCCGGCCGCGGCGCGGACCAGATCGGCCCAGGCCGAGAAGCGAGCCAGGGTCGGCCCCACCACCGCGTGGCCGTCGAGCTCGAGCTCATCGCGCCCGCCCTGCGATGCGGTGACCGTGGCGGTGGTGGTCAGCGCCGCCAGGGTCAGCGACATGCTGCCGGCGGCCGGCAGGTTGAGGGCCGCGTCTCGCTTTCCCCAGTACTTCACCAGCGCGATGTTGGCGTGCGCGCGCGCGCTGACGGTCCGTGCCTCGGGGCTCATCGCTGGTGCTCCTCCACGCGTTCCACGCAATCCACGCAATCGGTCGCGCTCATCGATTTTTCTCCCTCACCGCTCTGGCTCCGTCGAGCACCGCGCCTGCCGAGGCGACGAAGGCTTCATGGCCCAGCGCGCGCCACGCGGCCACCACTTCCTGCTCGCGGCCCGGGGCGAGCGCGATGACCGCGCCGCCGCCGCCCGCGCCGGTCAGCTTGGCCCCGCTCGCCCCGGCCGCGCCGGCCGTCTCGACCATCCGATCGATCGCGGGCGTGGAAAGGCCGATGCCAGCCAGGATCTCGTGCGCCCGCCCGAGCCGCGCGCCGACCTCATCGATGCGCCCGGCCGCCCACTCGGCGGCCGCCAGCTCGGCCGCGCGGCCCATCTCGGCCAGGCCCGCCGCGGTCCGCTCCGGCGCGCGCGCCAGCTCGGCCGCGACCCGGCCGACCATGTCGGCGGTGCGGCGCGGCTCGCCGGACAGCCCGACCGCGAGCGCGACCGGCGCGGCCGCGACCGGCGTCAGACCGGCGCCGCGCCGGAACAGGCCGACCCCGCCGCGCGCGGCCAGCGCGACGTCGATGCCGCTCGGGTTGGCGTGGAAGAAGCGCTCGCCGGCGCCGGCGATCTCCTCGACCTCGCCGTCGGTGAGGTGACGCCCGGCCGCGCCGGCCAGCGCGCGCACCACCGCCACCATCAGCGCGGCCGAGGATCCCAGCCCCGCGGCCGGCGGCAGCTCGGCGTCGGCGTCGAGCCGCAGGCCCAGCCGATCGGCGCCGGTCAGGCGGGCCAGCTCGGCGAGCGCCTCGGCCAGCGGGTGCGGGTCGCCGACCGCCACGCGCAGATCCCAGCGGGCGACGTCGAGCGAGGTCGGGCCGGTCGCCTGCTCGCAGCGGATCGAGATGCGGCGGTCGATCGCGGCGGCCAGCGCCGGGTGGCCGTGCACGACCGCGTGCTCGCCGAGGATGATGACCTTACCGAAGGCCGAGGTCATCGAGCCAGCTCCCGAGCGCCGGGCCCAGGTGGCGGGGCGCGGCGGCCAGATCGGCGGCCCGGCGACAGCCGCACAGGAGCGTCACCGCGCGCACCGACGCGATCACGCGCTCGAGGAGCTCGACCGCGCCGGCCTCGCCGCCGGCCCGCTGCGCGCGCAGGACCGGGGCGGCGAGCCCGCCGGCGGTCGCGCCGAGCGCGAGCGCGCGGGCCACGTCGAGCCCGGTGCGAAGCCCGCCGGTGGCGATCACCGCGAGGCCGCGGCGCGCGCAGGCGGCCACGCTGACCGCGGTCGGGATGCCCCAGTCCCACAGCTCCTCGCCGAGCGCGCGCGCGGCGCTCTCCTCGGCGGCGCGGCGCGCCTCGACCGCGACCCACGAGGTGCCGCCCGCGCCGCTGACGTCGACCGCGGTCACCCCGGCGGCGGCGATGGCCGCGGCCGCCTCGCTCGACAGGCCGCAGCCGGTCTCCTTGACCACGACCGGGACCGGCAGCGCGCGCACCAGCTGGGCGATGGTGTCGAGCGCGCCGCGGAAGTCGCGGTCGCCGCCGTCCTGGATCATCTCCATGGCCGGGTTGAGGTGGATCGCCATCGCGTCGGCGCCGATCCGCGCGGCCAGCGCCGCGACTCGATCGGGGCCGAGCTCGCGCGCCTGCACCACCCCGAGGTTGCCGAGCAGGAACACCCCGGGCGCGGCGTCGCGCACCTGGAAGGTCGACTCGAGCTCCGGGTGGAGCGCCATGGCGCGCTGCGATCCGACGCCGAACGCGATGCCGAGCTTCTCGGCGGCGCGGGCGAGGTCGCGGTTGATGCGCCCCGCCTGATCGGTGCCGCCGGTCATGCCGCTGATGACGATCGGCGCGGACAGGCGGCGACCGAGCAGCGACACCGACAGATCGATCTCGTCGGCGTGAAGCTCGGGCAGCGACTGATGGACCAGGTGGACGTCCTCCAGCAGCGTCGACCGGGCCCGAAAATCGGCCTGTCCGCTGGCAGCCACCTCGATGTGGTCGGCCTTGCGCTGGGCGATCGGCGGTGGCGTGGCGGCGGCCGGCTCCGGCGCACGGGGGGGCGTCGCCACCGGGGCTGTCCCTTCCGGCCCGCTCACTTCTGCGGGGCGCCGGGCGCGCCAGGAGGCGCGCTTCCGGTCGCTGGCCCGCTCAGGTTCTGCATGCTCGGCTGACACTGCACCGACGGAGCCGGCGTGCAATCGTTCTTGTAGACCAGGAGGCCGTCGGAGTTGCGGAAGCGACGCTCCGACTCCTGGGTCCACTTGCCGGTCACGACGACCTCGTCGCCGAGCTTGAACGAGGGCAGCACCTTCCAGCGCCCCTCCATCTCGGCGCGGGCCTCGTCGGGCAGGTTCTTGTCGTCCTTGCGCATGGCGCGCGGCAGGTCGACGATCCAGATGCCGCGATCCGGCGGCGTGTCCGCCTTGTCGCCGATGTAGAAGTGCGGCGGGATGCACTTCTCCGGCTGGTCCTCGAGCATGCGAGCGACGTCCTTGTCGCTCATCTCCGGGGTGCGGATGGCGGTGGCGCAGTCATAGATCCAGACCACGTAACCCTTGACCTTCACCTCGGTGTCGAGGAACTTGTTTCCCCGGAGGCGCATCTCGGCGACGGAGTGTGTGCCGTCGGGGTTGGGCTGAGGCATGACGAAGTCCGGCACCGCTGGTAGGTCCAGCTTGATGCTGGTCTTCTGGACTTCGGCCTTGGCCCCCTGGAGCTGGTCCTTCTTGCACCCCGCGACAGTCACGATAGCGAGACTGAAGGCGACGCCGGTCACACGATGCATGGCCCGGTGATACCATGACCCCTGACGCGCCACAAGTTGTCGGAACCTATAAGAAGTGTGCGTGGGCGCGCGGGCGTCGGATCCGGGTGGCAGCGCTCGTCGGCGCGGTCGCCGTGGGTGGGGCGGCGGGCGCGGGCTGCGAAGGGGCTCCGGCCCGGTCCAAGCCCTGGCGGCATGCGGCGGACGCGGGCGCGGTCGGGGTATCGGCCGCAGCGGCGCCGATCCTGGCCGGCGAGGAGGCACGGCTGCGCGCGATGGCCGCGCGCGGCGACACGCTGACGGTGTGGCTCGACAGCGATCCGCGCTCGCTCGACCCGCGGGTCGGGCCGACGGTGTGGACGATGCGCATCACGTCGGACACGGTGTTCGAGTCACTGGTCCGCTACCGGCCGGGCGAGAGCGAGGCGCAGCCGGGTGGCTACGAGCCCAGGCTGGCGCGCAGCTGGCGGGTCGGCACCGACGGGCGAGAGATCGTGTTCGAGCTCCAGCCGGACGTGCGGTTCCACGACGGTCGCGCCCTCACCGCCGGCGACGTGCAGCGCTCGATCGAGGCGGCGCGGCGAGCGGCGGGGAGCCACGACCCGGCGGCGGCGGGGAGGGTCGGCCCGCTCGGGGCCGATCTGGCCGACGTGACGGGGATCGATGTGGTGGGGCCGAGAGCCGTGCGAGTGAGGCTCGCGCGCGCGAACGCGCACGTGCTGCGCGCGCTGGCGGAGGTGCCGATCGTGGCCGCTGCCCGGGCGAGTGGTGCTGGTGGTGCGGGCGGTGGTGGTGCGGGCGGTGGTGCTGCGGGCAGTGGTGCTGCGGGCAGTGGTGCTGCAGCGGGGGCGGGGGCCGGTGCGAGCGGAGCGGTGGGGGCCGCGGGTTCGGCGACGGCGGTCGGCTCGGCGGGCGCGCCTGGCTCGCCGGTCGCGCCTGGCTCGGCTCCCACTTCGGCCGCGGCGCCGGGCTCGCCTCCATCGGTGAGCCCGGCCGTGCCTGGCGTTCCTGCCGTCAAGGCCGGCTCCTCTCCCCCTTCTTCCTCCTCTTCCTCCTCTTCCTCCTCGGGACCGGGCTCGCCTCCCACCGCCGCGTGGGTCGCCGAGGTCGTCGGGACCGGGCCGTACCGGATCCGGTCGTGGCGGGACGGGACGGTGGAGCTCGAGCGGTTCGACGGGTACTGGGGCGCGCGGCCGGCGGTGGACCACATCGCGTTTCGCTACGAGCCGGACGCCGCGGCCGCGCTGCGGCGGGCTCGCAGCGGGGAGATCGACGTGGTGCCGGCGCTGATTCGCGAGCACCGCGGGGAGCAGGGTCGCGGCCCGGGGACCACCGCGGCGCTGTCGCCGCTGCGGCTGCGGCCTCCGGTTCTCCGCTACCTGTCGCTGAACGCGCGCCGGCCTCCGTTCGACGACGCGCGGGTTCGCTGCGCTCTCGGTCGCCTGCTCGATCGGGCCGCGCTGGTCAGGGCGGGCAAGCAGTTCAGTCGAGCGGCCGGGGGGCCGATCTGGCCGGGTGGGCCCGGCGATGGGCCGGCCATGGAGGCGCCGCCCTTCGACCGCGCCGGGGCCAGCGCGCTCCTCGACCAGGCCGGCTGGCGCGACGAGGACGGCGATGGTCTGCGCGCGCGCGAGGGGCGCCGGCTCCTCTTGACCGTGCTGGTCTCGGACCGCGCCGACCCGGAGCGCGATCTGGTGCTCGAGCAGCTGCGCGCCGCCGGCTTCGTGCTCGACGCGCGGGTCGGATCGACCGCGGTGCTCGACAACCGGCTGCGCGACGGCCGGTTCGACGTGGCGTTCGTCGAGTGGAGCGCGCTGTCCGGCGCCGACCTGACCCCGGTGCTCGGCACCGGCGGCGCGCTCAACTTCGGTGGCTTCACCGATCCGCGGGTCGACGAGGCGCTGGCGGCGCTGCGCCAGGCCTGGCAGCCCGCCGCCCGCTGGGACGGGATGCGCCGGCTCGGCGCGCTCCTGGCCGAGACCTGTCCGGTCGTGCCGCTGGTCGCCCCCGATCCGCACGGGCTCATCAGCCGTCGCGTGCGCGCCGCGCCGGTCAGCGGCGGCTGGCTGACGCTGCGCGGTGCAGTCCTGGCCCCGTCCGACGAGGCGCGCTGAGCCGCGACGATCGCCCGGGTCGCCGGGTCGCGATCGCCGAGCTCAGCGGGCGTAGCGGCCGGCGAAGTCGATCTCGAGGCCGCGCTGGGTGGCGCGGACGATCATCGACAGCTCGGCGAAGCGGTCGTTCGCGCTGGCGTCGATGTCGGCCAGCTTGCGGGCCAGGTCGGCGTCGATCGAGGCCATGCGCGGATCGGCCGAAGGCTGGTTGCCGACCACCAGCGCCCGCAGCTGCGCCACCACCTTGGGGTCGATCCGCATGAAGAAGAGCGGCGGGTCGTCGACCACGTCGGCCGAGAGCATCTCGGTCAGCTCGCGGGCCTCGGCGCCGATCGAGAGGCCGACCGCCCGCCGGCCGATCGCGCCGTGGACGGCGCCGAGCAGGGCGCCGATCGGGAGCTTCAGCTCGACCGGGGGATCGCCCGGCTCGAGGCCGGGCCGGCGGGCGCCCATCGAGCTGGCCAGCCGGTCGAGCAGATCGCCGGGGCGATCGGTTCCGAACAGGAAGAACAGGTCGGCGCCGCCGCTGGTCAGCCCGTCGATGTTGCGCACCGCCAGGCTGGCGCCGCGCACCCCGACCAGCGCGCGGCCGGTCTGGCGCAGGGTCTTGCCCTGGGTGCGGGCCAGGTCGTTGAGCCAGCCGAGCGCGGCGCAGCGGAACGGGCGCGCGCGGATGCGATCGAGCGTCGAGCCGAGCCCGCCGACCAGCGCGCCGACGTCGAGCGCCGCGGCGATCTCGATCGCCGCCGCCGCGCTGCTGGTCGGATCGGCGCGCGGCACCTCGCCGCGCAGGTCGCGGAGCGCGGCGCTGAGGTCGGAGCGCATCTCCACCACCGAGTGCAGGCGCATCTCCTGGCCGGTCGCCGCGGTGGTGCCGAGCACGACCCGCGGGACCGCGCCGGCCATCGCGGTCAGCTCGTCGCGGCAGGGCGCGGGCAGGGCGCCGCCCACCGCCGCGGCCAGGCTCACCATGCTGACGTAGCCGAGCCCGGACGGGCTCAGGCCGTACGAGGCAGCCAGGCGATCGAGCCCGCGATCGGTCGCCATGCTGCGCGCCGGCGCGCGCTGGCCGAGCACCGCCGGCAGGACCGCGGCGCGCTGGTCGGGCGGGATCATGGCCGCGACCAGATCCCCGTCGACCACCGCGAGCACCCAGTAGAGCGCGTCCTCGCGCGCGCCGTAGTAGGTCTGACCGGCGAGGGCGGCGCGCTGGATCTGCAGGCGGGCGGCCACGCGGGCCAGCACCGCCGAGAACCGGGCCGGATCCGACAGCTGGATGCGCACGACCGGAACCATGCCGATCGCATAGAACGCGTAGACCGTGACCGGGTCGAGTCCGACGCCGGCCAGCTTCTCGCGGGTCGCGGTGCCGCCCAGCTCGGCCAGGAGCGACAGCTCGAGCCGCATGAGGAACGAGAGCCGCTTCATCTCCGACGGCCGCGCGCGCCGGAGCCGCTCGACCGCGGGCAGGACCTGCTCGTAGGCGGCCAGGCGCGCGATGTACTCGCGCTCGACGTGGTCGGCGGCCGGCGGGGTCAGCACGCCGAAGAAGTAGGCGGTGTCGGCCGGCACCCAGCGGAGCATGCGAGGCCGCGGAAGCAGCGGCGTCGACGCGTCGCCCGGCTCCGGGGCCGGGGCCGCCGCGGTGGGGCTGGCGCCGGTGCGCTGCGCCGGCGGCGACGAGCAGGAAGCAGCGATCGCGAGGAGGAGCCCGAAGGCGTGCGGACGGGCGCGCATCCCGCCAAACCTGTCGCGCGGCGGACGGCGCGTCAACCGGGTCGGGAGCGGAATGGCGGAGCGGCACCGTCGCCGCCCCGCCTCGATCGTGCTCCGCCGCGCTCCGCGACGCGCCCGGCCCGCTACTGGCTGACCGTGATGTCGCCGCGCAGGTCGCCGCCCGACGTGGCGGCGAGGACCGGGGTCGGCTCCTGATCGGCCAGGGCCGGGTCGAGCAGGAACAGCTCGATCTGGTTCGGCGTGGCGTGATCCGCCACCAGGTAGAGCTGGGTGCCGTCGGGCGACCAGCCGACCGCCTCGGCGTCGGCGTTGGGGTCGGCCGGGCCGATGGTGGCCAGCTTGCGCTGCCCGCTGCCGTCGAGCGGCGCCACGAACGGCTCGTTCTTGCTCAGCGTGCCGTAGTTGGCGAGGAACGCGATCTCCAGGCCGTCCGGGCGCCACTTGAGCGGCTGGCCGAAGTCCGGGTTGATGCGGTTCTCGCCGCCGGGCGGGACCAGCCCGGTCGTGAGCCGGGTCGGCGGCTCGCCGCCGCTCACCGGCATGGCCCACAGATCGTACACGTTCAGAGTCTCGTCGGCGCCGAACGCGATCTGGTTGCCGTCGGGCGACAGGCCCACGGATCCGATCGTGGCGATGGTGGTCCCGTCGGTGCGCGGGATCTCCGACTGCGGCAGGACCGACACCGGGCTGCCGCCGGTGGTGGCGACCCGGTGCAGCCGGATCGCGTCGTCGGCCGCGATGCGTCCCTTGAACAGGACGCTGCCGCCGCGCCCCTGGATCGGCTGGATCACGCCGGCCGGCGCGACGGTGGAGAGGATCTCGGCGCGGCTGACCAGCGTCACCGGGGTCGGGTTGGTCTGGGTGACGTCGGTGATGAGCAGCTCGAAGAACCCGGCCTCGGTGAAATCGCCGGTGACCATGATGAAGCTCGAATCGGCCGACCAGACCAGGTCGTCCACGTCGTCGTTCGCGCCGGCCGGGCTGACCAGGAGCGGCGTCGCGTCGGGCGCGTTCGAGGGGACCACGTAGGCGCCGAACACGCCGTCGGTCTCGAGGTCGGCGGTGAAGGCGATGCGGGTGCCGTCCGGCGAGAAGCGCGCCTTGCCGACGTCGGCCAGGCCGGAGGCGGCGAAGACGCGGATCAGGTTCGTACCGTCCACCGAAGCGGCGTAGAGATCGAACTGGTCCGGCACGTCGATGTCGGCCGGCATCGTCACGCGCTGGCCGTTGCTGCTGATGTCGTAGGCGCCGGAGTTGAAGCTCTGGAAGGTGGCCAGGGTTCCGGTGTCGCTGGCGGGCAGGACCACGGTCGGCACCGCCGGCAGCGGCGCGCCGATCGAGACCGCGGCGAGCTGGTTCCGGTTGTTGGTGATCATGTCGCCGTGCACCCAGACCAGGCCTGGGCCGGGAGGCGCCGCGTCCACCTCGGGGGCCGCGTCGAAGTCGGGGGCCGCGTCGTCGCCGGGGGTCGCATCCGGGAGGGGACCGCCGTCGGGGGTCGCCGCGTCAGGGGTGCCACCGCCATCGGGGACGCTCGCGTCGGGCTGGTTGGTGCCGTCGCCGTCGTCGTCGTGCGAGTCGTCGTCGTCCCCGCAAGCCGCGGCGGGGACGGCGGCGAGGAGGAGCAAGAGGAGACTGCTTGAGAACCGATCCATCTTCATTGCGCGACTATGAGAGTCCACCGCGCCGGGCGCAACGGAAACCGATGACGGGTGCACCGCGCGCGTGGGCTCCATCCGGCCCTGCGCCCCAAGGGGGCGATCTCGCGGGCGGCATCCGGTTGCCAGGCGGTGTGCGGCTCATCATTTGTGGGTTCGAGCTGGCAACCCTGCCGTTCGACGTCGGCCAGGTCGTTCCGTCGGGCGAGGCATACCTGCCAAAGCCGCAGATGAACGATTCAGTAGGCCACGGTGGGGGGCCCCCATACCGCGCCGACCGATCGGGACAGGAGGCCAGGATCCTGGCCCCGCGTGCCCGCCGCTCTGCCGATCCTGCAGCCGGCCGCACGCCACGAGCACCGCTCTCGGCGTGTACAATGCGCGCGACAGGGTTCGTCGATGGGACGGGCTCGTCGAAGGAGGACGCATGCGACGATCGGCGGCGCTCCTGGCCGCGGCCTGTCTCCTGGGGGGATCTGGCTGCAGCAAGGACGAGAACAAGACAGGCGATGACAAGGCCGCGGCCGGCGGGGCCACCGGCCAGCCAGCTGCCGAGCCGGGCAAGGCCGCCGGCGACGCGGCCAAGGCCGAGGACGGCGCGGCCGAGGCCGCCCTCGATCCGGCCGCGCTGGCCGAGAAGATCGGCGTCGAACCGGGGCCTGTCGAGTACGGCGCCGACGAGGGCGCCGCCGCGGTCCTGTCCGCCGCCGAGGGCAAGGTGGAGATCCGCCGGGTCGGCAACGAGACCTGGGAAGAGGGCAAGGCCGACGCCCAGCTGCACGAGGGCGATCAGGTGCGAACCGGCGACGCCGCCACCGCCACGTTGACCCTGGTCGACGAGAGCTCGGTCGAGGTCGCCGAGGAGAGCGCGGTGGCGATCGGCTCGCGCCAGGCGACCGAGGATCCGGCGTCGTCGGCGGCGGTCCTGTACGGGGTGGCCCGCTTCAGCGTGGCCGACCGCGCCGCCGGTGAGGGGCCGTTCCTGGTGTTCACGCCGGGCGGCGTGGTCGCGACCAAGGGCACCGTCTACACCGTCGGTGTGGTGGCGTCGGGACAGAGCCGGATCGGCGTCGAGGAGGGCGAGGTGGAGGTGGCCGGCGCGGCCAAGCTGGACGCGCCGATCTCGGTCGGCGCCGGCAAGGTGCTGCTGATCGATCCGGGCGGCGAGCTCGGCTCGGTCGAGGGGATCGGCGACGGCGACTGGGGCGCGTGGCGCGACGGGGCCGAGGCGGATCTCGACGTGAAGGCGGCGGCGGAGTTCCACGCCCACCGCGCCGAGGCGCTCGAGACCGAGCTGGAGGCGGCCTACGCCGAGCTCGAGGTGCAGACCGCGGCGGCGGGCGAGGCCGAGGCCCGCGCCGAGGCGGCCGAGAAGGCCAACGACACCGCCGCGTACGAGGCGGCCGCGCCCGACGTGGGCGGCGCGGTGGACGCGTCGTTCGCCGCGTCGCTGCGCCTGCAGTACCTGACCAGCGCGATGATGTCCGACGCGTACGTGGCCGACGCTCTCTACGTTCGCCACCCGGAGGTGGCCGTCATCATCGCGCCGGCCCGGCCGCGCCTGGCTGGGGCGATCCTGTGGCAGAAGAAGTACCACGCGGTGGCCGACCTCCACGTCGAGCCGCTGCGCGCCTACTACTACGTGCACACGCCGGTCGGGCGCGCGCGCGCCAAGCTGGTCGCGTATCCGATCCCGGCCTTCTATGCGCGGTCGAGGATCGATTACCGGCCGGCGGTGGTGAGCACGCGGGTCAGGTTCGCGGTCTACCGGCCACCGGTGATGCGTGCGTCGGTGCGGGTCCACCGCAAGGTCTACGTGCGCGGTCCGCGGGTCGGCTGGTACGCGAGCGTGAGGACCCGGGTGCGGCCGGCGCCAGCGCGGGTGCGCTGGTACGTGCGGCCCAAGGCGCCGCGCGCGCGCGTCGTGTTCGGCGCCCGGCCGCAGGCGTCGATCCGGGTGAAGACGGTGTTCCGGGCGGCGCCGCCGCGGCCGCGGGCCCAGGCGGTGGTCCGGTTCGGCGGGCGAGTCAACGTGCGCGGCCGCGGCGGCGCGGCGGTCGACGTGCGCGATCACCGGACCGCGGTGCCCCCGGCGGTCGACGTGCGCGATCACCGCAGCGGCGCCGACGTTCGGGCCGGGGCTGGCATCCGGGCCGGGGCCGGCGTCCGGATCGGCGGGGGCGGTGCGCCGCCCGCGGTCGACGTGCGCGATCACGCCGGCGCGGCCGTGCGCGGCGGGGCGAAGGTCAGGGTGAGAGCCGGCTCGGCGGTGGACGTGCGCGATCGCCGCAACGGCGGCGAGGCCGCGGTGCGCGGCGGGGTCAAGGCTCGCGTCAAGGTGCGCGAGCCGAAGGTGAAGGTGAAGGAGCCGAAGGTGAAGGGCTCGCTCAGGGTGAAGGGCGGGCTCAAGATCGGTCACTGAGAAGACCGGCGCTCCGGCCGCCCGTCGCGGCCGGAGCAGCGGCCCGAGCAGCGCGCGCAAGGAGCAGCGCAGCCGGAGCAGCGCGGCCGGCCCCGGGGCCGTCGACAGCAACGCCGGCGCGGACCTCTTGCTTCCCGCGGATCCGGCTTTTGCCGCGATCTGGCGCCCTCGCGGCGCGGCCCGGACCAGCGCCGCTCGGAGCCGGCCGGCGCCATGGACCGCCCGGAACAGCCGTGCTAACGCTGGCTCATGGCAGGCGCCGGGTGGCTTCGGGCTGCGCTCGTCCTCGTCGCCGTGCTGGTCGCGGCCCCGTCCCCCGCGCACGCCCAGAAGCGGCCCCGTCACCGTCGCCCGCATCCAGGCGCCCCGGCCGCGCCGGCGCCGAGCGAGACCGCCGCGCTCGAGAAGCAGCTGCTCGATCTCCAGATCCGCGGCGCCATCTACCCGTCGCTGCGCGTGGCTCGCCGCATTCATCAGATGAAGGCGCGCAAGCTGGGCGCTGATCACCCGGAGACGATCCGCGCGCTCGAGGACGTGGCCCGCTTCACCTCGGGGACCGGCGACTACGTGGGCGCGATCCAGATCCACCGCGATCTGCTGGCCCGCGCCGAGAAGCGACACGGGGTCGGCAACCCGGCCACCTTGCAGGCGCTCGAGGGCCTGGCCAGCCAGCTGTGGGTGGCCCAGCGGCTCGACGAGGCCGACCGGCTCTACCAGCGCGCGCTCGACATGCACCGCCGCGAGCTCGGCCCCGACAACCCGCTCCTGGCGACCTACCTCCAGACCTACGGCAGCTTCCTGTGGGGCAGGAACGCGTTCGCCGCGGCCGAGGAGAAGTACCTCGAGGCCAAGGAGATCGTCGACCGCACCTCGAAGCCGGACGATCCGTCGCGGGCCGGCCTCATGATGAGCCTGGGCTGGCTGTACTGGAGCCAGGGCCAGCAGCAGAAGGCGGTGAAGCAGTTCGACCAGTCGCTGGCGCTGCTGGAGAAGTTCTACACCGAGACGCTGAAGGATCCGTCGCAGGCCGCCGGCATGCTGCTGGCCATCGCGTCGATCTACGCGACCGGAGGCCGCGCCGATCTGGCCCGCCCGCTCGAGCAGCGCGGCGAGCGGCTCTACCTCGAATCGATCGCCGCCATCGAGAAGCAGGGCGGTCCGCGCGATCCGCGCCTGCTGGTGCCGCTCAGCTCGCTGGCCGGCCTGCACCAGCGCCGGCGCGAGTGGGACCAGGCCGACGCGCTCTACCGGCGGGGGATGGCGATCTACGCCGGCCAGAAGCAGCCGGGCGCCGAGGTGGCCAGGGTCAGCGCGCTGGCCCAGCTGGCCTTCCTCGAGCGACAGCGCGGCCGCCCGCGCCGGGCCCTGCCGATGCTCCAGCAGGTCCGCGCGCTCTACGCCAGGCAGTACGGCGCGTACATGGCGTCGACCATGGACCACCAGATCGCCGACCTTCACCGCGAGCTGGGCGACTACCGGGTGGCGCGGCGGATCCTCGAGAAGGTGATCGCCACCTCGCGCAAGACCTGGGGCGCGCGCCACCCGCTGGTCGGCAACCAGCTGACCAGCCTGGCCATGCTGCACATGGCCGAGGGCAAGCCGGCGCTGGCGGTGGCGCGCCTGCGCGAGGCGCTCGACATCCAGGAGCCGAACCTGGCCCTCATCCTGGCCACCGGCACCGAGTCCGATCACGCGACCTACTTCGCGCGCATCGCCCACGAGCTGCACATGGCGATCACGCTCCACACCCGCTATGCGCCGAACGATCCGGCGGCCGCGCGGCTGGCCTTGACCACGGTGCTGCGGCGCAAGGGGCGCATCCTCGACGCGGCCGCGTCCAGCGTGGCCACCCTGCGCGGCAAGCTCAGCGCCGACGACCAGAAGCTGCTCGACCAGCTGGCCGCGGCCCGCGCGCAGCTGGCCCGGCTGATCCTGGCCGGGCCCAAGGCGACCGACTCGCCCGAGGACTACAGCGTCGAGGTCGGCAAGCTCGAGCGCGACGTCAAGCGGCTGGAGGACCAGGTCCGGCGGGTGAGCGCGGCCTATCGCGTGCAGAGCCAGCCGATCGAGCTCGCCGCGGTCCAGAAGGTGATCCCGGCCGACGGCGTGCTGGTCGAGATCGTCCTCCATCAGCCGTACGACGCGCGCGCGTCGAGCTGGAGCCCGGGCCCGCTGCCGGCCCGGCGCTACATCGCGTACCTCCTGCGCCGCACCGGCGACCCGACCTGGGTCGACCTCGGCGAGGCCCGCGCGATCGACGCCGCGGCCGACGAGTTCCTGGCCGCGCTGGCCGATCCGGACCGCTCCGACGTCATGGCGCTCGGCCGCGCCCTCTACGACCGCGCGTTCAAGGGGCTGGTCGCGCGCCTGGGCCAGACTCGCCGGGTGTTGATCGCGCCGGACGGCCTGCTCGACCTGGTCCCGTTCGGCGCGCTGGTCGACGGATCCGATCGCCACCTGGTCCAGCGCTTCAACTTCTCGTACCTGACCTCGGGGCGCGATCTGCTGCGCATCGGCGCCGGCGGGGCGGCCCGGCAGGGACCGGTGATCGTGGCCGACCCGCGCTTCGACGACGCCGCGCCGGAGCCGGTCGCGGTGGCGCCGACTGCGCCGGCCAAGGCCGGGGCGGCCCGGTCGCGCGGCCGCCGCTCGCGCGATCTGCGCGGCCGCAAGTGGGAGCCGCTGCCCGGCACCGCCGAGGAGGCCGATGCGCTGGTCGCGCTGCTCGGGCGCGACAAGGTGACCGTACTGCGCGGCGCGCGCGCGACCGAGGCGGCGCTCAAGAAGGTGCACGGCCCGCGCCTGCTCCACATCGCCACCCACGGCTTCTTCCTGCCGTCGGAGCCGCCACCCGCCGCCGAGGAGCCGGCCGGTCCGGCGCCGGCCGGTCCGCCGATGCCGATCTTCGCCGCCCAGGCCGCCGCGTCGGGTCCGGAGAACCCGCTGCTCCGCTCCGGCCTGGCCCTGGCCGGCGCCAACCGGCTGTCGAGCGTCGGCGAGGACGGCATCCTGACCGCGCTCGAGGCGACCGGGCTCGATCTGTGGGGCACCCAGCTGGTGGTGCTGTCGGCGTGCGAGACCGGCGTCGGCAAGGTGACCGAGGGGGACGGCGTCCAGGGCCTGCGCCGCGCGATCGTCATCGCCGGTGCCGAGTCGCTGGTCATGAGCCTGTGGCAGGTGGACGACGCGGCGACCCGCGAGCTCATGACCGGCTTCTATCGCAAGCTGGAGGCGGGCGAGGGCCGGTCCGAGGCCCTGCGCGAGGTGCAGCTGCAGATGCTGCGGAAGCCGCGCACCAGCCATCCGTATTACTGGGCGAGCTTCGTACCGACCGGGAGCTGGGCGCCGATTCAGCCCTGAGAGAGCGACCCGATGGATCGACCCGATGGATCGAGAGGAACAGCCATGAAGCAGCGATTGGGCAGGATGGGTCTCGTCGCGCTGGTGTGCGCCTGGCTGGGCGCGGCCGGCGCCAGCGGGCGTGCCGAGGCGCAGGGGCTGGTCGACATGTACGGCGGCGGCACCTCGCGCAAGCCGAGCGCCAAGCAGCGCACCATCGACCGGCTGCTGTTCACCGCGCAGTACTACCTCCTCCGCGAGGGCAACCTCAACGCGGCGGCGGCCGAGTACCGCAAGGTGATGAAGCTCGACCGCGCCAACGTGATGGCCGGCATGGCGCTCGCCGACGTCGAGGTCCAGCGCAAGAAGCCGAAGCTGGCGATCAAGGTGCTGGAGAGCCTCGGGCGCAAGGCGAACGCCGACCCGCGGGTGTGGCGCGCGCTGGCCCAGGCGTACAAGGCGAGCGGCGACGACAAGAAGATGGTCGCGGCCTGCAAGAAGGCGCTGGCGATCGATCCGCGCGACGGCGAGGCGCAGTGGATCCTGTTCGAGCGGGCCAAGGAGCGCATGCAGCGCGGCGACCGGTCGGCGCGGGCGGAGCTCGAGGCCGCGGCGCGCGGCTACATGCAGTCCGGCTACCTGAGCCAGGGGCCGCAGCACCGCGTGGTCGAGCGAACGCTGGTCGAGCTGGCCGGCGATCCGATCGCGGTCGAGGTGTACGACGCCAAGGCGGCCTACGCCGACGCGTTCGCCGAGGGCGGCCTCTTCTCGATCAACCAGAAGATGGGTGAGGCGCGCCAGGGGTTCGAGAAGTGCGTGGCCGAGAAGCCGGACCGGCAGGAGTGCCACTACTACCTCGGCCTGGTCTACGGCTCGGTCAAGGCATCGGACTCGTACAGCCCGGAGAAGGCCAAGGCCAGCCTGCGCCGGGCGCCGGACATGCCGGAGGCGCACGTGGAGCTGGCCCGCCTCCTGCGCGTGCAGGACGACCTCGACGCCTCGGCGCGCGAGCTGGGCGTGGCGCTCAAGCTGCAGCCGGGCCTGGCGCTGGCCCACCTCGAGCTCGGCATCGTGCGCAAGCTCGACGGAAACGAGGAGGCGGCGATCGACTCGTTCGTGGCGGCCTACGAGGCCGATCGATTCTCCGGCACCGCCGACCGCGCCGTCTCCGAGCTGGCCAAGATCCGCCCGCGCCACCCGCTGGTGACCGGGACGATGACGTTCGGCAGCCTGAAGGGCGACGTGTTCTCGACCGACCGGTTCAAGGCGGCGGTGAAGATGGTCGAGGAGCAGCTGGGCGGGGTCGACGAGGCCGCGCCGGAGAAGGCGGCGCTGGAGGAGATCCTGGCCCGCCTGCGCACGGCCGGCGACGTGAGCTCGCGGTTCAGCTTCCGGGTGTCGGTGCTGAAGACCCCGATGGTGAACGCGCTCGCGCTGCCCGACGGCAGCATCTACTTCACGCGCGGCCTGTTCGACTACCTGGCCAAGAAGTGGCCGGGCCGGAAGATCGACGCCCACAACGACGTGCTCGGCCACGTCATGGCCCACGAGATGACCCACGTCATCCGCCGCCACACCATGCAGAGCCTCATCTACCAGGAGGCGATCAAGGACGCCTCGCGCCCGCTCGACGCGGCCATCCTGACCCACGTGACCCGCCTGCACGAGATCGAGGCCGACCGCGAGGGGATCGTGATGGCGTTCCTGGCCGGCTTCCACCCGCGCGGCGGGATCGAGTTCATGGAGGCCTCCGGCAAGGAGATGGAGATCCCGGCTCACCTCGACCACCCGACCTTCGAGGAGCGGGTGCACTACCTCGAGGAGTACTGGTCCAACGACGTGAAGTACGCGTTCGTGTCGTTCCGGCTCGGGCTCGCCCAGCTCGACCAGGCCGGGCGGCTCGAGACCAGCGAGCCGGCCCGCGCGGCCGAGGCGTACGAGGACGCGGCCGACGACTTCAAGCGGTTCCGGACCACGCTGAAGGCGACCAAGGAGGTGCTGAACAACCTCGGCATCGCCTACGCCAAGCTCGGCGTGATGCGCATGGCCGCGACCGGGCCGCTCTCGCGCTGGCAGACCCGGTTCTCGGTCGAGCGCGAGCAGGCGCTGAAGTACGTGGGCGTCGAGCGGAGCGACGAGTCGCGCACCCGCGGCGGCGGCGCGCCGGGCGCAAGAAAGGCGGCGGCGGTGCCGTGGCAGCTGCGCGAGGCGATCGCGGCGTTCGACGAGGCGCTCAAGATCGACGCCGGCTACGGCAAGGCGCGGCTCAACCTGGCGCTGGTGTACCTGGCGCTCGGCAAGCCGGCCGACGCCGAGAAGCGGCTGGCCGGCCTGCGTCCGTCGGGCGAGCGCGACCTCCTGCTCGGCGTCATCGGGGCCGAGCAGCAGAGCTGGACCGAGGCCGAGGCGGCGCTCAAGCGGGCCAGCCGGGTGAAGGGGACCGAGCGCGCGGCGCGGTTCAACCTGGCCCGCCTGTACGAGCTGTCCAGCAAGAAGCCCGAGGCGCGCGCGGCGTACAGGGCCTACCTGGCGGTCGACAAGAGCAGCCCGTGGGCGCGGGCGGCGGAGCGGGCGCTGAAGAAGCTGTGACGAGGACGAGACGAGGGGGCGAGGCCCGTGATTGACAGCCATTCGACTACCGCGGTAGTACTTGGCCAGACATGACGATCTCGCGAGCGAGTCATCCCGCCCTCCTCGTCCTCTTGCTGGTCGTCCCGGCCGGTGCGTGCGCGACGGTGCACGGCACCTTCCAGCGCGCGCCGAGGGTGAGCGGGCCAGTCGACCTCGAGGTGGAGACCGGCTCCGGCGACGTGACGGTCACGAGCGGACCGCCCGGCCAGGTCAGCATCACCGGCCGCATCACCGCGGGCTCGTCGATGTTCGGCGGCGGCCGCGAGGACGACGTTCGCGACCTCGAGCGCAACCCGCCGCTCCGCCAGGAGGGCAACTCGATCAAGCTCGATGGCGGCCGCTACGACAACGTGTCGATCGACTACGAGATCACCGTGCCGCCCGACACCCGTCTGCGCTCCGACACCGGGTCCGGCAACCACACGGTGCGCGGGCTGCGCGGCGACATCGCGATCAAGGCCGGCTCGGGAGACATCCGCATGGACGACATCGTCGGCGGGGTGTTCGCCGAGACCGGCTCCGGCAACGTGCGTGCGAACCGGATCGCCGGCTCGCTGGAGGCGCGCACCGGCAGCGGCGACATCGAGGTCCTCCTGAGCGGGCCCGGCAACGTGCGGGCCTCGACCGGCTCCGGCGACGCCGACATCCGCGGCGTGGTCGGCGGCCTGTCGCTCGAGACCGGCAGCGGCACCGTGGTAGTCGAGGGCGACCCGCGCTCGCCCTGGCAGGTCGACACCTCGTCCGGCGACGTGCGCCTGCGGCTCCCGGCCCAGAGCTCCTTCAACGTCGAGCTCAGCACCGGCAGCGGCGACATCTCGGTCGCCCGCCCGGTCCACACCGTCGTCCAGGGCCACGTGTCGAGCGAGTCCGACCACGTCGCCGGCAAGGTCGGCAGCGGCGGACCGCTGGTCAAGGTGAGCACCGGGTCGGGCGACGTCTCGGTCGAGTGAGCGACGTCTCGGCAGGCGCGGCGTCGTCCGGCCGGCGCCGCGTCGTCTCGGCCGGCGCGGGCGGGGCGATCAGCGCCCGGCGGTCAGGCCGTCGCGCGGCAGGCCGCTGAACGTGTCCGGCGTGGCCATGCCGAGCCACGGGTCCTCGGCCGGGGTCAGGAACAGCGAGGCGTAGACCCAGCGGTTGAGCTCGGCGAGTGCGAGCGCGGGCGCGCCGGCCATCCGGGCGTGGATCTGCTGGTGCAGGACCAGCTCGTTGTAGGCGGCGTCGCGGGTCATCGACGCCTCGAAGGCGGCGACCAGCGCGCCCATGCCGGCGGCGGGGAGCGGCTGGCCGGCGCGAGCCCAGTCGGCCGGCTCGAGTGCGGCGAACAGGGCGCGGCTGCGATCGTCGAGCCGGCTCGGCGCCACTCGCGCCGCCAGCGCCGCGCCGACCTGGTCCCAGAGGTCGGTCGCGCGGCCCCAGGCGCGGGCCTGCTCGAGGGTGAGCTGCGAGCCCAGCTGGAGCGATCTCACCACCGGCATCTCGACGATCGCCTTGCTCATGGCGCGGCCCTCGGCCTCGGCCAGGCTGGCGGTGCGCTCGCCGGGCGCGAGCTCGACGGCGCCGAGCTGAGAGAACCGCTCGGCCGCGCGAGCCGCCTCGCGCCGGTGGAAGTCGGCGATGAGGGCGGCGCGAGACGGCGCGGCGAGCCCGCCGGCGCGCGCGGCGATCGGGTAGGCGCGGGCCAGCGCGTCGACGAAGAGGGCGGGGCTGTACAGGCCCGGGATGACGTCGACCGGCCGGCCGGTCGAGTCGAGCACGTAGTGGGCGCTGTTCCCCGCGATGGTCCGCTCGAGCACCCGGCCGTCGCCGAAGTCGATGCGGGCGACCGGCACCGGGCGCTCGCTCGACCAGTGCAGCACGAAGTGATCGGCCAGGTAGCGCGACACCTCGCGGTTGGCGTAGAGCGCCACGCGGAAGAAGCGGCTGTTGGCGCAAGAGAGGTCCCGATCCAGCCGGCCGAGCATGCGCAGCGACAGGATCGGCTTGCCGGTGGCGCGGGCCTCGGCGATGGCGCCGTCGAGATCGCGGTGCCAGTACAGGCGAGACCACGTCGCGTACCGCTGACCGGCAAGGCCGTCGATGCGGTCGGCCAGCGCGTCGCGCGCAGGCCCCGGCGCCGTATGGTCGTGGACCGCAAACAGCCGGGCCAGCTCGTCACGCGGGTCGAGCGCGGGCGTGGACGGCGGAGCGTGGCGACTCTGGGGCGGGACCACGGCGGCGACCGACGGATCGCGGCCGGCGCAGGCGAGGGTGAGAGACAGAAACGGCAGTGCAGCAGCGCGCGAGCTCATGCGGACCTCCTGGTGTCCCCATGAATACGCGCGGCGACGAAGCCGCGGGGTAAGGGTGGTGTAAGGAGTACGCGCCCGCCCGAGCAGGAACCCCAAGGCGACCCCGGCCCAGCGAGCGCTCATTTTCTTTTTTGGGTCCCCAACCCACCCCCTGCCCAGGCAACCCACGCCGACCGCGTTGGCAACCGACGCGCCACGCAACCCACGCCGACCGCGGCGGTCACCACGCCGACCGCGGCGGTCACCGGCGCGCCAGGCAACCCACGCCGACCGCGTCGGCCACCGGCGCGCCCGACGGCGCCGCGGCGCCGCGCCGGGTCCAGGCCATCCGGGTGGCTCGACCGCGAGAATCGATCGGCTCGTTCGTGAACGGGCCCTCCGCCTGGCGAAGCGGATCGACCGGAGCGAATCGCGACGAGCGGATGACCCGCCGGCTCCTGCCGCGGGCGCCGGAGGCCCCAAAAAAGAGCGCGGGAGCCGGGGGGTGGTCGAGGTCGGGGGAGCCGGTGCTCAAGAAGTGAGCGAGAGCCGAGCGGTGTCGAGGTCGGGAGAGCCGGGCTGCTCAGCGAGCGGGGGCGGCGGCGGGAGCCGCCGCGGCGCGTGGCTCGAAGACGATTGCCCCGCCCGAGAAGTACTGATCTCGCGGGCGGGCCCTCCGCCTGGCGAAGCGGATCGACCGGAGCGAATCGCGACGAGCGGATGACCCGCCGGGTCCTGCCGCGGTTGCCGGAGGCCCAAAAAAGAGCGCGGGAGCCGGGCGATGGTCGACGTCGGGAGAGGCGGTTGCTCAGCGAGCGGGGGCGGCGGCGGGAGGCGCCGCGGCGAGGGGCTCGAGGACCAGCCGCTCTTCGCGTACGCGCCGGCAGTCGTCCAGCGGCTGGGCGCCGCACATCGACTCGAAGGTGGTGCGCCGGGTGGCGTAGCGCGGGTGCGCCACGCCGAGCGCGCAGCCCGGCGGCAGCGAGGTGCCCATTCCGCCCAGGGAGGCGGTGCCGTCGGTGGCGGTCTGGACGAGGGTGGATTCCCAGGTGCGCTCGGTGCACACCAGGATGACCGAGGCTCCGGCGACCGGGTGGCCGGCCGGGTCGCGCACCGACAGGGAGACGCGCCAGATCGGGTCGCAGGCGGCGAGGGTGAGCAGGGCGGCCGCGGCGGCGAGCCGGAGGATGACGCGGGCCGGGCGCTGGCTGGGCGAGCGCGTCATCGCGCCGGCTCCAGCTGGACCGGGGGGGCGTCGCACGAGCTCGGGCGGCACTGGACCTGCTCCTCGCGGGTGGCGAAGCCCTCCTTGGCGACGACCACGGTGCAGGAGTCGACTGGCTCTCCGGTCTGCACGGCCAGGCGCGCGGTCCCGGTCGCGTCGGTGAGCCCGGCGGTGCGCCCGGCCGGCAGGCAGGCCGCGCCGACCATCGCGTCGGGGACCGAGAGGCCGCCGGTCGCCACCGCGCGGACCGTCACCGGCGTTCGCGAGACCGCGGGGCACGCGCACAGCCCGGCCAGCGGGAGAGTCAGCAGCCATCGCCTCATCGGCCGGGTTTGTCGCACGGCGGGCCGGCCAGGTCACGCGATGCGACGAGGTCAGTCCCCGGCCGGCGGGAGCCGCAGCGAGAAGACCGCGCCGCCGCCGTCGCGGTCGCGGTAGGCGAGGTCGCCGCCCATGGCGCGCGCCTGGGCGCGGGCGAGGGCCAGGCCGAGGCCGAGGCCGGCCGGTCCTGCCTGTCGATCGAGGTCGTGGCCGGGCGCTGGGTCGGCCGCGCGATCGGCGGAGGTGGCGCCGTCGACGCCGCGGGCGAACGGGCGGAACAGGAGTCGCTCGAGGTGGGGCGGAACGCCCGGGCCTCGGTCGGCGATCTCGATGACGGCGCCGCAGCCGTCGGCGTCGCAGCGCACCGACAGCTCGACGGCGCGATCGGCCGCGCCGCGCGAGTACTTCTCGGCGTTGTCGAGCAGGTTCTGGAGGATGCGGGCGACCGCGTCGGCGTCGAACCGACACGGGGCCGCGTCCGCGATGTCGGCGGACAGCGTCGCGCCGGCGTGAGCGTAGGCCGGCCGGATGCGCTCGGCGGCGTCGCGGGCGGCCTGGGCCGCGTCGCCGCGGCGAGGGCTGAGGGCCAGGCCGCGCCGCTCGAGCTGGGTGAAGCCGAGGACGTTGCCGACCACGCGGCCGAGCCGGGCGGCCTCGTCCGACACCCGCCGCGCGTAGTCGGAGCGCCGCTCGGGGTCGCCGAGCCCCTCGGCCAGCATGTCGCCGTAGAGGACCAGCCCGGCGAGCGGCGTGCGCAGCTCGTGGGCGGCGGCCGCCGCGAAGTCGGATCGCTCGCGAGCCAGTCGATCGGCGCGGGCGACCAGCGCGACCACCAGCGCGCCGCACAGGAGGGCGAGCGCGGCGGCGGGAAAGAAGCTCCACAGAAAGCCACGCCGGACCTCGGCGGCGGCGGCGCGAGCAGTGGCGAGGGCAGGGCCGGGGTCCACCGCGATCCGCCACGCGGGGGAGGGCGCGGGCGGCCCGGAGGGTTGGTCGAGGTCGGTCGAGGTGGCCGCGCCGCCGAAACCGGTGAGCGAGATCGGCGGGGACGCGGACGCCGAGGACGACGGCGCCGCCGCCGCCGTCCCCACCGACGCCGCCGTCGCCGCGTGGCCCGGCACATCCGGGGTGAGCATCGCCTCGAGGTCGCCGGCGTGCTCCTCGAGCCAGTCCGCCACCGCCGCCGGGGCGAGGGTGAAGCCCTGGGTCAGCCGGCCGTCCGGCGTCTCGATCGCGCGCAGCGCCACCAGGGCCGGCCGGCCGTCGAGCTCGATCGCGCGCCAGATGAACGGGCCGACCTCGACCTCGACCACGCCGGGCGGGGCGTCGCGGGCCGGCGGAGGAACGCTGGCCGTCTCCGGATCGCGGCTTCCGTCCGGGCCTTTCGATGGGCGGGGCAGGGCGCGGGGCTGCGCGCGCTGCTGCTGGACGTCGCGGTAGACCTGGTTCGGCGCCATGTTCTGGGCGTACGCGGACGGCTCGATGCCCTGGACCTGCGGCGCCTCGATCGCGTTCTGCTGGCCCGCCTGGTCGGTTGGTCCGGGCGGCGTGGGCCGCTGTGTCGGGATCGTCGCCGGCGATGGCGCGCGTGCGGTCGGCACCGCGGCGTCAGCTACCGCGAGCGCTCGCTCGCCGCGGGTCGCCCAGCGGGAGGCGAGCGCGCCGGCCGGGGCGAGCGCCAGTGGTCGCAGCTCGGCGGCGTGGGCGCGGAGGGAGGCGAGGATCGGCTGATCGGCGCGCAGGCGCGCTGCGTCCGACAGCTCGGGCACGTCCTCGTTGATGGTCGGGACCGTGACGCGTCCATCCGGCGCGATCTGGAAGTGCACGGCGATGAGGGCGTCGCTCGGCCCTCGCGCCAGCGGCGACAGCACCACCGACTGCCCCTCCGACGCGCCGCGTGGGTCGTGGAAGAGGTTCTGGTACTCGTAGTAGGGCCGCTGGCTCTCGCTGCTGCGCAGCTCCTCGAGGCGCGCGCCTAGCTCGGCGGCGAGCAGGGCGGCGCGGCGCGCGGCCTCGTCGCGAGGCGCGGCGACCAGCCCGGACGCCTCGGCGCTGACGCTGCGCCAGCCGGTCGCGAACCATCCGCCCAGCACCGCGGCGAGCGCGGCGGCGCACAGAAGCGCGGCCCACAGGGTCCTCATGGATCGACCGCGGCTGGATCGATCGCGTCGGGATCGGCGTCGTCGGCTCCGGCCGGGCCCCACGCGTAGCCGAGCCCCTTCACCGACACCACGATGCGAGGGCTCGCCGGATCGCGCTCCACCTTCTTGCGAAGAACGGCGATCGCCATGTCGACGGCGCGCGTGCGCAGGTCGCCGCGCGCCCCCCATACCTGCTCGAGCAGCTCGGCGCGAGTGACCGAGCGCCCGCGGTGGCGGTGGAGCAGGCGAAGGATGCCCGCCTCGCGAGCGGTCAGCGCGACCTCGGGCGCGCCGG
>Ga0193753_10000429_pt1 | contig 41656 bp, 38 predicted proteins | sample H1c2metaG_FD_144925 | JGI IMG/M metagenome (GOLD analysis project Ga0193753, IMG submission 144925) | Soil microbial communities from a riparian zone of the East river system, Colorado, United States - H1c2 | ecosystem: Environmental > Terrestrial > Soil > Riparian zone | place: USA: East...
ATCGAAGACTTCCTCGATCGCGAACAAGGCGGCCTTGGCGTTGAGCGTGTCGAAGATGGTCTCGACCATGACCACGTCCGCGCCGCCGTCGATCAGGCCCTCGACCGCTTCGCGATAGGTGCCGCGCAGCTCGTCGAAGCTGGTGTTGCGGAAGCCGGGATCGTTGACGTCGGGGCTGATCGATGCGGTGCGGCTGGTCGGGCCGAGCACGCCGATCACGAAGCGCGGCCGGTCGGGCGTCTTCGTCTCGACCGCGTCGCAGCAGGCACGGGCCACGCGCGCGCCTTCCTTGTTCAATTCGTAGACCAGGTGCTCGAGGTGATAGTCGGCCTGGCTGATCGAGGTGGCATTGAAGGTATTGGTCTCGACCAGGTCGGCGCCGGCCTCCAGGTACTCGGTATGCACGCCGGCGATGACTTCCGGCTTGCTGAGCAGCAGCAGGTCGTTGTTGCCCTTCAGGTCGTGGCCGCATTGCGGGCCGTGTTCGTGCTTAGCTTCGTGTTGGCTGTCGAAGCCTTCCGCGAAACGTTCGCCGCGGTAGTCGGCTTCCTGCAGGTCGTGGCGCTGGATCATCGTGCCCATGGCGCCGTCGATGATCAGGATGCGTTCGGCCAGCGCGCTTTCGAGCTTCGCGACTCGGTCAGGTTTTAGCCAAGGCAATGTTTTCATATGAATATTCCTTGTAGCTCGGGCTTGGTAGGTGCGAATTAATTCGCACGCTTTCGATCTTCACGGCAAGAGCGTGCGAATGAATTCGCACCTACGAAGAGCGGTTATGGTTTTCTGGCGATCAATGAGATCACTTCGAAATGCGGCGGGCGTTTCTCGCGGGTGATGGTTTCCGCGGCCTGCACATCGAGCCCGGCCTTCTCGGCGAACTTGCGCAGTTCCTTCTCGCTGAAGCCGAGGTTGACATGGCCGTACAGATCCACCGCCGCCTTGTGCTCGTGCTTGGCCAGGCTGGACAGCAGCAGGCGGCCACCCTTGCGCAACACGCGCGCCGCTTCGGCCACGGCCTGCGCCGGCTTGGCGGCGTAGGTCAACGCATGCATCAGCACCACCAGGTCGAACTCGCCGACGGCGAAGGGCAGGGCATGCATGTCGCCGCTGCGCACATCCACGTTCTTGAACGGCCGCAGGCGTTCGGTGGCGGCGGCCACCACGCGCGGACTGGTGTCGACGCAGACGTAGCGCTTGGCATGCGGCGCCAGCAGTTCGGCCAGCACGCCATCGCCGGAGGCGATGTCGAGCACGTCGCCGGTTTCGAGCAGCGGCAGGGCGGCGCGCGCCAGCGCTTCCCAGGTGCGTCCGGGCGAGTAGTGCCGCTCCATGTCGCCGGCGACCGAGTCGGCCCAGTTCTGGTCGGCCGCGCGGGTGGCCAGCACCGCCGGTACGCGCTCGGCGTCCTGGCGCAGCAGCGGATCGTCGCTGCCGTCGCGTATGTTCTGCCACAGCGCGCGTTGCGCCGGGTCGAGCGTGGCGTCGTCGAAGCGGTAATACGCCGACACGCCGGCGCGTCGGTCGCGCACCAGGCCGGCTTCCTTGAGCTTGGCCAGGTGGGTGGAAACGCGCGGCTGCGCCAGGCGGGTGATCGCGGACAATTCGGCCACGGTCAACTCTTCGCCTTCCAGCAAGGCGAGCAGACGTACGCGGGTGGCGTCCGCGAATGTCTTCAGGCGGCTCGACCAGCCTTCCAGATCCATAAATATCTTCCCATCGCGATATAAAGATATTGTCCGCTCCGGGCGGCGGCAGGTCAAGCGGCGTACTGCGGAGGTGGGGTTATCGCGGGACGACGGCTACAATTCCGCAACTCGAACGATTGCCGGAGTGCGCGACGTGGATTTTGGGTTCACCGAAGAGCAGTTGCTCATCCAGGACGTGGCGCGGCGCATCGCGCAGGAAAAGATCGCGCCCAGCGCCGAGCATTTCGACAAATCCGGGGAATTTCCGCTCGCGAACATACAACTGATGGGCGAGAACGGGCTGATGGGCATCGAGGTGCCGGCCGAATACGGCGGCGCGGGCATGGACCCGGTGGCCTATGTGCTGGCCATGGTCGAGATCGCGGCCGCGGACGCGGCGCATTCGACCATCATGTCGGTCAACAATTCGTTGTTCTGCAACGGCATCCTGACCAACGGCACCGAGGCCCAGAAGCAGAAGTACGTGCGCGCGATCGCGGAGGGCGCGGAGATCGGCGCGTTCGCGCTGACCGAGCCGCAATCGGGTTCCGACGCCACTGCCATGCGCTGCCGTGCGACCAAGCAGGCCGATGGCAGCTTCATCGTCAACGGCAAGAAGAGCTGGATCACGTCCGGCCCGGTCGCCAAGTACATCGTGCTGTTCGCGATGACCGATCCGGCCAAGGCCGCGCGCGGCATCAGCGCGTTCGTGATCGACACCGCGCGCGAAGGTTTTCACCGCGGCAAGACCGAACCCAAGCTGGGCATCCGCGCCTCGGCCACCTGCGAGATCGAATTCGACGATTACGTCGTGCAGGCCGACGAGCTACTGGGCGAGGAAGGCCACGGCTTCAAGATCGCGATGGGCGTGCTCGATGCCGGCCGCATCGGCATCGCCTCGCAGGCGATCGGCATCGGCCGTGCCGCCTACGAGGCCACGCTGGCCTATGTGCGCGAGCGCCAGGCCTTCGGCCAGCCGATCGGCGCCTTCCAGATGACCCAGGCCAAGATCGCCGACATGAAGTGCAAGCTGGATGCGTCGCTGCTGCTGACCTTGCGCGCGGCGTGGCTGAAAGGTCAGGGCAAGCGTTTCACCACCGAGGCCGCGGTCGCCAAGCTGACCGCCTCGGAGGCCGCGATGTGGATCGCCCACCAGGCGGTGCAGATCCACGGCGGCATGGGCTACTCCAAGGAAATGCCGCTGGAACGCTACTTCCGCGACGCCAAGATCACCGAGATCTACGAGGGCACCAGCGAGATCCAGCGGCTGGTCATTGCCCGTCACGAAACCGGCTTGCGCTGACGGGCGACGCCGTGCGCATCCTCCTTTCAGCGAAGAACACGGCCTTTCCCCCGGCGCGCGGTGGCGATCGCCGCGAATATCCGATCGCCGTGTGACATGAATGCGTCTGCGGATGCCCCGTACGATCGTCATGCGCCCTGCAACGCCCTAGCGGCGAACCTTCATTCCGGCACGCCCACAGGCGCGCCCAACTCCATCGGACGACAGCTCCCATGAGTACCCAACGCAGCAAGAAAGCTCCCGCTCCGGCCGCCCCCCAAAAAGCCGCCGCAACGCGCGGCAAGGCGAGCGCGCCGCTTCTGCAGCCGATCTTCGACGCCATCCGCAAACGGGCCGGCAAAGCGCGCCAGGACGACGCCAGCGCCTTCGCCAGCGCCTTCTACTACCGCATGACCGCCGACGAGCTGCCGCTGCACAGCCCGGACAGCTGGGCGGCGCTGGCCAACGATTTCCTCGACTTCGCCCGTACCCGCAAGCCGGGCAAGGCGGAGGTGCGCCTGTTCAATTCGAACCTGCAGGAACATGGCTGGGAATCGCCGCATACCGTGCTGCAGATCGTCAACGACGACATGCCGTTCCTGGTCGACTCGGTGACGATGGCGCTCGCCGAGCAGGGCATCGGCGTGCACGTGCTCGGGCATCCGGTCGTACCGATCTCGCGCGACAAGGCCGGCAAGCTGGTCGCCGTCGGCGAGGGCAAACCGGAATCGCTGATGCACCTGGAAATCGACCGCCAGCAGGCCGGCGCGATCCCCGCCATCGAAAAGGCGATCCGCGACGTACTGGAAGACGTGCGCTCGATCGTGGCCGACTGGGAGGCGATGCGCGCAAAGATGGGGCAGGTGGCCGAAGATCTGGCGACCCACCGCATGCCGGTTTCCGACGCGGGTCGCAAGGAAGCCCAGGAATTCCTGCGCTGGGCGGCGGACGATCACTTCACTTTCTTCGGCTACCGCGAATACCTGGTCAAGAAGAAGGGCGGCGACGACGCGCTGTGCGTGGTCGAAGGTTCCGGCATGGGTCTGCTGCGCGGCAAGGATGTCGGCAAGCCGCGTCTGCTGAAATCGCTGGCCGCGCATTACATGCCGCAATCGGGCTCGGTGGATGCGTTGATCCTCACCAAGACCAATGCGCGTTCCACCGTGCATCGCCCCGGCTATATGGATTACATCGGCGTACTGGAATTCGACGACAAGGGCCGCCCCGTCGCCGAGCAGCGTTTCCTGGGCCTGTATACCTCCAGCGCGTACAACCGCCGCCCGTGGGAGATTCCGCTGGTCCGCGAGCGCTACGAGTACGTGATGCGCGAATCAGGGCTGCGGCCCAACAGCCATAGCGGCAAGGCGCTCAAGCACATCCTGGAAACGCTGCCGCGCGACGAGCTGTTCCAGTCCAACGAAGAGGAGCTGCATCGCACCGCCATCGGCATCCTCGGCCTGCAGGAGCGCGTGCGCAGCAAGCTGTTCGTGCGCCGCGACCGTTACGGCCGTTTCTTCTCGGTGCTGGCCTACATTCCGCGCGATCGTTTCAATACCGACGTGCGGCTGCGCATCGAAAAGATGCTGCGCCGCGCCCTGCACGGCGAGCAGGTCGACACCAGCGTGGTGCTCGGCGAATCGCCGCTGGCGCAACTGCACCTGATCATCCGCCCGAAATCCGGCGAGGCGATCGAGGTCGACGCCGCCGAGCTGGAAGCGCGGCTTACCCAGATCGTGCGCAACTGGCAGGACGAACTGCGCGACCAGCTGGTCGCCAGCCATGGCGAGGAACGCGGCCTGAAGCTCGCCAACCGCTACGGCCGCGCACTGCCGGCGGGTTACATCGAGGAAGTCACGCCCGCCATCGCCGCCAGCGACGTCGAGCACCTGTCGGCGCTGACCGGCCCCGACGACCTGCGCCTGAGCCTGCAGCGTGCGCGCCGCCGCAACGAGGGCAGCCTGCGCTTCAAGCTGTACCGCTACAACGACGATATTTCGCTGTCCGATGCGCTGCCGATGATGGAGAACATGGGCCTGCGGGTGCTCTCCGAGCATCCCTACCGGATGGAAATCGAGGACCAGGTCGTCTACATCCAGGATTTCGAGGTCGAAGGCGTACGCGAGGATTTCGACATCGACAGCGTCGACGAAAGCTTCGAGGAAGCTTTCGCGCAGGTCTGGCGCGGCGCGGCCGAGAACGACGGCTTCAACCGCCTGATCCTGGCCGCCGGGTTGAACTGGCGCCAGGTCGCGATGCTGCGCGGCTACTGCAAGTACCTGCTGCAGGTAGGCGTGCCGTTCTCGCAGAGCTACGTCGAAGCCACGTTCGCGCGCTATCCGCTGCTGGCGCGCCTGCTGGTCGAGCTTTTCGAGGCCAAGTTCGACCCCTGCACCGGCAACGAGAGCAAGACCGAGATCAAGCAGGGCGCCGAACGTCTAAGCAAGCAGCTGCGCAGCCTGATCGGCGCCGATGAAGCCGCGCAGACGACGCTGGCGCCGGTGATCGAGGCGCGCAGCCAGGATCGCGTCACCCAATACGAGAACACGCGCAACGCGCTCAAGGGCCTGCTCGACCGCGTGTCCAGCCTCGACGAGGACCGTATCCTGCGCAGCTTCATCGGCGTCATCGATGCCACGCTGCGCACCAGCTACTACCAGAAGCACGATGGCAGCCGCGGTGATTGCATCAGCTACAAGTTCGATTCGGCCAAGGTGCCCGACCTGCCCAAGCCGCGCCCGTACCGCGAGATATTCGTCTATGGCGCGCGCGTCGAAGGCGTGCACCTGCGCTTCGGGCCGGTCGCCCGCGGCGGGCTGCGCTGGTCGGAGCGGCGCGAGGATTTCCGTACCGAGGTGCTGGGCCTGGTCAAGGCGCAGATGGTCAAGAACACCGTGATCGTGCCGGTCGGCTCCAAGGGCGGTTTCTTCGCCAAGCGTCCGCCGGTCAATGGCGACCGCGATGCCGTGCTGGCCGAAGGCATCGCCTGCTACAAGATGTTCATCAACGGCCTGCTGGATATCACCGACAACATCACGCCGGACGGCAAGATCGTGCCGCCGAAGGATGTCGTCCGCCATGACGGCGACGATCCGTACCTGGTCGTCGCCGCGGACAAGGGTACCGCGACCTTCTCCGACATCGCCAACGGCATCGCGCGCGAGCACGGCTTCTGGCTCGACGACGCATTCGCCTCCGGCGGCTCGGTCGGCTACGACCACAAGGCCATGGGCATCACCGCCAAGGGCGCGTGGGAGTCGGTCAAGCGCCATTTCCGTGCGATGGGCCGCGACAGCCAGAAGCAGGATTTCACCTGCGTCGGCATCGGCGACATGTCCGGCGACGTGTTCGGCAACGGCATGCTGTTGTCGAGGCATATCCGCCTGCTGGCCGCGTTCGACCACCGCCATATCTTCCTGGATCCTGATCCGGACGCGGCAAAGACGTTCAAGGAACGCCAGCGCATGTTCAAGCTGCCGCGTTCGAGCTGGGACGACTACGACAAATCGCTGATCAGCAAGGGCGGCGGCATCTACCCGCGCTCGGCCAAGTCGATCCCGCTGTCGCCGCAGGCCAAAGCCGCGCTCGGCATCGATGGCGGCATCGATGCGATGAGTCCGGCCGAGTTGCTCAGCGCGATCCTGAAAGCGCCGGTCGACCTGTTGTGGAACGGCGGCATCGGTACCTACGTCAAGGCCAGCAGCGAGACCAACGCCGATGTCGGCGACCGTGCCAACAACGCATTGCGCGTCAACGGCAACGACCTGCGCTGCAAGGTGGTGGGCGAGGGCGGCAACCTCGGCCTGACCCAGCTTGGCCGCATCGAAGCCGGGCTGCACGGCGTGCTGCTCAATACCGACTTCATCGACAACTCGGCCGGCGTGGACACCTCCGACCACGAGGTCAACATCAAGATCCTGCTCAACGGCCAGGTGCAGGCGAAGAAACTCAAGGTCGAGGAGCGCAACAAGCTGCTGGCGTCGATGACCGACGAAGTGGCGGCGCTGGTGCTCAACGACAACTACCGCCAGAACCAGGCGATCAGCCTGATGGAGCGGATGAGCCTGACGCGGCTGGGTTCCAAGCTGCATTTCATCCGCACGCTGGAATCGCAGGGCTTGCTGGATCGCCAGATCGAATTCCTGCCTTCCGATGCGGAGATCGCCGAGCGCAAGGCGCGTGGAACGGGCCTCACCCGGCCGGAGCTTTCGGTGCTGCTCTCGTACGCCAAGCTCGTCGCCTTCCAGCAGTTGCTCGAGTCCGACGTGCCCGAGGATCCCTACCTGTCGAAGGAGCTGGTCCGTTACTTCCCGGAACCGCTGCAGCACAAATACGCCAAGGCGATGGAACAGCACCGGCTGAAGCGCGAGATCATCGCCACCGCGGTCACCAACTCCACGATCAACCGCATGGGCGCGACTTTCCTGTTGCGCATGCAGGAAGATAGCGGACGCACGCCGGGCGAAGTCGCCAAGGCCTTCACCATCACCCGCGAAGCGCTGGAAGCGCGCGAATTGTGGGCGCAGATCGATGCGCTCGACGGCAAGGTGGCCGAGTCGACGCAGATCGACGCGTTGCAGGTGATCTGGACGCTGCAGCGCTCGTTCACGCGCTGGCTGCTGTCGCGGCCGGGCGCGATTCCGGACATCGCCACGGCGGTGTCGCGTTATCACGACGGTTACAGGAACATCCGCGCCGGAGAGAAGATCCTTCCGGACGCGCAGCGGCCCGCTTACGAGGCGAGCCTGCGGGACTGGGCTACCAAGGGCGTGCCGGCCGAGCTCGGCGACCAGCTGGCGGCATTGCCTTACCTGGAACCGTGCTGCGACATCATCGAGGTCGCACGCGAGCGCAAGCTCAAGCCGGTGGACGTGGCCAAGGTGCATTTCCGCCTGGGCGACGCGTTACGCCTGCCGTGGCTGGTCGAGCAGATCGACATGCTCGTCGTCGACGGCCGCTGGCACGCCGTTGCCCGTGGCGTGCTGCGCGATGAGCTCGCCACGCAGCAGCGCATCCTTGTCGGCCAGGTGCTGGCCATGCCCGGCGCCGATGCCGACGCCAAGGTCAGGCACTGGCTCGAACGCGACGACGCATCGCTGCGCTTCACCTTGTCGATGCTCAACGAACTGGCCGCGCAGAAGTCGCTGGACTACCCGACCGCATCGGTCGCCGTGCAGCGCCTGTCGCAACTCGCGTCGCGCGGATGAACAGGTTCGATGCCGGACAAGGACGTCTGGCGAGCACTCGGGCCCCAAACTTCCGGCACGCCGCGACCCGCTTCGCTGCCGTGCTGGCATTGGCAATGTTCGCATCGGCCGGTTCGGCCGGCGAAACGCTGCACATCCGCACGCAGGCCGGCGATCCGCACGAGCGGCTGGCCGCGCAGCAGCTGCAGCACCTGGTGGAAGAATACGATGTGCAACGTTGGATCTACACCCGCGACGTGCTGATCGACAAAGAAGCGATTCCCCACAGCCATCCGGTGCTGACCCTGGATCTGGGCGCTCCTGACGACGAGCAGGTGCAGCTGGCCAGTTTCCTGCACGAGCAGTTCCATTGGTATCTGGATACCAAAGGGGAGAGCGTAAGCGGCGCCATGAAAGCGTTCGAGCACATGTTCCCTGATGCGCCTTCCGGCAAGGGCGCTGGTGCCCGCGACCGGCAAAGCACCTATCTGCATCTGATCGTCTGCGATCTTGAATTCCAGGCGATGACGCGGCTGGTCAGCGAAAAACGGGCCAGAGACCTCCTGGGCGGATGGCGCCATTACACCTGGATCTACGAGCAGGTGCTTGGAAATCCGCAGGTGCGACGCATCAACGCGGAATTCGGGTTGCTGCTTCCGTAGGCGGGCTGGGCTACGCCTGTCGGCGGGTCCGGGTTATGCTCGCGCCATGAGCTCGCCGCGCATCGCTTTTCTCGCCAGCCCCGCCGACGGTGCCCAGGGCGCACTGGCGCATCTGGTCGATCGATACGGACAGGTCGAACCCGCCGATGCGGACGTGATCTGCGCATTGGGTGGCGATGGATTCATGCTGCAGACGCTGCATAAGCATGGCAGCCTCGGCAAGCCGGTTTACGGCATGAAGCTGGGTAGCGTCGGCTTCCTGATGAACCATTATCCCGATGATGATCCGCGTGCTGGACCGGCCTTGCTGGAACGTCTGGCCCAAGCCGAGCCGGCGGTATTACGTCCGCTGGAAATGATCGCTGCGACCGAATCCGGCGCATCGGTGGGTTCGCTGGCCTACAACGAGGTGTCGTTGCTGCGGCAGACGCGCCAGGCCGCGCACATGCAGATCGACTTGAATGGGCAGACGCGCCTGGACGAGCTGGTCTGCGACGGCGTGATGGTCGCCACGCCGGCCGGCAGCACCGCCTACAACTTCTCGGCGCATGGGCCGATCCTGCCACTGGGCTCGAGCGTGATCGCACTGACTCCTATCGCCGCGTTCCGCCCGCGGCGCTGGCGCGGCGCGCTGCTCAAGGCCGATACGGAAGTACGTTTCCGCATTCTCGATCCGTACAAGCGCCCGGTCAGCGCCACTGCGGATTCGCATGAGGTGCGCGACGTGGTGGAAGTGACCATCCGCGAATCGCGCGACCGCACCGTGACGCTGCTGTTCGATCCCGAGCACAACCTGGAAGAGCGCATTCTCAGCGAGCAGTTCGTCGTCTGAGTTTGCTTTTCGTAGGCGCGGCTTCAGCCGCGAGCTTTCTTTGCCGTCATCGCGAGCGAAGCGAGGGACCTGTTTGTCTTGCGATGCCCGAATCAAGCAGGTCCCTCGCTTCGCTCGGGATCACGCTCCAGGCCAAAAGCTCGCGGCTGAAGCCGCGCCTACCAAAAGCAAAAGCCATTCGTCGCTGGCCATGAGACGCCGCGCGTGCAAAATGCCGTCATGAGCGAAACCACCGCCAATCCACCGCTCGTCGTGGCCATCACTGCCCGTGCCCTGTTCGACCTTGAGGACAGCCACGGCCTGTTCGAACGCCAGGGCATCCAGGCCTACGCCGAGCACCAGCGCAGCCGCGAGGACGATGTGCTGGAGCCGGGAATCGCATTCCCGCTGGTGCGCAAGCTGCTGGCGCTGAACGACGGCGCGCCGCCCGAGGCGCCGCACGTCGAGGTGATCCTGCTGTCGCGCAATTCGTCGGATACGGGCTTGCGCATCTTCAATTCGATCCAGCACCACAATCTGGGCATCGTGCGCGCCACTTTCACTTCCGGCGCGCCGACCTGGCCTTATATCAAGCCTTTCGGCGCGCAACTGTTCCTTTCGGCGAACCCCGAATCGGTACGACTCGCGCTGGAAAACGGCGTGGCCGCTGCGACCATCCTGCCGGCCAAGGCGGCGCAGCAGCGCAGCGACCAGTTGCGGATCGCCTTCGACGGCGATGCGGTGATCTTCGGCGACGAAGGCGAGCGCTATTCGCGCGAGCAGGGCGTGGAGGCCTTCGGACGCTATGAGCGCGAGAACGCGCACCAGCCTTTGCCCGGCGGTCCGTTCCGCGGCTTCCTGGATGCCCTGCATCGCCTGCAGGCCGCGTTCCCGACCGGCGAAGCCGCCCCGATTCGCACAGCGCTGGTGACCGCGCGTTCGGCACCCGCGCACGAACGCGTGATCCGGACCCTGCGCGCCTGGGACGTTCGCCTGGACGAAGCCCTGTTCCTGGGCGGACGCGACAAGGGTCCGTTCCTGGAAGCCTTCGGCGCCGACATCTTCTTCGACGATTCGCTGCACAACATCGATTCGGCGCGCCTGCACGTCGCGGCCGGGCATGTCCCGCACGGCGTCGCGAACAGCTGAGTCGGGGTTCTTCGTAACAGCGGCTTCAGCCGCGAGCTCTTGATTTACCCTGTCATCCCGAGCGCAGCGAGGGGGCTGTTCTTCATGACATCGTGGACGAAGCAGGTCCCTCGCTGCGCTCGGGATGACAGCCAAAAGCAGAAGCTCGCGGCTGAAGCCGCTCTTACGAAAAGCTGCGGCGCAGGCGAACAGCTACAAAGGCAGGCGGATATCCGACAGTTTCCAGTTCAGGCCGTCGCGGGTCATCACGAACTGGATCGGGCGGCCGGAATCGTCCGACACCGTAGCGGTGAAGCGCGACAGCGACTCGTAGCGGTATTTCGCGCCATCGAACGGGCGTGGCGCCGCCTGCGCGACCGGCGCGTCGTCGCCATTGGCCGGGGCGACGGTCATCGATGGCGCAGAGAACCCATCGTCGACACGTTTCCACACCTTGCGCCCTTCGATCAACGCGCCCAGCCCGGTCGGCGTGACCATGGCATCGACCACGCCTCCCACCAGCCCGCTGGCCAGCGACAATCCGATTGCGCCGAACGTGCTCGATTGCAGATCCGGGCCGGCTTCCCTCACCAGACGGTCGGTCAGCTGCGCCTTCAGGCTCGTGCGCAGCGCGGGAAAATCGACCTGCCTGGACAGCGCGGCAGCATCCTGCCGCTCCACCGCGCCGCGGATCGCGCGCACGGTGAGGTAGGGACCCGCGGCGACATATGCGCCCAGTGCGATCAGCAACGCGACAACCAGCCAAAGCCATTTCTTCATCGTCGGACTCCGGTGCATGCCTGGTATGCCAGCACGATCAGAATTCCAGGTCCAGCGCCGCGCAAAGGTAGTCGACGAATGGGCCCAGTCCGGCCAGATCCTTTTCCAGCGTCTGGCGCAGCCTCGGCCCGAGCATCGTGCTGTCCTCGATCGCGCGCACCGCCACAAAATTCTTGTGCTTGAGGTCCTCGATGAACTCGAAATCGGCGGGAAACCCGCGCGGCGGCCGCACCAGCATTTCGTCGGACTCGAAATCGTAGCGGCGCGAGAAAGCCGGCGCATGGGCCGCCGTCTTCCAGCCGCCGGGATTGTCGTAGATGAACTGGCGGATGCGTCGCTGCGTTTCCGGCTCCGGATGCCATAGGCCGGCACCGACGAAGCACTCGCCCGGTTGCAGGTGGATATAGAACGAAGGCGCCGCTACCTGCTTGCGGCGCTCATGGAATAGCCGCGCACCTTGCCATGATTTGTAGGGCGCCTTGTCGTTGGCGAAACGGGTATCGCGGTGGATGCGGAACAGGGAACCATTGCTGGGCCGCGGATCGGCGCGGAAATGCCCGCTGACGCCCGTGAGTGCCGGCTGCAGGTCGGTCAACAGGCGCAGGAAAGGGCCGCGCACATGGTTTTCGTAATCGTCCCTGTGCGCGTGGAACCATTCGCGGTTGTTGTGTCGCGCCAGTGCGCGCAGAAACTTGAAGGTCTTGTCGGTGAAGTAAACGCTCATTGAAGTTCCGTTTCGATGTCCGCGCCCCAGGCCGCGAGCCGGTCGAGAAGTTCATGCTTCTTGCCATCTTCGGCGTGCGCAGCGCGTAAAGCCGCGATCTCTGCCTTGAACGCAGCGAAGGTGTGTTCGGACAAGCCGCTGTCGTCGACCAGCCGATGGCGCCGATACGCGTTCCAGCGCGCGTGCTCGGCAGCCGTCAGCGTGTCCGGCCAGTTGCGCGCGCGGTAGCGGAAGATGAGTTCGGTCAGGCGCGCGTCCTGGAAGCCGAAATCGCGCCTTCCCAGATGATTCGGCGACGTGCTGCGTACTTCAGCGAACTTGCGCTTGTCGGCGTCGCCGATAAAACCGTCGTACAGGGCCGCATCGGCATCCACCGGTCCGCGTTCGATATCGTTGGCATAAATGCGCCGTACTTTTTCGGTCAGCGCCGGTCCGGCAGCGCGCAGCCTTTCGGTGCGCAGCGCCACTACGGCCGGATCGATGCCCAGACGCTCGAAATCGGGCGCCCGCAAGTGGTCCCAGGCGACCAGTGCCGGGCAGCGGTTCAGGTGCACTTCCTTCAGCCCGATGCGCTTCTCGCCTTCCGGCAGGTCGGCAGCGGGTACGTACAGGCGATCGGCGATCTCGTCGGCGTCGAGTTGCAGCAGCGCATCGGGCTCGCCATCCAGGTCGAACACGATCACGCGGCTGTCGATGCGCGGGTGCCGGGTCAGCGGCAGCACCGCTGCGGCGCTGAGCCGGCTGGCCGGATAGCGTTGCGAAACGTGCAGGACCGGCGTCATGCCGACGATGTCGAGCAGGCCGGCGACGCGGCGCTTGTCGCGCAGCGTCAATGCGTAGTCCCAGAACCGCGGCTGCGACTTGCGCAACAGGCGGGCCATGCCGATCAGCGCGCGCACATCCGACAAGGCTTCGTGCGCATCGCCCTGGCGCACGGCGTTGGCGGTGGCCAGGTGCTCGAGACGGAACGAGGTGAAACCGTCCTCGCGCCTGGGCCATTCGATGCCATCCGGCCGCAAGGCATGCGCGAGGCGCATCACGTCGAGCAGATCCCAGCGCGAATTGCCGCCGCGCCATTCGCGTTCGTAGGCGTCGTAAAAGTTGCGGTACAGGCCGTAACGGACGAACTCGTCGTCGAAACGCAGCGAGTTGTAGCCGACGCTGCAGGTTTCCGGCCGGGCCATTTCCTCGAAGATGCGGGCGAAGGCTTCGGCCTCGTTGACGCCGTCGCGCCGGGCATCCTGGGACGCGATGCCGGTGATCAGCGTGGCGACCGGGGAGGGCAGCAGGTCATCGGCGGGCTTGACGAAGAAATCGATCGGCGCTTCGATCTCGTTCAATTCCGCATCGGTGCGGATCGCCGCGAACTGCGCGATGCGGGTCCGGCGCGGGTCGCTGCCGAAGGTCTCCAGATCGTAGAACAGGAAGCTGGCGGGCACTACGCGGCGTCCTGCAGCGGCTGCAGCCGGGCCAGTACGGCGGCATCCACCGCGTTCCAGTCGACGCCGTCCAGCGAGTGTGGCATCCACCAGGATCTCGCGCTGGACATCGCTGCGCTGCAGCGCCACCGCATACGGGATCAGCATGAAGGTGACCATGGTGTAGTGCGGAACGAAACGGCCGGGATGGCGTTCCTGCAGCTTGCGTTCGAGTTCGCGCTGCAGCAGGAAATCGGGATCGTCGACGCGGTCGCGCATTTCCAGGTAGTTTTCCAGCGCCATCTGCTGGATCGCTGCGGCGTTGGGCTTGCGGTCCGCTTCGAAGGCGGCGAACGCCTCGGCCAGATTGCCGCTGGCTTCGAGCTCGCGCGCCAGCGCGACGCAATCCTCGAACGCGCAGTTCATGCCCTGGCCATGGAAAGGCACCATGGCGTGAGCGGCATCGCCGAGCAGCACGGCGCGATCATCGAGGCGCCAGCGGTCGAGATACAGCGTCGCCAGCAGGCCGGGAGGGTTGCGTTGCCAATCCTGCTCCAGTTCCGGAATCAGCGGCAAGGCATCGGCGAAGTCGCGCTCGAACAACGCACGCGCGTCGGCGACGGATTTCAGTGAAGCGAAGCTGGGGTCGCCTTCGTTGGGCAGGAACAGCGTGACGGTGAAGGTTTTCTCGTCGTTGGGCAGCGCAATGCACATGTAGTGGCCGCGCGGCCAGATGTGCAGGGCATTGGGTTCGACCCGGAAGCCGCCATCGGCCGCCGGTGGGATCTCGAGTTCCTTATAGGAATGGTCGAGGAATTCGCTGCGTTCGCCGAGGTCGGACCGTTGGTTCATCGCCGCGCGCAGCGCCGAACCGGCGCCATCGGCACCCACCAGCGCCTGGAAATGGATGTCGTGCGATTCGCCGGCACCGTCATCCTGGAAGCGCGCGTCACGGGCCTCGAAATCGACGCTGTCCAGCCGGCGATCGAAGTGCAGCCGCGCACCGGCGCGCTCGGCGAGGTCGAGCAGCGTGATGTTCAGGTCGCCGCGATGCACCGACCAGATCACTTCCGAGTCGTCGCGGCCGTAGCGTTGCAGCTGCACGCTGCCGTCGAGGAAGTGGACCATGCGGCCGCGCATCATCACCGCGTGCGCCATCACCGCTTCATCGGCGTCCGCTTGCCGCAGGGCGTTGCGTCCGCGCTCGGCCAGCGCCAGATTGATCGAACGGCCGCCTTGATAACCCTTCAGCCGCGGGTCGCCGCGCTTTTCGTAGACATCGACGTGCCAGCCGCGCCTGGCCAGCAGGGTCGCGAGCAGGGCGCCTGCCAGGCCGGCGCCGATAATAGTGAGCGATTTGTCGGTCTGGGTTTTCAAAGCGTCATCCAAGTACGATCGTTGCCGTTGCCGTTGCCGTCATTGCTGCTGCTGTTGCCCTAAGTCGTCATTCCCGCGAAGGCGGGAATCCAGCGACTTTGCTCTGGCCCGTAATCTGATCCCACAAGTCGTTCCAATACGGGTTCTTCTCTTCGATCAGCCTAACTTTCCAGGCCCGATTCCATTTCTTGATCTGCTTTTCGCGGGTTATGGCCGAAATCATGTCGCCATGGAGCTCGAACCAGACAAGCTTTCCGACATCGTACCGCTTGGTAAAACCTTCAACGGCATGCTCCCGATGCAGCCAAGTTCTGCCGATCAGGTTGCTGGTCACTCCGGTATACAACGTGGCATTCCGGTCGCTTGCCATTATGTAAACCGCTGGTTGTTTTTCCATTTGTGCCGTCCCAAGCCAAAGTCACTGGATTCCCGCCTTCGCGGGAATGACGGCCAAAAGCGCTCAAACCGGCCACGCCTCCACGGCCTTGGCGAACCGCAGCACGTCCGCATGGTTGTTGTACAAAGGCGCAGGCGAGATGCGGATCACATCCGGCTCGCGCCAGTCGCCCAGCACGCCCTGCGTGGCCAGGTAGTCGAACAGCGCACGCCCGCGATCGCTTCCACCCACGACACGCAGCGACAACTGGCAACCGCGGCGCTCGGGCTCGCGTGGTGTGGCGATCTGCAACGTCGCGGACAGCCGTTCGCGTATCAGCGTTTCCAGGTAACCGGTCAGCTTGATCGACTTCTCGCGCAATGCTGCCATGCCGGCGCGTTCGAACAATTCCAGCGAGCCGCGCAGCGGCGCCAGGCCCAGGATCGGCGGGTTGCTCAGCTGCCAGCCGTCGGCGCCGGGCGTCGGCGTGAATTCCGGGCCCATGCGGAAACGCGTCGATTGCTGATGACCCCACCAGCCGGCGAAACGCGGCCGTTCGCTGTGCGCATGGCGCGCGTGGACGAAGCAGCCGGCGACGGCGCCAGGGCCGGAATTCATGTACTTGTAGTGGCACCAGACGGCGAAATCGGCATCGCTGTCGTGAAGCTGTAGCGGGAGATTGCCGACCGCGTGAGCGAGGTCGAAACCGACGATGGCGCCGGCCGCATGCCCGAGCCGTGCGATCTCCTTCAGATCGAAGGCCTGTCCGTTCCGGTATTGCACGCCAGGCCACAACACCAGCCCCAGACGCGGGCCGTGCTCGGCGATGGCGCGCTCGATCGCCTGCATCGAAAACGTACCGTCGGCCTCGTCCGGTTGCAGTTCGATCAGGTCGGTGGCCGGATCGAACCCATGGAAACGGACCTGCGATTCGAGCGCATACCGGTCCGACGGGAACGCACCGGCTTCCATCAGGATCGCCGGGCGTTCACGCGTCGGCCGATAGAAGCTGACCATCATCAGGTGCAGGTTGGCGGTCAGCGAATTCATCGCGACGACTTCGGAGGCTTGCGCGCCGACGACGGCCGCGAGCGGATCGCGCACCAGCTCGTGATAAGGCATCCACTGCGCCTGGCCGGTGAAATGGGCTTCGACGGCCTCCATCGCCCACTTGTCCAGCACTTCCTCGACATGGGCGCGAGCGGAGCGGGGCTGCAGGCCGAGCGAGTTGCCGCAGAAGTAAGCCTGCTCAGCGCCGCCGTGCTTCGGGATCAGGAATTCGTCGCGGAATGCGCGCAACGGATCGGCCGCATCCTGCGCGTCTGCGTAGGACTGGGAAAGGAGTTCGTTCATATCGGTCACGTGGCAATCATGCGAAGCGCGATGCGGGCAGGCTCAGCCATTCCAGGGCCGTGCCGTGGTAGAGCCGCGCCTGGTCGACTTCATTGAGATTCAGCGCCGCAATGCCGGCGCCGGGCTCCTGCTCGCCGAGCGGGAACGGATAGTCGGTACCCAGCATCACGCGATCGACGCCGCAGGTGTCGATCAGGTACTGCAGCGCGCGCGGGTCGGCCACCCAGGAGTCGAAGAAGACGCGATGCAGGTATTCGCGCGGATTGCGCGGGTTGTCGGTGGCGACCAGGTCGGGGCGCATGTTGAAGCCATGCTCGATGCGGCCGATGGTGTACGGGAACGAGCCGCCGCCGTGCGCGAAGCAAACCTTCAGCTTCGGCAGCCGCTCCAGCACGCCGCCAAAAATGAGGCTGCACGCCGCGCGCGCCTGTTCCGCGGGCATGCCGACCAGCCACGGAAGCCAGTACTTGGGCATGGTATCGGTGCCCATCATGTCCCAGGGATGCACCAGGATCGCCGCGCCGAGCTCGCTGGCGGCCTGGAAGAATTCGAACAGCTCCGGTGCATCCAGGTTCCAGTCGCCGATATGCGAGCCGATCTGCACGCCCTGCAAACCGAGCTGATCCATGCAGCGTTCCAGTTCCTGCACTGCCAGACGCGGCGACTGCAGCGGCACCGTACCGATGCCGGCGTAGTGCTTGGGATGCTGGCGGCAGGTTTCCGCCATGTGGTCGTTGAGCGCCATATGCAATTCCAGCGCATGGTGCGGCTTGGCCCAGTAGCTGAACATCACCGGCACCGTGCTGATCACCTGCACCTGCACGCCGAAGCGCGCGTAATCGGCGATGCGTTCGTGCGGATCCCAGGTCTTGGGCCAGATCTCGCGGAAGAACTTGCCGTCCTTGTAGATGCGATGGCGGCCGTCGTCGCCGTGATGGATCACGGGGAAGCGGTTGTCGCCGTACTTGGCAGCGAGGTCCGGCCAGTCGCGCGGCAGATAGTGGGCGTGGGTGTCGATCTTCAGCATCGTATTTTTTCTTTGTATGGTGCCGGGTAACAGGACATCAGGTATCCGGCATCACGTATTTCGACGGCGCCGGGTTCAAGTGGCCGCAGTTCTTGCAGGTCCGGTGCTCCACCGAGGCGTAAAAGCGCTCGAATACCGGCGGAAAATCCTTCTCGATGTCGTGCAGGAAGAAATACTCCTCGTACACCTTGTGGTTGCAGTTCTCGCAGAACCACAGCAGGCCATCGTCCTCGTGCGGCAAACGCTTGCGCTCGATGACCAGGCCGATGGAGTCGGGCCCGCGCTGCGGCGAGTGCGGTACGCGCGGCGGCAGCAGGAAGGTCTCGCCGGCCCTGATCGGGATATCGCGGACCTTGCCGTCTTCCTGGATGCGCAGCGTCATCTCGCCTTCGAGCTGGTAAAACCACTCCGGGCCTTCGTCCCAGTGGTAATCGGTGCGCTGGTTCGGGCCGCCGACCACCATGACGATGAAGTCGCCGTTGTACACGCATTTATTGCCGACCGGCGGCTTGAGCAGGTGGCGGTGTTCTTCGATCCAGGCAGGCAGGTTGAACGGGGAGGGCAGCATGGTTCTACTCCTTCACTACGGCCGTGCACTTGAGCTCGATCGCGATCGGCGTCGGCAGTGCCGTGATACCGAGCGTGGTGCGGCACGGCGCAGTGGCCGCATCCGGAAAATATTCGGCCCAGATCGCATTGTAGGCCTTGAAGTCGCGAGCCATATCGGTGAGGTAGACGGTGACGTCGACCAGATCCTGCCAGTGCGCGCCGCTCGCTTCCAGCACAGTGCGGACGTTGGCGAACACCGCCCGCGTCTGCGCCTCGATGTCGTACTTGCGTACGCGGCCGTCGGCGAACATCTCGTTGCCCGGAATCGCGTCGGTCGCCGGATCGCGCGGGCCGATGCCGGACAGGAACAGCAACCCGCCGACGCGTCGGGCATGGGGATAGCTGCCGACGGCCTTCGGCGCATCGCCGGCGTTGATCGCTGATGAGGTCATGAGCAGGTTCCGTTTCGCATCAATCTATCGACGAAATCGAACCGATGGCGGTCCGGTAGGCGGAATTGACCTCGTCGGCGCCGGTCACGTCGATCGACAGTTGCCGTACGCGTCCGTTCTCGAGGCTGTAGACCCAGCCGTGCACCGCCACCGCCTGCCCGCGTGCCCAGGCATCCTGCACGATGGTGGTCTGGCAGACGTTGAGCACCTGTTCGATCACGTTGAGTTCGCATAGGCGCTCGTGTCGCGATTTTTCCGGGCCGGCGCCGGCCAGAAGCATCTCGTGCTTCTGCATCACATCGCCGACATGGCGCAGCCAGTTGTCGGCCAGCCCCACGCGCGTTCCGGTCAGTGCGGCGTGCACGCCGCTGCAGCCGTAATGGCCGACGATCAGGATGTGCTCGACCTTGAGCAGATCGACGGCGAACTGGATCGCGCTCAGGCAATTCAGATCGGTATGCACCACCAGGTTGGCGACGTTGCGGTGCACGAACACTTCGCCCGGATCCAGTCCGAGGATCTGGTTGGCCGGTACGCGCGAATCCGAGCAGCCGATCCACAGGTATTTCGGCGACTGCTGTTTCGACAGCCGGTCGAAGAAACCGGGATCCTCGCGGCGGACGCGTTCGGCCCATTCGCGGTTGTTGCGCAGCAGGTCTTCGAGCACGGTCATGTCAATGCGATGCCTATGTTTTTCGGTTCGGTGAAGAAACGCATCGCTTCCGCGCCGCCTTCGCGACCCAGGCCGGACTGGCCCATGCCGCCGAACGGCGTGCGCAGGTCGCGCATCAGCCAGCAGTTGATCCAGACGATGCCGGCACGAACCTGCGCACCGAACCGGTGCGCGCGGTTGAGGTCGCGGGTCCAGATCGACGTCGCCAGTCCGTAATCGCCGGCGTTGGCCAGCGCCAGCGCCTCATCGTCGTTGTCGAAAGGCTGCAGGGTCGCGACCGGGCCGAAGATCTCGTCGCGATTGGTGGCGCAATCGGGCCCCAAGCCGTCGATGACGGTCGGTGCGACGAACCAGCCGGGCCGGTCCAGCGCGTTGCCGCCGCACAACACCTGGCCGCCTTCGTCGCGGGCACGCGCGATGGCGGCCACGACCTTGTCGAAATGCGCCTGCGATACCAGCGGGCCGAGCTGCGCGTCGCTGTCGATCGGGTCGCCGACCCGCATCGCCATCGCGCGCTGCACCAGCGCGTCGCGGAATTCGTGGTAGATCGTGCGCTCGACCAGGATGCGCGAGCCGCACAGGCAGATCTGGCCGCTGTTCTGGAAGGCCGAACGCACGATCGTGTCGAGATGGTCGCGCCAGTCGCTGTCGGCGAACACCAGCGTCGCGTTCTTGCCGCCGAGCTCCAGCGATATCTTCTTCAGCATCGGCGCAGCCACGCCGGCGATGCGTTTGCCGACCGCGGTGCTACCGGTGAAGGAAATGGCCTTGATTGCCGCATGCGCGACGATCGCTTCGCCGACGCTGGGGCCGAGCCCGTTGACGATATTGAGCACGCCTTTCGGAAAACCGATCTCCGCCATCAACTCGCCGAGCATCGTCGCGGTCAGCGGCGTGACCTCGGAAGGCTTGGCGACCACCGTATTGCCGGCGGCCAGCGCAGGCGCGATTTTCCAGGTGAACAGATACAGCGGCAGGTTCCACGGCGAAATCGTCCCGACCACGCCCAAGGGCTGCCGCAGCGTGTAGTTGAGCCCGGCCTGGCCGTGATGCGATTCGCTGGCGAATTGCGTGGCCGCGTGCGCGAAGAAACGCAGGTTCGATACCGCGCGCGGGATTTCGACTTCGCGGGCGAGCCTCAGCGGCTTGCCGCCGTCCCGGGATTCGGCGTGGGCGAAGTCGTCGAGCCGCGCTTCCAGTGCGTCGGCGAGTTTTTCCAGCCAGCGCGCACGGTCGCTGTTCGGCAGCCCGGACCATGCCGGAAAAGCGGCTTGCGCGGCGGCGACGGCCGCCTCGACATCGCTCGCGTCGCCGTCGGCGACCTGGGCGAAGGCTTTGCCGGTGGCGGGATCGAAGACGTCCAGCCAGCGTCCGTCGGCCGCATCGCGCGCCATGCCATCGATCAGATGTCCGAGTTTCCGCATCCGCCAAGCTTAACCGGCGCGAGCAAGGCATGTCAGTGCTGGCCGCGCCGATGTCAGTCCGAGGCGGCATTCTGCGATCACTGGACTGCGGACCCTTCCGGCCGCTAACCCGAGAACCGTCGATGAAGAACCACCTTTCCCTGAGTCTTGCCCTGTTGCTGGCGGCCGGCGCCATGAGCCATGAGGCGTCCGCGCACGGGACCGCCTGTGCCAAACCCTTCCAGTACGCAGGCAACGTCTACATTCCGGTCAACTACAGCGGTTATACCGGCGAATTCGCCGTACCTGCCGGTTACCGCTTGCAAATCGAGTACATCAGCGCCGGTTTTCGCATGACCACCAACGACGGCCGCGCGTCGTTCGCCGTGTCCACGATGGTGGGCGGCGTGACCTCCTGGCAGAAGCTGCCGACAGAGGTGGGATATGCGCTTTCCGATCGCATGACTACCGGTCCGGTGACCCTGTACGCCGATGCGAACTCGTGGGTGCGGCTCTCTTTCAATCGCGCGAGCGGATACACGGTTGCCACGACCGGCACGTATACGGTTACCGGCTGCCTGTATCCGGCCTGACAGGATCAGGTCGACGGCGTGCGTTGTCCTTCGGAGCGGCCGACAGACGTCCCGCTCAGATCGACTGCATGCGTCCGCCGTCGACCGCCAGGCTCACGCCGTTGATATAAGCCGCGGCCGGCGAGCACAGGAAGGCGATCACGCCGCCGGTCTCCTCTGGCTTGGCGAAGCGGCCGGCCGGTACCGTGGCACGCATGGCGGCGATGACGGCGTCCTCGGATTTGTCCTGCGCGCGGGCGCGGTCGTGCACGATCTGTTCGATGCGCGCGGTCTCCGTGTAGCCGGGCAGCACGTTGTTGACGGTGATGCCGTGCGACGCTAGTTCGCGCGACAGGGTCTTGGCCCAGCTGGCGACGGCGCCGCGCACGGTGTTGGACACGCCCAGCCCGGCGATGGGTTCCTTCACCGAAGTGGAAATCACATTGACGATGCGGCCCCAGTTCGCGGCCTGCATACCCGGCAATACGGCCTGCATCAGGAGGTGGTTGGCGACCAGGTGCTTGTTGAAGGCGTCGAGGAAAGCGGCGACCTCGGCGCTGTGCGCGGGGCCGCCGGGCGGGCCGCCAGTATTGTTGACCAGGATATGCACTGGCCTGTCGGCGGCGAGCGCCTGTATTCGGGTACGCAGGTCGTCGCCTTCGGACACGTCCGCAGCGATCCAGCCGTGCTGTTGCGCGCCGCTGCGGGGCAGGGCGTCGGCCACCTTCTGCAAGGCTTCCGCGCGGCGTGCGAGCACGGTGACGTCGGCGCCGAGCAGGGCGAGCTCGTGCGCGGCGGCGCGGCCGATGCCTTCGGAAGCGCCGCAGACGAGCGCATGTTTGCCGCTGAGATTCAGGTCCATGGTTCGCCTCTTGCGTTCAGGGTTCGCGCGCCTGCATCAGGTCAGCGACGGCGTTCGCATCGGCGCTGGTTTGGGCGCGCAGGGCATCGGCCACCGCGCGCCGGTTGGCTTCGGGATGGTTCTGGTTGAGCTTGAATTTCATTTCGATGCGTTGCGGCACGAACCGGAAGCCGATGATGCCGCGCAACTGGCTGCGGTGATCGTCGCGCTGGGGTTCGTACTTCCAGTCGCTGCCGGCCTGCGCTTCGAATAGTTCGCTCAGGCGCGATACCAGGTCGGCCAGACTCGATTCGTCGTCGTAGCGTTCTAGCACGCCGCGCAGGTGGGCCACGGCGTAATTCCAGGTCGGGACACGCGCGGCCTCTTCCTTGTCCGGGTACCAGCCCGGCGACACGTAGGCGTGCGGGCCGTGCAGGATCATCAATACCTCGCCGTCGTGGCGCGCTTGCGGGTTGGGCTTGGCCCAATGGCCTTCGATCAACAACGCATCGCCATCGCGGCGGTACAGCACGGGCAGGTGGCTGGCATACGTGGCGCCGTCGGCATCGGTGCTGATCAGGGTGACGAACGGATCGGCCGCGACCAGCGCATCCAGTTGCGCCAGATCGGTTTCGGCGAAAGCGCGCGGCAGGTACATGTTCGCGCTCAGGCTCGGTCGCCCAGCTTCTGGAGCATGCGCGGGCGCAGGTTGTCGTCATTGAGCGCCTGCGGCGGCGTTATTTCGGTCAGGCTGAAGCCGCGCGTGAGCGCGTCGTCTTCGTCGAGGCCATCGAAAGCCACGAATTCTGCGTCCATCAGCATGGCGCGGGCGGTGTCTTCGCTGTCGTAGACCAGGGTGGCGCCATCGCTGTCGAAAACTTCGGCGACGCCGGACTCGCGCAGGCGCAACCGGGCCCAGACGATCGTGCGGCCCAGCGTGGCCAGCCACCATTCGATATGTCCGTCGTTCATGCGGTCACCGCCAGCGACCACAGCCAGAGCAGGCCGGCGCAGGCCAGGCCGAACAGGATGGTCATCAACGACAGCCGCGCCGGCGTCGCCAGGCCGCTGAACTGCGGGTCGCGCGTTGCGCGATAACCGCCGGTCAGCAGCCACCACAGCGCGGACGGTTTGAGGAACGCGCCGTGGCCGAGCTGCGCGGCGATCGCGGGATGGCGGTCGCGCACGTGCACGAGCGTCAGCGGCCAGAAGATCACGAACGCGCAGGCGCCGGCGATGGCGATGGCGACGAAGAGCAGGGCGAAAAATAGGATCACGATCTGACGTTACCTTTAATTCCCATCATCCCAGCGAAAGCTGGGACCCATTTTGATCTTGGCTTTCAAGCAAGGGCAACGTCAAAATGGGTTCCTGCTTTCGCAGGAATGACGGGTTTGGTTAGAACTCCGCGTTACCGGGCGCACGCGGATACGGAATCGCATCGCGGATATTGCTCAACCCGCACACGTACACCACCAGCCGCTCGAAGCCCAGCCCGAAGCCGGCATGCGGCACCGTGCCGTAGCGGCGGAAGTCGCGGTACCACTGGTAATGCGAGGCATCCAGGCCGAACTGCGCGATGCGCGCGTCGAGCACATCCAGGCGCTCTTCGCGTTGCGAGCCGCCGATGATCTCGCCGATGCCCGGCGCCAGTACGTCCATCGCGGCGACGGTGCGCCCGTCGTCGTTCAGGCGCATGTAGAACGACTTGATCTGCTCCGGATAGTTGATCACCACCACCGGGCGGCCGACGTGCTGCTCGGTCAGCCAGCGCTCGTGCTCGGTCTGCAGATCCAGCCCCCATTCCACCGGGAAGTCGAACTTCTGTCCCGATTTCTGCAGCAGCGCCACGGCATCGGTGTAGTCGATGCGTTCGAACGGCGAATTGATGAACGCTTCCAGCTTGCTGATCGCCTGCTTGTCGACGCGCTCGGCAAGGAAGGCCAGATCGTCGCCGCGCTCGTCCAGCACCGCGCGGAACAGGTACTTGAGGAAATCTTCGGCCAGCTTCGCGTCGTCGTCCAGGTCGGCGAAAGCGATCTCCGGCTCGATCATCCAGAACTCGGCCAGATGGCGCGTGGTGTTGCTGTTCTCGGCACGGAAGGTCGGGCCGAAGGTGTAGACCTTGCTCAGCGCCAGGCAGTAGGCCTCGACATTGAGCTGGCCGGACACGGTGAGGAAGGTTTCCTTGCCGAAGAAGTCGCGGCTGAAATCGACCGCGCCGTCCTTGCCGATCGGCAGGTTGGCCGCGTCCAGCGTCGAGACGCGGAACATCTGGCCGGCGCCCTCGGCATCGGACGTGGTGATGATCGGCGTGCTGATCCAGTAGAACCCGCGTTCGTGGAAGAAGCGGTGCACTGCCATCGCCAGGCAGTGGCGGATGCGGGTGACGGCGCCGAACAGGTTGGTGCGAGGACGCAGGTGCGCGACTTCGCGCAGGAATTCCAGCGAATGCGCCTTGGGCTGGATCGGATAGGTTTCCGGATCCTCGACCCAGCCGACGACTTCGAGGCTTTCGGCCTGGATCTCGAAACTCTGGCCCTGTCCCTGCGAGGCGGTCAGCCTGCCGGTGGCGATCACCGCGCAGCCGGCGGTCAGCCGCTTCACTTCCGATTCGTAATTGGCCAGCGTCGCTGGCGCCACCACCTGGATCGGCGCGAAGCAGGAGCCGTCGCTGACGTTGACGAACGACAGCCCGGCCTTGGAGTCGCGTCGGGTGCGCACCCAGCCGCGGACCGTGACTTCGCCGCCTTCGGCGACATGTCCGGCGAGCGCCTGTTCGACGCTGATCGTCGTCATACCTTGAATCCTGCGGGTTGGGGAACGATATAGGTCGAGCAGTTTAACAAGAGTAGAATGCCGACCATGGCCATCATCCTCGCTCCAGCCGCGCTCGAACGCGTCAAGGGTTACCTTACGGAAACCCCGGATGCGATCGGCCTGCGTTTGGGCGTGAAGCGCACCGGCTGTTCCGGCTGGGGCTATGTGGTCGACATGGCCCGCGACCAGCGCGAAGGCGATACGGTCAACGAGCAGGACGGTGTGCGGATCTATGTCGACGCCGACAGCCAGGCGCTGGTCGATGGCACCGAAATCGACTTCCTCAAGCAGGGCCTCAACGAGCAGTTCGTGTTCCGCAACCCCAATGTGGCGGCCGAATGCGGTTGTGGCGAGAGCTTCACGACGGACGCCGAGGCGGCCTGAAGCCCTTGCTGGCGGCCATTCACGGCCCGCGGCGACCCCCTCCGGTTGCCGGCATCCCAGCGAGCGCTGCGACCCCTTTCGATCTTTTGAACCCCGCAAGGCCGGGCCGGGGTATCCGGAACCCTCGGATTTGCCTCCAAGTCCTTGAACTGCCATAATTTCCGGCTCCCGATTCGTCGGGAGACCTTGCTCCACCGCGCCCATCCTGGGCGGCCGGGGAGCTGCCCGTCCCGGATGCGAGTCCGGGTCACATCCACAAGGAATCGCAATGCGTCATTACGAAATCGTGTTCCTGGTCCATCCGGACCAGAGCGAGCAGGTGCCGGCCATGGTCGAGCGCTACAAGAGCCTGCTCGAAAACGCCGGTGGCACCGTGCACCGTCTCGAGGATTGGGGCCGCCGCATGCTGGCCTATCCGATCCAGGACCTGGTCAAGGCCCACTACGTGCTGCTCAACATCGAAGTCGGCCAGGAAGGCCTGAACGAGCTGGTCGATGGTTTCCGCTTCAACGATGCCATCCTGCGCCACCTGGTCATGCGCCGCGACGAGCCGGTGACCGAGATGTCGCTGATCATGAAGAACAAGGACGAGAAGGGCGACAAGCCGGAGCGCGGCGAACGCCGCCGCCGTGACGAAGAAGGCGATGGTGCGGTAGGTACCGCCGTCATCGATGCCGACGAACCCGCCGAAGCCGCCTGATCACGCCTTTTAGGAGCAGCACTGACATGTCCAAGTTTTTCCGCCGCCGCAAGTTCTGCAAGTTCACCGCCGAGGGCGTCATCGAGATCGATTACAAGGATCTCAACACCCTGCGCCAGAACCTGACCGAGACCGGCAAGATCGTACCGAGCCGCATCACCGGCACCAAGTCGCGCTACCAGCGCCAGCTGGCCACTGCGGTCAAGCGCTCGCGTTTCCTGGCGTTGATCCCGTACACGGACAACCACAACGCGTAACGTTTCGCTCCTTCCCCTTCAAAGGGGCGAAACGGCGCGTTTACGAACCACTGGTTCGTGCGCCCTTGAGCGCCGCCAAGCTATGCTTGGTGGCAGGGGCAGCGGGGATGGGGATGGGTTTCACGCTCGCGCGAAATCAAACCCATCCTCACCCAGCCCTCTCCTTGAAGGAGAGGGCTAAATCAACCTGTCATTCGGACAGCCACAGTTGCGGCACATCGCGTCGCTAACGAATACGGAGTCATTCCATGCAACTGATCCTGCTGCAGAAAGTCATCAACCTCGGCAACCTTGGCGACAAGGTCAACGTCAAGCCGGGTTACGGCCGCAACTATCTGGTGCCGCAAGGCAAGGCCGTGCCGGCCACCGAGGCCAACATCGCCCAGTTCGAGGCCAAGCGCGCCGAGTACGAGGCCAAGGCCCAGTCGATCCACGACGAAGCCGAGTCGCGTCGCGGCAAGCTGGAAGGCGCCAGCGTCACGCTGAAGGCCAATGCTTCGACCGAAGGCAAGCTGTACGGCTCGATCGGCCCGCGCGACATCGCCGAGGCGCTGACCAAGGCCACCGGCGTCAATGTCGAGAAGTCGGAAGTGGTGATGGGCGAGGGCGCCCTGCGCCACATCGGCGAGTTCGAGGTCATCGTGCATCTGCACGCCGACGTCGAGACGCCGGTCAAGGTGATCGTGGAAGCCGAAGCCGCCTGAGCGCGCTTCGAAGCAGGCATAACGGACGGGCGCCGAAAGGCGCCCGTTTCGTTTGCAGGATCGGCTTTCGTAGGAGCGGCTTTAGCCGCGAGCTTTTGATCGCGCCAAGAGCTCGCGGCTGAAGCCGCTCCCAAAAAAGCTGCGGCCTGTCATGAATGCCACCGCCCTAGAGATCGGCGATGCTGCGCGGCAACATGCCACGTCGAGTCAGAATCGAAACAAGTTCGGCTTCGGCATGGCCTGCCTCATGCAAACTTTGTCGCATCTCATGGGGTGAGATCGGTCGCGGGTAAAAATAAAGGTGTTATCCACAGCTTGTTCCATCGCGAACGCACAGCCTGGACGCCTACGATGCCTGACCGGAATCACAACCTGATTGCCTTCACCAGTTACGCCTCCCAGGAGTCACCTGCTTCGATGTCCGCACGCCCCGGTTTCCGCAACGACCTCCGCAACGACCGTGGCGACAGCCGGATCGAGCAATTGCGCGTACCGCCGCAGTCGATCGAGGCCGAACAAGCCGTGCTCGGTGGCCTGATGCTGGCGCCGGACGCCTTCGACCGCATCGCCGACCAGCTCAACGACAACGACTTCTACCGCCGCGACCACCAGTTGATCTTCCGTGCCATCCGCGAGCTGGCCGAGCGCAACCGTCCCTACGACGCAGTCACGCTGGGCGAATGGTTCGAATCGCAGGGCCTGATCGAGCAGGTCGCCGGCGGCGCCTATCTGGTCGAACTGGCCAGCACCACGCCGTCGGCGGCCAATATCACCGCCTATGCCGAGATCGTCCGCGACAAGGCGGTGCTGCGGCAGCTGATCGATGTGGGCACGGGCATCGTCAACGACGGCTTCCAGCCCGAAGGCCGCGACAGCAGCGAGCTGCTGGCCAAGGCCGAACAGGAAGTGTTCGCCATCGCCGAGGCCGGCGCCCGCGGCCGCACCGATTTCACCAGTGTGCACAAGGCGTTGTCCGAAGCCTTCGACGTGCTGCAGACGCGCTACGCCAACGGCGGCAGCATCACCGGCCTGCCGACCGGCTATACCGAATTCGACGACATGACGGCGGGCTTGCAGCCGACCGACCTGGTGATCCTGGCGGCGCGCCCGTCGATGGGCAAGACCACGCTGGCCCTGAACATGGCCGAATATGCCGCGCTCAAGACCAAGAAGGCCGTGGCCGTGTTCTCGATGGAAATGTCGGCCAGCCAGCTGGCGCTGCGCCTGATCTCCTCGGTCGGCCGCGTCAACGCCACGCGCCTGCGCACCGGCCAGCTCGAGGACGAGGACTGGAGCCGCGTCACCAGCGCCATCCGCATGCTGCGCGAAGTGAAGGTGTTCATCGACGACACCCCGGCGCTGTCGCCGGAAGTGCTGCGCAGCAAGGCGCGGCGACTGAAGCGCGAGCACGACCTGGGCCTGATCGTGATCGACTACCTGCAGCTGATGGCGGTGCCCGGCAACAGCGAGAATCGCGCCACCGAGATTTCGGAGATCTCGCGCGGCCTGAAGGCGCTGGCCAAGGAACTCAACGTGCCGGTGGTGGCGCTGTCCCAGCTCAACCGTTCGCTGGAAACGCGCACCGACAAGCGCCCGGTGATGGCCGACTTGCGAGAATCCGGCGCCATCGAGCAGGACGCGGACCTGATCGTGTTCATCTACCGCGACGAGTACTACAACAAGGAAAACTCGCCGGACAAGGGCCTGGCCGAGATCATCATCGGCAAGCAGCGTAACGGCCCCACCGGGTCGCTCAAGCTCAAGTTCTTCGGCGAGTACACGCGCTTCGACAATCTCTCCCACGATTCGGTGGGCAGTTTCGAGTAGGCGATGCGCCGCGAACCGGTCGAATCGGATGCGTTGCTCAGCGTCGGCTACGACCCGGACCGGCGCATCCTCGAAATCGAGTTCAACAGCGGCAAGATTTACCGCTATTTCGATGTTCCTGAAGAGATTTACGCAGGCCTGATGACCGCGGCCTCGCACGGCGAATTCTTCAGCGATCACATCCGCGACGCCGGGTTCGATTACGAACAGCGGTAACCGACGCCACCCCTGTAATGCTTTCTCCCCCTTTGAAAAAGGGGGATACAGGGGGATTTGCTTTTGCTGTGGCATGTAACGCAAGGTCAACAGCAAATCCCCCTCGGTCCCCCTTTTTCAAAGGGGGAAGAACAGCGGCAGCGATTTCATTCATTACAATGTCGGCATGGCCCGACCGACCTCCGCCACCATCCACATCGATGCCTTGCGCCACAATCTGGCTCAGGTCCGCAATCTCGCCCCCAAGAGCCGGGTCATGGCCGTGGTCAAGGCCGACGGCTACGGCCATGGCCTGGAGCGCGTCGCCCGTGCGCTCAGCGGCGCCGACGCTTTTGGCGTAGCGGCCTTGTCCGACGCCGAGCGATTGCGCGCTGCAGGGCTGTCGCAGCCGATCGTGCTGTTGTCCGGCTTCGATGCGGCTGACGACCTGCCCAAGCTGCGCCAGCTCAACGTCGGCACCGTGGTCCACCACGCCGCCCAGCTCGACATGCTTGAGCAGTCCGATGGCGAGCCGATCCATTGCTGGCTGAAGGTCGACACCGGCATGCACCGGCTCGGCTTCGCACCGGAAGCCGTGGGCGATGCCTATGCGCGGCTGGCGCGGATGCCATCGGTGTCGGAGGACATCGTGCTGATGAGCCACTTCGCCAGTTCCGACGAATTCGACGGCGCTCCCTCCAACGGCAGGCAAACCCGCGACCAGCTCGATGTCTTCGCGGCGGCCACCGCCGGGTTGCCCGGTGTGCGCTCGCTGGCCAATTCCGCCGCGGTGCTGGGCTGGCCCGACGCGCATGGCGACTGGGTGCGGCCCGGCGGTGCGCTGTACGGCATGTCGGTGGTCGACGGCAAACCCGGCGCGGCGTTCGGCCTGAAACCGGCCATGACCCTGTCGACGCGGCTGTTGGCGGTGAACCTTGTCCGCAAGGGCGAACGCATCGGTTATTCCGCGACCTGGCAATGCCCGGAAGACATGCCGGTCGGCGTCGCCGCGATCGGTTACGGCGACGGCTATCCGCGCCACGTACCGGCCGGCACGCCGGTGCTGGTCAATGGCCGGCGCGCGCCGATCGTCGGCCGCGTGTCGATGGACCTGATGACCATCGACCTGCGCAGCCAACCCGAGGCCAAACCCGGCGATCCTGTCGTGCTTTGGGGCGAGGCGTTGCCGGTCGAAGAGATCGCGACCGCAGCCAGCACGATCAGCTACGAGCTGACCTGCTCGATCACGCGGCGAGTGCGCTTCGTCGAGGACTAGCCTGGCGGCTTTCGCTTTTTTCGTTTTTTTTAGCCGTCATTCCCGCGAAGGCGGGAATCCAGTGACTTATCGCTTTTCATGACGCGGGCGAGGCGATCGTGCGATGACGCGCGCCCTCACCCAACCCTCTCCCGTAAACGGGAGAGGGCTAACGCGAAGTCACTGGATTCCCGCCTTCGCGGGAATGACGGCCAAAAGGCCAGGAGGCCAGTCCAGCCTTGCCGAACAGCTCCACGCAGCCTGCACGCGCCGCCACCATACTGCGCCATGCCCAACGCCCTGGTCTGGTTCCGCAACGACCTGCGCCTCGCCGATAACCCGGCGTTGCAGGCCGCGCTCGACGAAGGCTATGCGCCGATCTGCATCCACATCCATGCCCCAGACGAAGAAGGCGGCTGGGCGCCCGGCGCAGCGTCGCAGGCATGGCGGCACCGTTCGCTGGCTGCGCTGGACCGGGATCTTCGCCAACGCGGTTCGCGCCTGCGCCTGTTCTTCGGACCTACGCTGCAGACGCTGCAAACCCTGCTGATGGCCTGCGATGCCGAAGCGGTGTTCTGGAACCGCCGCTACGAACCGGCGGTCGAGCGGCGCGACGCCGCAATCAAGAAAACCTTGCGCGCGCAGGGCACGCGCGCGGACAGTTTCAATGGCAGCCTGCTGTTCGAGCCTTGGGAATTGCAGACCAGACAGGCCGGGCCTTATCAGGTATTCACGCCGTTCTGGCGCACGGCGCTGGCGTCGTGGCGATTGCAGGCCACGCAAGATGCGCCGAACCGGGTCGAAGATGTCGACGATGGGCCCGATGGCGTCGCGCTGGACGCCCTGAAGCTGGCGCCGTCGCCGGATTGGGACGATGGCTTCTGGCAGGCCTGGATGCCCGGCGAAGCGGGTGCGCACGAAACGCTGGATATCTTCATCGATGGCGCGCTGCACGGCTATCGGCAACAGCGCGACCGCCCCGACCGCGTCGGCACCTCGCGTTTGTCGCCGCACCTGCATTTCGGCGAGATCGCGCCCTGGCGCGTGATCGCGGCGCTGGAGCGCGCGCGCGTCGCCGGCACGGGCGCTGACATCGATGCTTATGTCCGCGAGCTGGGCTGGCGCGAATTCGCGCACCACCTGCTGCATCACTTTCCCGCCACGGCCGACCACGACCTCAACCCGCGCTTCGAAAAATTCAAATGGGCGCGACGCGACCCGCGCAAGCTGCAGGCCTGGCAAACGGGCACCACCGGCGTGCCGATGGTCGACGCCGGCATGCGCGAGCTGTGGCGCACGGGCTGGATGCACAATCGCGTACGCATGGTGGTGGCCAGCTATCTCTGCAAGCATCTGCGCCATCACTGGCTGGAAGGCGCGCGCTGGTTCTGGGACACGCTGGTCGATGCCGACCTCGCCAACAACACCCTGGGCTGGCAATGGGTCGCCGGCACGGGCGCGGATGCCTCGCCGTATTTCCGCGTGTTCAATCCGGTGACGCAGGCGGAAAAGTTCGATCCGGACGGTACCTACATCGGCAAATGGGTGCCCGAGCTCGCGCAGCTGCCGGTGCCGGTGCGTTTCGCGCCGTGGACGCAGCCGCAGCTGGCGGCGACGTACGCTGCCGGTTATCCGTCCAAACCGATCGTGGACCTGGCCAAGGGGCGCGATGACGCACTGGCCGCGTACCGCGCCATCCGCTGAAGCCTTCGCTCTTCGTAGGAGCGGCTTCAGCCGCGAGCTTTTGATATCGCGTCGCTGTGCGAAGAGCTCGCGGCTGAAGCCGCTCCTACGAAAAGCGGATCGCGCCGCAAAGAGAGGCCGTTGCAACCGCTTCGCCCGTCGCCGTATCCCAGCCTGGATCGTATCCAGGCCCGACCATGTCCGATTTCCGATTTCCCTTCGACGCCCGCAGCCTGATCGCCCTGGTGGCGCTGACCTGGCTGGCGTCCTTCGCGCACGAGTTCACCCATCATCTGGCCGGCAGCTTCGTCTGCGGCGAAGCGGGACGCATGAGCCTGAGCCTGTTCGCGCTGGGCAATGCCTGCGAACCCGGTTGGCCATGGACGACGGCCGCAGGGCCGATCCTCAGCTATGCGTTGATGTGGCTGGGCATGATGCTGGTCGTGCAAGGACGGCACGTATGGTGGGGATTCGCCCTGGTGATCGCCAACAAATCGTTCCTGCGCCTGCTCACCGTATTGATGGGCGGCGGCGACGAAGGCGTGCTGTTCGACCTGCTGTCGCCCACCTGGGGACGCTGGCTGGCGAGCGCATGCGTGCTGGCCTTGAGCCTGCCGCCATGGTGGGCGTGCTATCGCGCTTTGGCGCCACGGCGCCGGGCCTGGGTTTTCGCCGGCGCGATGCTGCTGCCGCTGCTGCCGATCCTGCCGGTGCCGTTCGTGGATCGCGCCTGGTACGGCGCCTGGATCGACGGCGGACAAATGCTGCCTGCAGGTTTCGGCGTGCCCTGGTCGGTGTGGGCGATCGAGATGGGGGTGTTGCTGATCGCTTTGCTGTCCCGCGTGGCGATGCCGGCACGGCGTCCGTCGGGCTCGGTCAGTACTACAGGCTGACGGTGCGGAGCATCGCCCTGTAGAGCGGAGCAAGCTCCGCTCTACAAAGAAAAGCGGAGCTTGCGACATGGCGCGTTGACCGTCCTGGGCGGCCATGATTCACTGATCGCATTGCCAGCGGGAGCATGCGATGCCCAAACAGGGCGCAAACGGCAGCAAGCGCAAGGATTCGCCGCGTAAGGAAGCGATGTCGCGCGTAGACACGGCCTGGCTGCGCATGGAGCGTCCGACCAACCCGATGATGATCACCGGCGTATTGATGTTCGCCGAACCGATGTCGCTGGCCAAGCTTAAAGCCGTCGTCGAGAAACGTTTCCTGGACTATGCGCGTTTCCGTCAGAAGCCGGTCGATACCGCCGCGGGCGCCTCCTGGCAGGACGACGAGCATTTCGACCTGGACTGGCATGTGCAACTGGCCGCGTTGCCTGGACGCGGCGACAAGAAAACGCTGGAGCGTTTCGTCAGCCAGCTTGCGTCGAGCCCGCTCGACAAGTCCAAGCCGCTCTGGCAGTTCCATCTGGTCGAGAAGTACGACGGCGGCTCCGCGCTGGTTGCGCGCATCCATCACAGCTATGCCGACGGCATCGCGCTGGTGCAGGTGCTGCTGTCGCTGACCGATACCAAGCGCGTGCCGGACAAGGGCAGCGAACTGGACAAGGCCTGGCTGAAGCAGGACGGCGCCGAAGTGGCGCGTCGCGTCGGTGCGGTCGAACGCTATACCAAGCTCGGCGGCAAGGTGCTCGAGAAGGGCATGGAGATGTACCGCGATCCGACCCTGGCGGCGATGCTGGCCAAGGAAGGCGGCGAGATCGCGCGCGAACTGCTGTATGCGCTGGCGCTGCCCGACGATCCACCGTCGATGCTGCGCGGCAAGCTCGGTGTCAGCAAGCGCGTCGCCTGGGCGCCGCCGGTGGACCTGGAAGAGGTCAAGGCGGTCGGGCGTGCCTGCGATTGCACCGTCAACGACGTGCTGATGGCCGCCGCTGCGGGCGCATTGCGCGACTACATGCTGGAGCGCGGCGACAATGTCGATGGCATGACGCTGCGCGCGACCGTGCCGGTCAACCTGCGCCCGCTGGAGCACGCCCGTAAACTCGGCAACCATTTCGGCCTGGTGTTCCTCGACCTGCCGGTCGGCGAGGGCAATCCGATCCGCCGGCTCGAGCATGTGGCCGAGTGCATGAACCAGCTGAAGAATTCGCGTCAAGCCATTGTTGCATTTGGTCTTTTGGCGGCCCTTGGCATGGCGCCGACGGCCGTCCAGGGCGTGGCGCTCGAACTGTTCAGCCGCAAGGCCAGCGCCGTGGCCACCAATGTGCCCGGGCCGCAGCAGCCGCTTTACATGGCCGGCTGCACCTTGCGCGAGATGATGTTCTGGGTGCCGCAGACCGGCTCGATCGGCGTCGGTGTCTCCATCCTGAGCTACAACGGCCGCGTGCATTTCGGACTGATCGCCGATGCCAAGCTCGTGCCCGATCCCGACTCGGTGATCCGTCGTTTCGGCCCGGAGTTCGACAAGCTGTTGTATTTGTCGCTGATGGGCAACTGGGAGCGGTCGCTGGACTCGGTGGCCGCGGAAGCCCTGATGAGCGACCTTCGCTGAACCGGACGTATCGGCCGCGCCGGCCGTTGGGGTTCCCGTCACCCGCCAGTGACGCCGGCGTGATTAGCTTGGCGGCGGAATCCACTCCAACGACGAGGAGAGTCACATGAATCTGTTCAAGCAATCCGCAATTGCGGCAGCGGTGTCCGTAAGCATGCTGCTGACGGGCTGCATGAGCACCGGCGGCGGCTACTACGGCAACCAGCCGCCACCGCCGAACCAGCAGGGCCAGCAAGGCCAGCAGCAGGGCGGCATGAGCCAGACCAGCAAGGGCGCCCTGATCGGAGCCGCGATTGGCGCAGCGGCCGGCTTGCTCAGCGGCGGCGATGCGACCGAGCGGCGTCAGCGCGCACTGGTCGGTGTCGGCGTCGGTGGACTGACCGGCGGCGCGGTCGGCGCTTACCAGGATCGCCAGGAGAAAATCCTGCGCGAGCGCACCGCGGGTACCGGCGTGGACGTGGTCCGTCAGGGCGACAACATCACCCTCAACATGCCCAGCGGCATCACCTTCGGCTTCGACAGCGCCAATCTCGACCCCAATTTCTATCCGGTGCTCGACGGCGTGGCCAATACGCTGCAGGAATACAACCAGACCGTGATCGAGGTAGCCGGTCATACCGATAGCGTCGGTACCGACGCCTATAACCAGGCCCTGTCCGAGCGCCGCGCCAACGCGGTCGGCAACTACCTGATGAGCCGCGGCCTGATGCGCGACCGTTTCATCATCGTCGGCGCGGGCGAGTCGCGTCCGATCGCCAGTAACGACACCGATTCGGGGCGCGCGCAGAACCGCCGCGTCGAGATCACGCTGGTGCCGGTGCGTTCGTAAGCGTTACTGGCAGTCGCTGGAACCGAACGGGCCGCATAAGCGGCCCGTTTTTTGTAGGTGCGAATTCATTCGCACGCTCTTGTGCTCCCCATGCGCGGAAAAAAAGCGTGCGAATGAATTCGCACCTACGAGGGCGTTTGCTGCTCGGCCTTCGCCCGGCTCAGCAACGCATGCAACATCTCGGTCGACAGTCCATGCAGCACCAGCCGGAACCCGGCGCGCAGCGTGGTCAGCGGTACCAGCGGATGCTTGTTGTTGAGGAACACCAGGTACTCGGGCTTCTTCAGCAGCGTCGCGGCGTAGATCCCGATCACCTCGTCCAGCTGCAGCGAATTGGTGGCGCGCCAGAAGTCGTTGTCGGTCAGGAACAACTGGTAGACCGGCGTGTAGACCTCGATCGCGGTCTGCAGGTCGATGAAGTTGGTCCAGCGGTCAGGCATGTCCTGCAGCCGCAGCGGCGGCTGCTCGATCATCGAGAAGTCCGGCAGTGCCGGCGGCTCGATCGGCTTGCCGCCGAGCGCGCGGTTGAGATTGATGACGAAGTTGAACAGGTTCAGATCGTGCTGCAGGAACACGTCGTCGCGCAGCGCGTTGATGTCGGCCGGCTTCAGCGGATGCGAAGGCAGCGTCTGCCCCGGCAGCGCATTGCTGCCGATGAAGCCCAGCACCTGCGAACCGAGATGGAAGTGGCGCAGGATCAGCCAGTTCGCCTCCGGCCGCACGAAGGTCTTCATGCCCCAGACGATCGTGCGGTGCAGGATTCGCGACGAAGTCAGGTCGTTCGGCACCAGGATCTTCAGCAGCTGGATCAGCACGATCGACAGCCGTGCCAGCGGACGCACCACCGGCAGCACGAACTGGCGCGAACGCGACGCGGCGTCCGACAGCCAGGCGCGCTTGACCTCGTCGGCGAGCGGACCGCTCGCGTCCAGGTACAGCGCCAGCCAGGGATTGGGGTCGCGCGGGTCGTGCGGCGTGTGCAGCCATTCTTCGGTCTTGCTCACCGGATCATCTCCAGTTGCCTGGCATAGAGCGTCGCCACATGGCGCGCATCATCGACGATGTCGTCGGCGATGTCGCGGCCGCCGATCGCCAGCGCCGTTTCCACCGCCACCAGCCAGCGCTGCAGGTGCGCGACATCGTTTTCGCCATGGTAGGCGAGGAAGTTGAAGCTGCGTCCGAGCCAGCCCAGCCGCTGCCGCAGCAGCGGCAGCAGCGCCGGCACGATGCGCTGGCCGGTACCTTCGATGATGTACATCGCGCCGAGCAGGCCCAGCGCGTCTGGCTGCGCTGCGCGCGCGTGCAGGTAGGCGTTCAGCGCCTCGCCGCCGGGGTTGCGCTTGAGCTCGTCGAGCGAGGCGACCTTGCCGCCGGCGTTGCGGTAATCCTCGAACAGTACGTTGTAGTCGAACTGTTCGTCGTCGGCATGGTGGTGCACGGTATCGCGCAGCACGGCGTACTTGGGCGTCAGGTGGTCGGCGGCCTTGCGCATCCACAGGCTGCCCTGGCGCACCTGCGGCACCCATTGTTCCATCCAGTTCACGTAGTCGGCCTTGCCGACCCGACCGTCGAGGATCTTGCCGACCAGCGGCGTCTGCCACACGCGGCTGCGGTAATCGTGCCAGACCAGCGCCAACTCGCGCAGCAGGCGCGCGACTTCGGGCAGCTGTTTGTCGTCGGCATCATGCGGCGCCGCCGGCAGCGGCACGGACGGGGGCGAGGGTGGGTCGATCGCCTGCGCTTTGGCCATGGCCGGTGACGCAGGCGTCTTCGCATCGACCACCTTCAACAAGGCGAAGGCGACGGTGAAACGCCCGGACTCGGGTACGAACAGCAGGATGTTCTGGCCCGGTTGCGGTTTGCGTTCGCGCAGGAAGTCGTCGAGCATCGTGAAGATCGATGCCGAGCCGAGGTTGCCGCGGAATTTCAGGTTGCTGTACCACTTGTCCTGCGCGATATCGAGCTGCGCCAGTTGCAGGCATTGCCTGACCACCGGCGCGAAGCGTTCGGACGAGTAATGGCAGAGGAAATGGTCGACCGTGGACGGATCGATCGCGCCGGCCTGCGCCAGCTTCACGTATTCGTGCGTGGCCACGTCGAACAGCTGCGGCAGCAGGCGGATGTCCTGGCGCAGCAGCATCGCGCCGGCGGCATCGGCAGCGCTGAAATCCTCGTGGTCGCCCCACAGCGTGCCGTCCGGGGCCTGGCCGGCCTGCATGCACAGCGGCAACTCCCCCGAGAACGACTTCAGGTGCAGATGTTCGAGTTTCAATGCGATGCCGGCACCCGGCTGCGTCGACAACCGCCATGCGCCGGCGCCGTCGGACAGCATCCAGCGCAGGAAGTGCGCGTCGAAGTCGGCGTTGTAGCCGCCGGGCGCGAAACGCGAGCGCTTGAACAGCCGCGACGGGAATTCCGCGGCGGCGACGACGGCCTGGCGATGCTGTCCATGATGCAGCGCCAGCGCCGCATGCTGCAGCGCCGACATGCCGGACGCGCAGACGCCGTGGTGGCTCGCCGTGGCCATCGCCGGTGCGCGCAGTTCGGCCTGCAACATGTTGGCGAAGCCGGGCAGGATCAGGTCGCCGGAAGAGCTCGCCGCGGCCAGCAGGTCGATATCGCGCAATGCCGTGGTGTCGCCGCCCAGGCAAGCACGCACCGCGTTGGCCGCGAGCGCGGCGCAGGTGTGGGTGCTGCGGCCTTGTTCATCGATCGCATAGTGCCGCGTCTGGATGCCGTTCTCGCCGAGGATGCGGCGTTTGATCCGCGGCGACATGGCGTTGATAGGCGCGATGTAGCGATCGATATCCTCGTTGCCGACCGGATCGCCCGGAAAGTACGAGCCGGTGGAGGTGATGAACACATTGTCGAACCGCATGCGTTTTCCTTGTGCGTGCCTGCTTTATACCGAAAAGCCGGGGCAAGCCGTAGCGTGCCGTATCCGTTCGCAGTAAATCGGCGGTAATCCCGGGGATGGGATGGTGGATGGTTTCCACAAACGCCACCGTATCGACGCCATCGTGGCTGAACGGTCGGTGCCGATAGGAATGTCACGCGGAATATTCAATAATCCGCGGCCGGATGCGCTGACCCGAAAGTCGCGGCCGACCTTCACCATGGGAGCGTAATGGCTCAGAGTGCAATCGCAGCGATGCCCACCGCCCCCTCGGCGGAGCGGACGTTCATCGCGGCCGACGTCGGCGGCACCCACGCCCGGATAGCGTTGATGCGGTCCGGTTTGGGCGGCGACACGGCGGCGATGCTGCATTACCGGCAGTACGTCTGCGCCGACCATGCCGGCCTGTCGGCCATCCTGGGCGACTTTATCGGCGCAGTCGGCGCGGAAGATGTCGGCCATGCCGCCGTCGCGATCGCGGGCGTGCTGCATGGCGACGAACTGGTCAACACCAACCTGCCGTGGCAGGTGTCCCTGTCGCAGATCCGTCAGGCGCTGTCGCTGAGCGAACTGGTGCTGATCAACGATTTCGAAGCGATGGCCCACGCCACACCCTACATCGACCCGGCCAACGCCACGCTGCTGGCCGGCCCTGCGCTGTCGGCACCGCCGGGACCGACGCTGGTGATCGGCCCGGGCACGGGGCTCGGCGCCGCGCTGTGGTCGCCGCCGGCCGCGTACGGGAACCGTCCCAGCGTGCTCGCCACCGAAGTCGGCCATGCCGCGCTGGCGCCGGGCAACGAACGCGAACTGGAAATCCTGCGCCGGCTGCTGCAACGCTGGCCGCATGTCGACAACGAACGCGTGCTGTCCGGCCCCGGTCTGCTCAACACCTACCGCTGCCTGTGCGAGATGGCCGGCGTTGCGCCGCGGCTGAGCAATCCGGCCGATATCGCGTCGGCTGCGCAGAGCGGCGACGATGCGCAGGCACTGGAGACCTTGCAGGTGTTCTGCGCCATGCTCGGCAGCCTGGTCGGCGACCTGGTGCTGACCTTCGGCGCGCAGGCCGTTTACCTGGCAGGCGGCATACCGGCGCAGATCAGGCCGTTCCTGGTGCAGAGCGATTTCGTCGAGCGCTTCCTCAACAAGGGGGTGCTGCGCAGCGTGCTGGCGCACGTGCCGGTGTGGCTGATCGAACACGGCCGTTTCGGCCTGATCGGCGCGTCCGCCTGGTATATGGGACGCGATCGGGCCGAATGATTTTCTGGCAGACGTTCCCGGTTTTGTCATCCCGAACGTCGTGAGGGATCTGCTGTTTTTTTTGCGGCCGCGGTGAAGCGGACAACAAGTCCCTCACTGCGTTCGGGATGACAGCATTTGGGGATGGCAAGCCCTTGATCCATTCGACATTCAAAACAATCAACCGACAAGAGCCGCACATGACCTCACGCCGCGACTTCCTGCAGACCTCCTTGCTTGCCGCCGGAACGCTGGCCTTGCCCCGAGCCGCGCGTGCCGCCGCGAAACCGGGCGCGGCGCGGGTGGTTTCGACCTGGGATTTCGGCGTTGCCGCCAACCAGGCCGCGTGGCAGGTCATCGACAAGGGCGGCTCCGCGCTGGCCGCCGCCGAAGCCGGCGCACGCTGGGCCGAGAGCGAGTTGTGCAATGCCACCGTAGGCCATTGCGGCAATCCGGATCGCGATGGCGTGTTGACGCTGGACGCCAGCATCATGGATGGCGACGGCCGCTGCGGCGCGGTGGCCGCGCTGCAGGACATCGCGCATCCGGTTTCGGTGGCGCGGCGGGTGATGGAGAAAACACCGCACGTGATGCTGGTGGGCGAGGGCGCGCAGCGGTTCGCCGTGCAGCAGGGATTCGCAAAGGAAAAACTGCTGACGCCGCAGGCGGAAAAAGCCTGGCGCGAATGGCTGAAGACCGCGCAGTACCAGCCGCAGATCAATGCCGAGCGCGCCAAGCTGCCGGGCAACAAGGACAACCACGACACGCTGGGTATCCTGGCGCTGGATGCCCACGGCAAGCTGGCCGGTGCCTGCACCACCAGCGGCATGGCGTGGAAGCTGCACGGTCGCGTCGGCGACAGCCCGATCATCGGCGCCGGCCTGTACGTCGACAACGACGTCGGCGCTGCGACCGCCTCGGGCGTGGGCGAGGAGATGATCCGCAACGCGGCCAGCTTCCTGGTCGTCGAACTGATGCGTCAGGGCCGCTCGCCGGCCGATGCCTGCCGCGAAGCGATCGACCGCGTTCTGCGCAAGCGCCCGGAGGCCAGCAAGACGCTGCAGGTGTGCTTCCTTGCGCTGAACAAGGATGGCGAGGTAGGCGCTTTCGCTTTGCACAAGGGCTTCGTCTACGCGGTCTGCGATGCCGCCAGGCAGGATGCGCTGCTCGACGCGCAATCGGTCTACGCGACGGAACAGAAGTGAGCTTGCGATGAGCGCGCCCTTGCTGGAAATCGCCGCCAATTCGCTGGCCTCCGCGCTCGCCGCGCAGGAAGGCGGCGCCGATCGCATCGAATTGTGCGAAAACCTGGGGGAGGGCGGCACCACGCCGTCGCACGGCACCATCGCGATGGTCCGCGAACGGTTGCATATCCCGGTATATGTGCTGATCCGCCCGCGTGGCGGCGATTTCCTGTACGACGATGCCGAAGCCGAAGTCGTCCGCCGCGATATCGAGCATTGCGTACGGCTGGGCTGCGACGGCGTGGTCATCGGCGCGCTCGACGCGGACGGTTCGGTCGATAACGCGCGATGCAGCGAATGGATCTCGGCGGCCGCCACGCTCGGCGTGACCTTCCATCGCGCTTTCGACGCAGCGCGCGACCAGGCGCAGGCCCTGCGGACCATTGTCGATCTCGGCTGCGAACGCGTGCTGACTTCCGGCGCGCAGGCCAGGGCCCTGGACGGCGCCGACGCTATTGCGGCGCTGTTGGGTCTGATGGGAGATCGGATCCGCATCATGGCCGGCGCCGGCATCGACGCCGGCAACGTGCGCGAGATCGCGCGGCGCAGTGGGGCGCACGAATTCCACGCGTCCGCACGTACCTTGCATCGCTCGGCAATGCGTTATCGGCATCCTGGGTTGTCGGGATTAGAACCCGATCGCCAGCAGACCGATGCAAAACGCGTACGGGCGCTTGTGGCAGCGTTGCAAGAGCGTTGATCTTTTTAAAGCCGTCATTCCCGCGAAGGTGGGAATCCAGTGACTTGCCCTTTTATCGCAACCGTCTTGAACCGTCGAATGATTGTCAGCCCGCGGACCGCCGCGCGCATATCGACATGCATTCCGACTTC